>OMGQ01001488.1_pt1 | contig 13383 bp, 10 predicted proteins | sample 1646071 | NCBI WGS metagenome assembly OMGQ01 (sample SAMN05578585, study PRJEB25193) | human gut metagenome | biome: Human Microbiome; feature: human-associated habitat; material: feces | host: Homo sapiens | place: USA:Birmingham | reverse complement strand
TTGCCTGCATCACATTTTCCTTGTTGCTGACTACCTGCTCTGTGCTGGCACTCATGTTATTGCGACAACTGACAATCTGCATATTCAATTGTCTTTCCGTATCAATACGATTCCAATCGAGCTGGCGCATCTGTATACGGGCGGATTTCACTTTCGTAAAGTTACTTGCCTTATATAAAGGTATACTAAGATTGAACATCAGGCTGGAACTGTTGCTCCAGTTGTAATTGAAAAAATTGATATTCGGATTATACAGTGATTGATATTGGTAGGAGAAACTCATTGAAAGAGTCGGCATAAAGTTTGTCTTTAAAGACTTTACGTTCTTTTCAAGCAACTTCATGTTCAAGTCCAACTGCTTCATGGTGGTATTGTTGTCCAGATTTACATTTTCTTCTCTCAACTGGTTGGCAAACATGGCCGTCTCATAGTTGGTCAGACTATCGTTAATCTTTATCTCCACATCGGCTGTGATCCCCATCAGGACTTTCAACTGCAACTTAGCCAAAGTCACCGCATTAGCTGCCGAAATCAAGTTCGGTTTAATACTGCGCATCTGCACCTCCGCACTGATCTTGTCATATTCGCTCACAGTTCCCTGCTGATATTTGGCATTCACCACATTGTAGTTATCTTCTGCCAGTTTATAACTGCCTTGAAGCACTTCATAGCTGTCCTGCGCAAGCATCAACTGATAATAAGCCTTGCTCACCTGATTCACGAGATCCAGTTTGGAAGCGCGTGACTTCTCTACTGCCAGTTCAATATCCGTCTTTGTCATCGACATGGCACGGTAAACACCCGGCACAAAGAGTGGCAGATTAATACTCAACCCCGCATTGGCGGTGTTCGAACCGTCTTGCCCCATCTTGAACACGTTATCGTTCAATTTCATTTCAGCCGCTTTAATGGTATGGTCTACTGAACCGGCAATACTAGCCTCCGGCAACAGACTTTGCCAGGCTTCTTTGCTGGCAACTTTCTTTAATGCAACTTCTTCTTCTGCCACTTTAATTGTCGGATTCTCATCCAATGCAATTTCCAGGGCTTTGTCTAAGGTTAAGGTTAGTATATTCTTCTCCGCCTGTGTGTCCTGCGCCTTTGCAAAACCAAATGCACAGAGTGCCACAGCTACCAGAAGAATCTTCTTACCTGTCAATCTTTTCATCTTGTTCATAAACTGAATTTCTAATTTAATCTTACTTGTTTGTCAATAAAACCTCACTCTTGCTCTAATCTGCGATGCGGTTCTTACGATATTCTTGTATAAAGTCTTCCAGTACCTTTGCTCCTTTTTCGGTGGAGATGCCGCGTATATAAGTAAACATGATGGATTCGTACACTTCAATGAAAGGATATTCATTGCAGATATCCGTATTCAGAAGTACGTCAAACTGCTCTCGTACCAGCAAATTAACGATAGCGAAGTTCACATCCGGACGAAAAATGCCCTGCTCTACTCCCGTCTTGAAGAAGGACATCGTTTTCTGCGAATCACTGTCCTGCCGGTTCTTCATCATCTCATATACCTTCGGATATTTCTTGATATCTTCAAAAAAGCGTTTATTCGTCTGATGGAACACCTCAATACTTTTCTGAAAGACTGCAAGTATTACCTCTAACACATTATGCGACTGTTCAAAGATTTTCTGCAAGTACTTATCTCTGTCGGCCTGTGCCTTCAGTATACATTCTTTCAACAACGATTCTTTATCCGAAAAGACTTCATAGAGGGTGCGTTTGGATATTCCTAATGCTGCTGCAATGTCGTCCATCGTAATACTCTTGATGCCTTTTGAAGTAAAAGCTTCTGTTGCTGCCGTTATGATCCGTTCTCTTAACTCTACCCGTTGGGAAGCGTCTTTTCCATGCTCTGCCATCATCCGTTTTTCTATTTTATTAAAATGCAGTTTTCGTTTTCTTTTCATTTCCAAAGGAAAAACGGAACAAAGATATATAGAAAACTCAATTAACAAATCAAGTTTCCATCTATTTATAATGCATTTGGGAATTATTATCATTCAATAGAGTAAAATGAAAACAAGTGTTAATAGGAAATACGGAACAAACATAGGGCAAAGGTAGGAATGATGGGAATACGAAGTAAAGTTTTATCGCCGGCAGAGGGATTATAATCGACAAATGCCGGATAAATGTCGATAGAATCAACACTTACCCGGCAACAACAGTCACCATTATTAACGAAAAGCGAAAAAGGGTTGGTTTATGGTCAATAGTCAATTTGTGTCCTCTTCAGGAAGGCGACTGTTTTATGTATCTCCTTGTACATCACGATATCATCTTTCACAAAAGGCACTTCTTTCCGATAGGCATGAAGGAAACGTTCAAGAACGGGAGAAGTTTTCAGCGGACGACGGAAGTCAATGCCTTGTGCAGCATTCATCAGTTCAATGGCAAGGATATGTTCCAGGTTGTCCATCACTTTATAAAGTTTGGTAGCAGCGTTGGCGCCCATACTTACGTGGTCTTCCTGTCCGTTGGAGGAGACGATGGAGTCGCTCGAAGCCGCATAGCAGTACATTTTATTCTGGCTGACCATCGAAGCGGCGGCATATTGCGGAATCATAAAGCCGGAGTTCAGACCGGGGTTGGCAACCAGGAATTCAGGTAGTCCGCGGAGTCCCATAATCAGTTGGGAGACACGGCGTTCGGAGATATTTCCCAATTCGGCCAAAGCGATGGCAAGGAAGTCATAAGAGATGGCAAGCGGTTGCCCGTGGAAGTTTCCGCCGGAGATGATCCGGTCTTCATCGGGGAAGATGGTGGGGTTGTCCGTGACGGAATTGATTTCGGTCAGCAATACGGAGGCAACGTAGCGGATAGCGTCTTTCGTGGCACCGTGTACTTGCGGGATGCAGCGGAAGGAATAGGGATCTTGAACGTGTTCTTTGTGACGTTCGATCAGTTCGCTACCGGCCAGTAGTTTGCGGAAGGCTTCGCCTGTCTCGATTTGTCCCTGATGGGGGCGGATTTGCTGGATGCAGTCCATAAACGGGTCGATACGACCATCAAAGGCTTCGAGGGAAAGGGCGGCTATGAGGTCGGCTTTTTTCGAGAGGCGGAAGGCTTTGAGCATAGCGAATACACCGTTGGCGCTCATAAATTGGGTGCCGTTGAGCAGGGCCAGTCCTTCTTTACTCATTAGTTTGACGGGTTCCCAGCCGAATTCGTCGAGTACGCTGATGGCTTCGCACTTTTTCCCTTTATAGTAGACATCGCCGACACCGATCAGGGGGAGGAAAAGATTGGCGAGCGGAGCAAGGTCGCCGGAAGCTCCAAGAGAACCGCGGTCATAGACGATGGGCATGACGTCATTGTTGAAGAAGTCGAGGATGCGCTGCACAGTGATTACTTGTACGCCGCTATGTCCCAATGAGAGGGCGTGGGCTTTGAGAAGCATCATCAGTTTGATGATGACGGGGCGGATTTCTTCGCCTACGCTGCAAGCATGGCTTTTTATCAGGTTCTCCTGGAGCGTACCGAGTTCGTCGGGAGAAATATTTTTGGTACATAAAGAGCCGAAACCGGTTGTTATACCGTACAGCGGTTCTTCGGAAGAAGCTATTTTGTGATCGAGGTAGTCGCGACATTTCTGGATGCGCAACTTGGCTTCGGGAGCTAGTTCCAGTTTCAGGTTTTCGTTGATAATTCGTTCGATGATTTCGAAGGTCAATGCTCCGGAACCGATATGATATACATTCTTACTCATACGCGCAAGTCTTGATTTACGGCATCCAACAATTCTTTTTCTCTCCGGCAGGCGGTTTGTTCGATTGTATCGGCTTCGGTTTGCAGTTGGAGGACAAAATCTCTGTCTTTGAGCGAACCAAGGTTGATACGGACGTTCAGCAAGGCTCCCAATACGGCGGAACGGGCGGCCATCATGGCTACACAGGCATCTGTGACGGCATTGCGGTTTCCCAAGCGAGCAACATCTGCTATGACGGACATCATATCTAGGGCTTTGCGAGCTACTTCCAGCGGAACGAGGGCGGCTTGTTTGGTTGCTTCCTGAATGGCGGCACTTCGGGCGGCTTTCTCTTCGTCGGTTGTTTTAGGAAGTTTGAAGCAGGCAAAGACTTCGTTGTAGGCAGCGGAATCTTTATCGATAAGTGCAATAAATTCGTCCAGCAGACGGAGGGTGATTGTTTGTGCGTGCTGCATTACTTCTTCACTGGCTTCGTATCCCTTTTTTCCTACGGTGAGCCGTGCTACCATTGTGGAAAGGGCGGAAGCCAGCGCTCCATCCAAAGCGGCAATACTACCTCCACCGGGTACAGGATCGCTGCAAGCTACTTTATCTAAGAAATCTTTTACGGTTAAATCTGCTAACATGGTATTTTGTTTTAAGTGATTAATTGGGTCAACTATTAAGCAACGGGATACAGCATACCGCCTTTAATAGTCATGATTACACAGTTCATGCCTATATAATAAGGTAGAATATGATAGTTGTCGGAATTGAGAACGATAAAATCGCCTTGTTTGCCTACTTCGATGCTTCCGATCCGGTCGGCTCGCTGAAGGGCGGCAGCTCCGTTCAGGGTCAGGGCGGTGATGGTTTCTTCGATACTCATTTTCATATAGATGCAGGCCAGAGCAATGGTCAGCGGGATAGAACCGGAGAAACAACTGCCGGGGTTCAGGTCAGTAGCAAGTGCTACCGCACAGCCGGAGTCAATCATTTCACGACCGCGTGCGTAGGGTTCTTTCAGAGCAAAAGCGGTCAAAGGTAACAGGGTGGCTACCACTCCGGCATCGGCCATTGCACGGATGCCGGCATCGGAAGCGTACAGGAGGTGGTCGGCAGACAGTGCTCCCAGTTCGGCTGCCAGTTCAGCTCCACCGAGGGAGACGATTTCGTCAGCGTGGAGTTTCAACAGAAAGCCGTGTCCCTTGGCTGCCTGAAGCAGGCGGCGGGACTGTTCGATAGAGAAAACGCCTTGTTCGCAAAAGACATCACAACATTCTGCCAGTTCGCCGTCACGAACAAGGGGAAGCATTTCACGAATCAGGAAGTCGATGTATTCGTCGCTTCTTCCTGCATATTCTTCGGGAAGGGCATGGGCGCCGAGAAAGGTGGAGACTATATCGACACGTTTATGCTCGGTGTTGTTCAGGCTACGCATTACCTTTAGCTGTAATAGTTCGGTTTCCCGATCCAGTCCGTAGCCGCTTTTACCTTCTACGGTGGTTACGCCCATTGTGCTCATTCTTTTCAGAAAGCCTTCAGCTGCTGAACGAAGTTTCAGGAAGTTCATTTGTCGGGTGGCTTTTACGGTGCTTGCAATTCCGCCTCCCCGCTCCATAATCGACATATAGCTTTCGCCGTTCAGACGCCAGGAGAATTCTTCGGAACGTTCTCCGCCAAACACGAAATGGGTATGGGAATCAACGAAGCCGGGCAAGAGGCAGTGTCCGCGAGCGTTATAATGCCAGTAGTGTTGATAGTAACCGTCGCGGTCTTCTCCACGGTTTTCACCAACGTAGGTGATGACTCCTTTGGTGACTTCCACGGTTCCGTTCTCTATGACTTGCAATTGGGACATTTCTTCGCCTTTACGGGCGGAAAAGCCGATGGGAGTTACAATACGGGCATTGAATATGATTAGGTTTTCACTCATAAATTATCCGAATTATCTTGGTTTATTCTTGTTTCATTCATCCTGCTTCTTGATCCGTTGTTTTTTATCAGGACAGGTTCCCCTGTAAACATCCGTTCTGATTTGGATTGAATATTCGCTAACATATTTCTTTACCGGCTATTCCATGATACGGGCTTCCAAGACTTGCTGCATGGAAAAGTTTTCGAGTCCGAGATAGTAGGAAGCTGTATCAATCAGGGCTTCCATCGGTACGAGGCCAATGATTTCACTACCGACAATCGTAACACCATAGCGGCGAGCTTCGATACGTACCAGTTCGAAGGCGCGGTAAAGGGCAGTACGGGTATAGTCGGTCATGTTTATGGATACCTGGGTGATGTTTCTCTCCTTTAGCTCCACTCCCATTGCTTTCACATAACGGAGCCCTCCATTGATATGGCGGATATTCTTTGCTATCTTGGTAGCTATTTCCAGATTGTCCGTACTAAGATTGATATTGTAGGCAACGAGCGGCATACGGGCTCCGATGGCGACTGTACCTGCGGTTGGATGACGTTCGGCAGGTCCGAAATCTGGTTGCCACTCGGGTAGTTTGATTTTTTCGGCCATGCCTTCAAATTCTCCTTTACGAACGGAAGCGAGATTTTCCCGATGCGGTGAAGTTGCGGACTTCTCATACAGGAAGACAGGAAGATGATAGACCTCGGCTACTTTTGCGGCTACTTTCTTGGATAGTTCGATGGCTTCTTCCATGCTGGTATTCTTAATCGGGATGAAAGGGATGACATCGACTGCTCCCATACGGGGATGTTGCCCGGTATGCTGATTCAGGTCTATCAAACGGACAGCCACACCGACGGCTTCAACGATTGCTTCGTACAGAGCTTCCGGCTCGCCGACAAGGGTTACAACCAGACGGTTATGATCTTCATCATTACTGTAATCAAGCAGTTTCACTCCAGCCTTAATACGGAAAGGGGCTACTATCTGATCTATTTTCTCTAAATCACGTCCCTCGCTAAAATTGGGGACGCATTCAATAATTTTATTCCAACTCATATCAAATATCTACTATTATAGAGGTTATATTCAACTGGATAACTATATGTTTTACATTAAACAAGTGCTCTCGCCCAATAGTCCTTATATAATCAGGCACGGTTCACACGAGTTTCATACCGAATCACCGCATGGTTTATACTAAACAGCTATATGTTTAAACAGTTCCATATATTATGGGAATTTATTCTCTCATATTAAGAGAATAAATTCCCATAATATGTGATACTATTTTCCCACAATATATGGGACTATCTTCTTTATAAGTTCTTCGTCTGCTACATACGGCATTGTTATCTGATAGTCTCTTGCATGGGAATCATTAAATGCTTCGCTTGTCTCCATCGCATGCGGATTACGCGCCCATGAGCGACGGGCTACTCCGCCCATCACATCCCAGAGCATTGCCGAACGAAGTATTTCATCTACCCGTTCGCTACCGTCGCATACCATACCGAAGCCGCCATTGACTGCTTTGCCAATACCGACTCCCCCACCATTGTGCAAAGCTACCAGACTCATCCCACGGGCACAATTTCCGGCAAAGCATTGCACTGCCATATCTGCCATCACATTGCTTCCGTCTTTGATATTCGATGTCTCCCGGAAAGGGGAATCCGTTCCGCTTACATCGTGATGGTCTCGTCCCAGCATGATAGGACCTACTTCTCCCCGGCGGACCATCTCATTGAAACGGAGGGCTATGTTCATTCTCCCAACTGCATCCTGATACAGAATACGTGCCTGTGTACCCACCACGAGCTGATTCTTTTCGGCATCCCGTATCCAGTTGTAATTGTCAAGATCCTGACCGCGCCGATTGACGTCGATACATTCCATAGCTGCATGGTCTGTTTTTATCAGATCTTCGTGTTTGCCACTCAAGCAAACCCATCTGAACGGACCGTAGCCATAATCAAAGAGTTGGGGTCCCATAATATCTTCAACATAGCTTGGCCAGATAAATCCGTCCTTTTCATCAACACCATTACGGGAGATTTCTTTTACTCCGGCATCGTATATGGCTTTCATGAAGGAGTTTCCATAATCAAAGAAATAAGTTCCGCGGGCTACGAGTTTCTTGATAACTTCGAAATGACGATGCAAGGATATATCTACCAAGTGACGGAATTGTTCCGGAGATTCGTGAAGAAGGCGGGTGCGTTCTTCAAAAGTTAGTCCGGCAGGGCAGTAACCGCCTTCGTAAACGGCATGACAGGAGGTTTGATCGGATAATAATTCAATAGGAATTCTTTCACGTTCGGCATATTCGAGCAGGTCTACGACATTGCCGTGATAGGCTATCGAGCAGGGTTCACGACGTTGCATTGCTTGAGATGCCATCCGGTATGCTTCGGCTATATCCGCAGTCACGTGTCCCACCCATCCCTGGCGGTGGCGGGTTTCAATACGCGAACTATCTACTTCGGCTATGATGGAGACTGCTCCTGCTATCTCCGCCGCTTTGGGTTGTGCGCCGCTCATTCCTCCCAAGCCGGAAGATACAAATAAATGTCCCCGCAGATCCTGATCTTGGGAAATCCCCAGTTTCAATCGCCCGGCATTGAGGAGGGTATTGAAAGTGCCATGCACAATTCCTTGAGGACCGATATACATCCAGCCGCCAGCGGTCATTTGTCCGTAATTGGCAACTCCCATCTGGGCAGCAATATGCCAATCATGTTGATTGTCGAATTGCCCGATCATCATCGAATTGGTTATTATAACGCGGGGAGCATCGGGACGGGAGCGGAAAAGCCCTAATGGATGTCCGGACTCAATAACCAGCGTCTGTTCTTGGGTAAGTTCTTCGAGGTATTGTTTTATCAGTCGATATTGCATCCAGTTTTGGCAGACTTGTCCGGTTTCACCGTAAGTGACTAGTTCGTAGGGATATAATGCTATATCGAAGCAAAGGTTATTGTCAATCATTACCTGAAAAGCTTTGCCTTCAATGCATTGTCCCCGATATTCATCAATCGGTTTGGCTTTCAGGTCGCCGGCAGGACGGAAACGGTATCCGTAAATCCGCCCGCGAGTGCGTAGCTCTTCCATCAATTCAGGAGCCAATTGTTCGTGCCACTCGGTAGGAATATAACGCAAAGCGTTTTTTAATGCAGTGATTGTCTGCGCCGAGGTAAGTGTATAACCACGGTCGGGAGCTCTCCGGATACCTTCTACAAAATCCGGATAAGGAGGTAGTGTGTTGCCAAGAGTTATTCTCATAATAAACAGAATTAAGGATTACAAACTGTAAGCAATACAGTCTTATAACTCTTCGCAAGATAGAAAAAAAGAAGATAAAAGACAAGAGATTTGACAGATTTATTATCAGAAAGGTATTATTACATTTACAGTTTGATAGAAGAACAAGACACAAGCGATGTCAAAACTCTCTTATGCTTTTATACAGGCACAAAGACAGGCTGTTTTCTCAAAATGGATAGATAGATCTTTTATTGAAGTAGATAGCAGGGTTGGCATTACAGTAAATAGCAAAACTATCATTAAAACGAATGGTGGAGCTTCACTAAAGCTAAAAATAGATTTTTCATTAAAATGAATGGAAGGATCATTGGTAAGAACCCTTTCATTAAAATAAAAGAGAATCTTTAGTAAAGCAAATAGCAGCCCATTCTAAAATCAACGCTATGAAATCGGTGGAATTTGTATAACTAGCGTAATACGCATCTCAATAATATCATTATATAGATGATTGTATTATTGATAGGGCTTTTCATACGATACCAACCGAAATTAATGGAATTATTTCTTTTGTTTATTCTGCAACTCTAACAGATATTTAAAAGTATGCTTTGCCTCCTGACTATCATCTTTCAAATATGCTTGTTTCAGTTCCGGATAATTCTTCAATAATTGCAGCATTCTATCTTTCCCCAAAAAGTCGACTTTTCCCGTTTCCCCATTCAATTCATAGCAAACACGTTTTGTAACCAGACTTGAAGCGGCAAGAGCATCGCCTATATTTCCTCCTAGTTTTACATCATCTTCTTCCACAAAGTTGCCTCCGATGACTGATCCTAAAGGCATCGCACAAAAATAGATGTTTTTGCCTAACTGAACGGCAGGAGCATACCATGCTCCAAAACGCAATTTCTTATAGCGCAACTTACGACAGTTCAAATATAAATTTCCTTTTTCGTCACGCACAGCAAAACAACGCTTCTTCAAACGCCGGCACATCGACTCGTCATCACCGGCTGTTATCCGGTAATCAGCCCCTCCTGTTAATACAATCTGATTTCTGGAACGTTTTTCTACACGCAACACAGCAGTGGTATCGCCATGTTGAGTCAGCAACTCTTTCAGGTTGGAATAAATAATATTCTGCGCAATTAACGGAAGGCTAATCACGCTTATCAGCAAACATAAGATACATCCTTTCTTCATAAGCATCCTCCTTTCCTGTCTAACGCCTTTTCGAGTGGAAAGTTATAAATTTTAGCGGATAAATGCAAGAATGAGAAAAGAAATATTGAAAATTTCTTCCAGCTAACAATAACATTATCAAGACGAGTTATAATCCAAGCCCACACATCTTCCTACTTCCGTTAATAAACAGTAAATCTACTCTTGACAAAAACAAGCTCCTATCCCGACCGTTATGAATTATATTACCTTTGCGCAAAAGATTTAAATTTGTCATGGAAAAACTAGAACAGATCATTACCACATATCAGCAAATCATTCAGAAAACAGAACTGGAGTTACAGAATGCACGAAAACGTATCTATTATATAAGTCTTCTTCGACTTATCTTATTCGTAGGAGCCGTAGCAAATGCCATTATTTTTTGGTCTGACGGTTGGCTATGCCTCTCTGCATTCGCTGTCCTACCCTTTATCTTATTCATTTGGTTAGTAAAACGCCATAATTTCTGGTTCTACCGGAAAGACTTTCTGAAAAAGAAAATAGAAATCAACGAGCAGGAACTACGTGCCATGCAATATGATTTTTCCGATTTTGACGATGGAAAAGAATTCATTAACCCGTCTCACCTCTACACTCTTGATCTGGATGTATTTGGCGAGCACTCTCTTTTCCAATATATCAACCGCACCGCAACCCCTATCGGCAAGCAACATCTCGCAAATTGGTTCAATGCACATCTGGAGAATAAAGAAGCTATTGACCACCGCCAGGAAGCCATCCGGGAACTCTCCACCGATTTGGAATATCGCCAACAAATCCGCTTACTCGGATTACTCTATAAAGGAAAACCTGCCGATACCACCGAAATCAAAGAATGGGCAGCCAGTCCGAGTTATTATCGAAAACGTACGCTCCTGCGTATCCTCCCAATAGCAGTTACCGTCATTAATTTCTTATGTATAAGTCTAGCCATTTTAGGCATTATCTCGGCTAACATCGCAGGAGGAGTATTTGTCAGCTTTGTATTATTCAGTACTATTTTCTCTAAAGGAATCACTAAACTGCAAACAACCTACGGAGAAAAGCTGCAGATTCTTTCGACATACGCTGACCAAATTCTGCTCACTGAACAAAAAGAAATGCACAGTCATATACTGCAAGAGTTAAAAACGGACCTTACAAGTCAAAATCAAACCGCTTCTCAAGCAGTCCGCCAGCTTTCTAAACTGATGAACGCACTCGACCAACGAAGCAATCTGCTCATGAGTACTATACTCAACGGACTGATATTTTGGGAGCTACGACAGGTGATGCGAATCGAGAAGTGGAAAGAGATTCATGCATCCGACCTACCCCGATGGATAGAAACAATCGGAGAAATAGATGCCTATTGTTCCCTGGCAACATTCGCATATAACCATCCGGATTATATTTACCCCACTATCGCTGCTCAATCTTTCCACCTACAAGCTGAAGCCTTGGGGCATCCCCTAATGGATCGCAACCAATGTGTGCGTAACGGAATAGACATTGAAAAACGTCCTTTCTTTATTATAATCACAGGCGCCAATATGGCAGGCAAGAGTACTTATTTACGTACTGTAGGAGTAAACTATCTACTGGCATGTATAGGAGCTCCCGTTTGGGCAAAGCAAATGAAAATATATCCGGCCCGTCTCGTTACCAGCCTTCGAACCAGTGATTCCCTAGCTGACAACGAATCTTATTTCTTTGCAGAACTCAAGCGACTTAAATTAATCATAGACAAACTTGAAGCCGGGGAAGAGCTTTTCATCATCCTTGATGAAATACTGAAAGGCACCAACTCCATGGACAAACAGAAAGGCTCTTTCGCCCTTATCAAACAATTCATGCACATGAACGCCAACGGTATCATCGCCACCCATGACTTGTTATTAGGGACTTTAATAGAGTCCTTCCCGCAAAATATCCGGAATTACTGTTTCGAAGCCGACATTACAAACAATGAACTCACCTTCTCATATCAAATGAGAAACGGAGTTGCTCAAAATATGAACGCCTGCTTCTTAATGAAAAAAATGGGGATCGCCGTCATTAACGACTAATCCCCATCTTCGTATGAAAATCAAAGTTATCTTTTACAGTAACATCTAAAACCTGTTTTATTTAGTAGCAGCAAACTCAATATAAAGTTTCAAACTGCATAGTTTTAATGTGTCGGAAAAAACAAAGTCAAACAGGTGTTGTAGATATATACTTATTGTATTTTACTTTTCGACAAAAAAGCGACTATCGCAGAAGCTTCTTCATTAGTGAAATACTGCACCGATGTTATTGGCTGATACGTGTAAGGTACAAATTGGAATAACTGTACAGCTGCAAACTTTTTATCAGCAGAAAGTATCACATCCATACGTATATTACCACTAGCCTCGCTTTTTATTTTCGAATCAGCGGAGAATGAACCCGAATTTACAAGATCCTTCAAAGCATCCATATGCTTCAAATCAAAGAATACACTATGCTCTTTAGCCACACTTTTTGTTGGTAAATAAACAACCTCCTTTGATTTCCAGAAAAGACGGAAAATTCCCATAAGGAATAAACCTGTCCCCAAAACCATCAAAGCCATACTGGTTGTAGAAGACTTGTCATCCAATTCGAATGTTGAAGCAAAAGCTAAAATACCAATCAATAACATAACAGAAGAGATTAAAACTCCTGAAACACTTATGCGTTTAGCGATATCGGGGTGTGTAGATGCGAATATAGTAGCATCAATCGTTTGAGTAGTTGCCATAATATTTAAAGTTTAATTTATTAGTAAAAATATAAAGATAAAAAGAAGTAGTATCACCAGTATACAGAAGATACCAGTAACCACAAAATAAACAATACCAATAAATATACTGCTAAATAATTATACGCCTCAAGGTGTATACATAGTATTCACTCGATGGCTGACAATAATAGGAAGTTGTTGTATCATAAATCCGCCCCCAGTGTTGTGATAGTGAGCTCTCACGATCAGCACAACCTTGTAGCGCATTCTTTAAAGAAAAAAAATATTCTCCAAGCTGTACACGTTGAATACGTGTCACAGACATTTGATGGCTCTGCAAATTAGTCAATTCAGCCACAGGCTTACCCGGAAAATCCGGTGCACAGATTTCCCCACGCTGCCCCATAGCATATGTAATATCACACCCTTGCTTATCCACCATTTTTTCGGTAGAGACATTACCTGCTATGCTATGAAAAGCAACTGTCAGCAACAGAAACAATATTACCTTTACAAATTTTGCCATATTCACCTGCAAAT
>OMGQ01001487.1_pt1 | contig 13393 bp, 13 predicted proteins | sample 1646071 | NCBI WGS metagenome assembly OMGQ01 (sample SAMN05578585, study PRJEB25193) | human gut metagenome | biome: Human Microbiome; feature: human-associated habitat; material: feces | host: Homo sapiens | place: USA:Birmingham | reverse complement strand
TCCTCACAGGCCCAGATCAAACGGTCGGACAGGCACACCTCCTGACCGCACAGAGTGATCGAGTCGTCTACATCCTTGCCGGAGGCGAACCACCGCTTCTCGTAAAACTCCCCATAGTTGGGCAGGTGGATCTTGGGGACCAGACCCAAAATCTCTCCCTGCTGGATCAAGGCGGCGCAATTGTACAGCTTGCCGTCCCACTTGTTCCGCACCGGAAGCCCCACGGCGGCCACCAGATCCAGATTCCGGGTGGCCTCCAGGATCGTTTTCAGGCCCTCCTCGGCCCCACGGAGCAGGGTGTCCTGTAAAAACAGGTCGCCGCAGGTATAGCCGGTGAGGCACAGCTCCGGCAGGCACAGCACCCGCACCCCCTGCTGGTCCGCCTCCCGCATCATGGTAAAGATCTGCTCCGCATTATAATGGCAGTCCGCCACCCGGATCCGGGGGGTGCCGGCTGCTACTTTGACAAATCCGTCCCGCATAATAAAATGACCTCCCTTGAGTCGTTCATTCAGCACAGCTATCATACTCTAAACGGGGCGGAAAAGCAAGACAGACCGGTGGAAAAACCAGGGGGAAAGGGCTGGCACAGAGCGGAACAAGCGGCAGGGAGCGGCCCCCGCACAATGCAGAGCCGCTCCCAGAATGAGACCCAAAGTACGTTCGCAGATTCTTAAATCAGTGGGCCCAGAGTCCGATATTGAAAGTGATGAGTACTGCGTTGAAGAAGTCGATGAACATTCCGCCTACCATGGGGATGGCGAAGTAAGCCACGGGGGAGGGACCGTACTTCTTGGTGACTACTTGCATATTGGCCATGGCGTTGGAGGTAGCACCCATGGAGAAGCCGATAAAGCCGGCAGTCATCACGGCTGCATCATAATTGCGGCCCATAACACGGAAGACGATGAAGTAGGAGAAGAGTACCATCACGACGCACTGAGCGATGAGACAGAGAATCATGGGCAGGGCCAGATCCACCAACTCCCACAGTTTCAGGCCAGCCAGAGCCATAGCCAGGAAGATAGACAGGAACATATTGCCCATTGTGTCGATTTCTTCTGCGGGATATTCCACTTTCATGCCGTCCATCACGTTGCGGACTACCACAGCTACCAGCATGGCACCGATGTACCCGGGGAAGGGCAGTCCAGTCAGGGCGGTCAGCCAGGTGCTGACCTGATTGCCGATGCCCACGGCCAACAGAAGAACCATGAAGCCTTTAACAAAGCGGGGGCTGCTGCTGGAGAAAGTATCATCCTCGCTGGCGATATCGGTAGCCAGGATCTCAGTGCTGGAGGAACCGGTGCGGAGGGAGCTGTGATCGGGATGGAGCCCATATTTGTTGATGAGGCGGCGGGCAGTAGGACCTCCCATGAGAGAGCCGGCCACCAGGCCAAAGGTGGCAGCGGCAATGGAGACCACGCTTCCGCCGACTGCGCCGGCGGCCTCCAGTTCAGGTCCGTAGGCTGCTGCCGTGCCGGGGCCGCCCACCAAGGCGATAGAGCCGCAGCCGATGCCCAGAAGTGGATCCTTGCCGAACAGGGCCATGATGCCGCCCCCCAGGAAGTTCTGAACAGGGATCATGGCAACGGCTACCAGCAGACAGAGGACTACCGCCTTTCCGCCCTTCAGCAAGGCAGGAATACTGACGGTGAAGCCAACAGTAGTGAAGAACATAATCATAAAGACACTTTGTAGGGTGTCATCAAAGGTGACGGAGGCGACTCCAGAGGAGTAGAGAATGCAGTTTACGATAGAGAAACACAGGCCGCCTACCAGGGGAGCGGGGATACAGTAGCGGTTCAGGAAGCTGATCTTGCTGGTGATCACACCTCCCAGCCAGAACAGGAATGCGCCCAGTGCAACGGCGTGGTACATATTCAGACTGATCTCGAGCATAGTTGTACGGTCCTTTCTCTCTTTGATTTGGCTTTGCAAAGCATTTCCGGACACCTGCTGTCCACACACAGGAACAGCTTTGGCAAGTCAGAAAATACAGTATTTTGACGAAGTGGTCAAGGCATATTGCATAAAGAAGATGGCTAAAAACGCTAAGAAACTGTTAATTACTCAAAAAAATACAAAAAACTTCAAAAAAATACATGAGAGAACTCAAGCTCCAGATCTCAAACGGAAATGCGAAAGGCGGCGCGGACGATATTCGTCCGCGCCGCTGAAAAAGATGATATGAAGGGCGGTCAGCTCTGGTTCTGGGCCTCCACCAGGCGTACGCCGCAGTATTTCTCCCGCAGCTTAGGCTTTTCGATCTTGCCGGTGGGATTGCGGGGGATGTCGGCAAAGATGATCTTCCGGGGGCGCTTGTACCGGGGCAGGTCCATGCAGAACTGCTTGATCTCGCTCTCGGTGCAGGTCATACCCTGCTTGACCTGGATGATGGCGGCGGCGATCTCGCCCAGCCGCTTGTCCGGCAGGCCGATGACGGCCACGTCGTGGATCTTTGGGTAGGCGGAGAGGAAGTCCTCGATCTGAACGGGGTACAGGTTCTCGCCGCCGGAGATGATCACGTCCTTCTTCCGATCCACCAGGAAGATGAAGCCGTCCTCATCCTGCCGGGCCATGTCGCCGGTGCGCAGCCACCCGTCCTTCAGCACCTCTGCGGTGGCCTCCGGATTGTGGTAGTAGCACACCATCACGCCGGGGCCCTTCACACACAGCTCACCCACATTCCCCTGGGGAACGGGCTGGAGCTGCTCATCCACGATCTTGACCTCCCAGCCGTAGCCAGGAACACCGATGGCTCCCACCTTGTCGATGTGGTCCATGCCCAGGTGGACACAGCCCGGGCCGGTGGACTCGGACAGGCCATAGTTGGTGTCATACTTGTGGTGGGGGAAGTAGCGCATCCAGTGCTTGATGAGGGAGGGGGGCACCGGCTGGGCGCCGATGTGCATCAGCCGCCACTGGGAAAGCTGATAGTCCTCCAGCTTCAGGTCCCCCCGGTCCAGGGCGGCCAGGATGTCCTGGCACCAGGGCACCAGCAGCCACACGATGGAGCAGCGCTCGGAGGAGACGGCCTGGAAGATGGCCTGGGGGGAGTTCCCCTTCAGAAGGACCGCCTTGCTTCCGGTGAACAGAGAACCGAACCAGTGCATTTTCGCGCCGGTGTGGTACAGGGGCGGGATGCACAGGAACACGTCGTCGTGGGTGGTGGCATGGTGGATGGCCTCCATCCGGGCGGACTGGGCCAGGGCGTGGTGCTTAAGCAGAATGGCCTTGGGAAAGCCAGTGGTGCCGGAGGAGTAGTAAATGGCGGCCTCGTCCTCGTCGTCAATGAGCACCTTTGGGGCCATGCTGGAGCAGTTGGCGGTGGCCCGGTGATAGTCCTCAGCAAAGGAGGGGCAGGTGTCCCCCACGAAGAAGAGGAGCATCTGCTGAGAGATCTTGGGCACGATGGCCTCCACACGGCCGATGAACTCCGGACCGAAGAACAGCACATCCACGTCGGCCAGCTTGAGGCAGTAGTCGATCTCGTCGGAGGTATAGCGGAAGTTCAGAGGCACCGCGATGGCCCCCGCCTTCAGGATGCCGAAGTAGATGGGAAGCCACTCCAGGCAGTTCATCAGCAGGACGGCCACCTTCTGCCCCTTCCGGATGCCCCGGCTCAGGAGCATATTGGCCACCCGGTTGGCCTTCTCATCAAAGACCGACCAGGTGATGGCACGGCGGTAGGGGACGGAGGAGGTGGGCTGGATGAGTTCGTACTCCTTCCAGGTGACCCGCTGGGTCTCCTGGATCTCGGGGTTGATCTCCACCAGGGCGATCTCCTCGCCGTATAGCTTGCTGTTGCGCTCCAACAGATCTGTAATGGGCATGGCCGTCAAATCCTTTCAGACGGGGAGGTCCCCGAAACACTTCATTGATTTTACTCGTTGAAGTATCATAACCCAGAACCGGAAAATTGTCAAGGCTGTTTTCCCCGTTTGACGAACATTTCCCCTCGCCGGCTGCGAAATCGGCGGCGAAAAAATTTTTACGGAAAATTCAAAAATCCCTGTTTGACCTTAACGCTTTAATGTGTTATAGTATATAGCAATACGGATCGGCCCGATCCATCTGCGGGCCGGAAGGGAGGAGATGTCATGGCAAAGGCAGAGCGCCGGGAGCGCAGCACCGCTTTGTATGAGACGATCCTGAAGCTGAAGGATCTGGAGGAGTGCCGCCGGTTCTTTGAGGATCTGTGCACCCCCACAGAGCTGCAGGCCATGGAGCAGCGTTTTGATGTGGCGGTCTACCTGCAGCAGGGCTTGGTCTATCTGGATATTCTGGAAAAGACTGGGGCAAGCAGCGCCACCATCAGCCGGGTGCGCCGGTCCATGCTGGAAAACGGCGCCGGCGGCGTAGTGCAGAGTATCATCATCCGGGAGGGCCTGGACAAGCCGGAGCCGCCGGAGGAATGACCCGGATCCGGGATCAAGTTTTGTATTTTGCAGGAAAGCAGGGAAAAAGAATGAAGCAGCTGATGCTGGGCAACGCGGCCGTTGCCCGTGGACTTTATGAGGCGGGGTGCGGTGTGGTTTCCAGCTACCCCGGCACTCCCAGCACTGAGATCACCGAGGAGTGTGCCAAGTACGACGAGATCTATTGTGAGTGGGCGCCCAACGAGAAGGTGGCCATGGAGGTGGCCTTCGGGGCAAGCCTGGCGGGGAAGCGGTCCTTCTGCGGCATGAAGCACGTGGGGCTGAATGTGGCCGCCGACCCACTGTTCACCATGAGCTACACCGGGGTGAACGGCGGTATGGTCATCGGCGTGGCCGATGACGCGGGGATGCACTCCTCTCAGAACGAGCAGGACTCCCGCCACTACGCCCGGGCGGCCAAGGTGCCCATGCTGGAGCCCTCCGACTCCAGTGAAGCCCTGGCCTTCGCCAAGCTGGCCTATGAGCTGTCTGAGCAGTTCGATACCCCGGTGCTGCTGAAGATGTGCACCCGGGTGGCCCACTCCCAGTCCATCGTGGACACGGCGGAGCGGGCGGAGCGGGAAATGATCCCCTATGAGAAGAACATCGCCAAGTATGTGATGATGCCCGGCAACGCCAAGCGCCGCCACCCGGTAGTGGAGGAGCGCACCCGGAAGCTGGCCCAGTGGGCGGAGACCGCCCCGGTGAACCGGGTGGAGGAGGGCGCTGACCACAGGATCGGCATTATCACCTCGTCCACCAGCTATCAGTATGTGAAGGAGGTCTGCGGCGACCGCTTCCCCGTTTTGAAGCTGGGCATGGCCTGGCCCCTGCCGGAGGGGCTGATCCGGGACTTTGCCGCCTCGGTGGAGCAACTGACTGTGGTGGAGGAGCTGGACGGCTTCATCGAGGCCCACTGCCGGGCGATGGGGCTGGCCTTGACAGGCAAGGACGTGTTCCCCTGCATCGACGAGTTCTCCCAGAATCTGGTGGCGGAGAAGCTGGGCCTGCCGGTCCACGCGGGGAGAAAGCTGGACGACCAGATCCCGCCCCGGCCCCCGGTCATGTGCGCCGGCTGCCCCCACCGGGGACTGTTCTACACCCTGAATAAAAATAAGTGTACGGTGCTGGGCGACATCGGCTGCTACACCCTGGGCGCGGTGGCCCCTCTGTCCGCTATGGACATGACCCTGTGCATGGGCGGCTCCATCTCGGCTATCCACGGCTTCAACAAGGCCCGGGGCGGGGAGAGCGGGCACAAGACGGTGGCCGTCATCGGCGACTCCACCTTTATGCACTCCGGCATGACCGGTCTGGCCAACATCGCCTATAACCAGTCTAACTCCACCGTCATCATCCTGGACAACTCCATTACCGGCATGACTGGTCACCAGCAGAACCCCACCACCGGCTACAACATCAAGGGCGACCCCGCCGGGAAGATCGACCTGGAGGCCCTGTGCCGGGCTATGGGCTTTACCCGCGTCCGGGTGGTGGATCCCTATGACCTGAAGGAGACCGACCGGGCGGTGAAGGAGGAACTGGCTGCCGACGAGCCCTCCGTCATCATCAGCCGCCGGCCCTGTGCCCTGCTGAAGTATGTGAAGCACAAGGCGCCGCTGAAGGTGAACACGGACAAGTGCATTGGCTGCAAGAGCTGCATGAGGATCGGCTGTCCCGCCATCTCCATGAAGGAGGAGAAGGCCCATGTGGACTTTACCCAGTGCGTGGGCTGCGGCGTATGCCAGCAGCTGTGTCCGGTGAGCGCCTTTGAGAGCACCGGCAAGGAGGGCTGAGAGATGGAAACAAAAAATATTATGATCGTGGGTGTGGGCGGACAGGGCTCCCTGCTGGCCAGCAAGCTGCTGGGCCATCTGCTGATGGAGCAGGGCTATGACGTGAAGGTGTCCGAGGTCCACGGGATGTCCCAGCGGGGAGGCAGCGTGGTCACCTATGTACGCTACGGGGACAAGGTGTGCTCCCCGGTCATCGACCAGGGGGAGGCAGACTTCATCGTCTCCTTCGAGGTGCTGGAGGCCGCCCGCTGGCTGAGCTACTTAAAGCCCGACGGGCAGATCGTCACCAACACCCAGCAGATCGACCCCATGCCGGTCATCACCGGGGCGGCTCAATACCCGGAAAATCTGGTGGAGAAGATGAAGGCTGCCGGAGCCAAGGTGGATGACTGCCTGAAGCTGGCCGAGGAGGCGGGCTCCTCCAAGGCGGTGAACCTGGTGCTCATGGGGCGGCTGTCCCACTACTTCGACCTGCCGGAGGAGGCGTGGATGAAGTCCCTGGAGGCCTGTGTCCCTGCAAAATTCCTGGAACTGAACAAGCGGGCCTTCCAGCTGGGAAAAAACGCTTAATTCAATTCGGAGTTAGGAATTAGGAATTGGAGGGCGGAGATGGGAATCGTTCTGCTGGTGGGTATGGGCGGCGCTTTGGGGGCTGTTGGCCGCTATGGGCTGAGTCTTCTGCCCTGGCGGGGAGACTTTCCCCTGCTGACCCTGCTGACCAATCTGCTGGGGGCCGTCCTCATCGGCTTCATCGCCGGACTGGCAGGCCGCGGGCGGCTGAATACGTCTGGAGCCCTCTTTTGGAAAACCGGCGTGTGCGGCGGTTTCACCACCTTTTCCACCTTCTCCCTGGAGAGCCTGACCCTGCTGGAGCGGGGACGGTGGCTGCTGGGCGGGAGTTATATGCTCCTGAGTATGGCGCTGTGCCTGCTGGGGGCGGCCCTGGGGCAGAGGCTGAGCCGGCTGTGACAGTTGCGATCCTTCCAGTTTGTGGTTTCCTGCCTCATGTGGGGTGGTAATGGGTGAGCATCACAAGCAATGAGGAAAAACGGGAGAATGTGTTATGACAGCATTTTTGGAGGTCCTGCTGGTCCTGTGGGGCCTGTTTGGACTATATGTTGCGGCGGCCTCTGTCACAGGCAATTCGTCCGATGCGATTCTTCTGCTCCTGCTGGGCGGCAGCGCCGCGCTGTTCTCCTTTGCCCTGGCCGCCGTGCTGGAGCTTCTGCGGAAGAGACGGTAAATGCCCCCGACAATCAATGAAACTGTGTTCTTTTTGATCCTTTTCTTGTAAGAAAAAGGATGGATTCTGAAAGCGAAGAGAGATGATCCCCATGGAACGTTATTATCAGCCTGAGATCGAGTGTGCCAGTCAGGAGCAGATCCGCGCCTGGCAGGACGAGCGCCTGGTGAAGCAGGTGCGCAATGTGTGGGACAACGTGCCCTACTACCGCAAAAAGATGGAGGAGAAGGGGTTGACCCCCGATGACATCCAGGGCGTGGCCGACCTGCATAAGCTGCCCTTTGTCACCAAGGCTGACCTGCGGGAGGCCTATCCCTACGGCCTGGTGGCCCGGCCGCTGAAGGACTGTGTGCGCATCCAGTCCACCTCCGGCACCACAGGTAAGCGGGTGGTGGCCTTCTACACCCAGCACGACATCGATCTGTGGGAGGACTGCTGTGCCCGGGCCCTGATGGCCGCCGGAGCCACCGATGAGGATGTGTGCCAGGTGTCCTATGGCTATGGCCTGTTCACCGGCGGTCCTGGCCTCAACGGCGGCAGCCACAAGGTGGGCTGTCTCACTGTGCCCACCTCCTCAGGGAATACAGAGCGTCAGATCATGTTCATTAAGGACCTGAACGCCACCATCCTGTGCTGCACCCCCTCCTATGCCGCCTATCTGGGTGAGTCCATGAAGGAGATGGGCATGACCCCGGATCAGATCCCCCTGAAGGCGGGCATTTTTGGGGCGGAGGCCTGGAGTGAGGAGATGCGTCAGGAGATTCAGAATACGCTGGGTATTAAAGCCTATGATATATACGGACTGACGGAGCTGTCCGGCCCCGGCGTGGCCTTTGAGTGCTCCGCCCAATCTGGAATGCACATCAATGAGGATCATTTCATCGCCGAGATCATCGACCCGGACACCGGCGAGGTGCTGCCAGAGGGCAGCAAGGGTGAACTGGTGTTCACCTCCATCACCAAGGAGGCCTTCCCCCTGCTGCGCTACCGCACCCGGGACATCTGTATGCTCACCCGGGAGAAGTGCTCCTGCGGCCGCACCCATGTGAAGATGTGCAAGCCCATGGGCCGTTCTGACGATATGCTCATCATCCGGGGGGTCAACGTGTTCCCCTCCCAGATCGAGACGGTGCTGCTCAACCACGGCTATCCCGCCAACTATCAGATCATTGTGGACCGTGTGAAGTCCACTGACACCCTGGATGTCCAGGTGGAGATGACTCCCGAGATGTTCACCGACAACCTGGGTGAGATCGACCGCCGGCAGAAGGAGCTGGTGGCCGGCCTGCGTTCCATGCTGGGTCTGGCGGCAAAGGTCACCCTGGTGGCGCCCAAGTCCATCGTCCGCAGCGAGGGCAAGGCGGTGCGTGTCATCGACAAGCGCAAAATTTAAGGAGGGAAAACCATGAGCATCAAGCAGATCTCCGTTTTTGTGGAGAATAAGCCGGGGGCCCTGTATGGACTGACCGGGGTGCTGGCCCAGAACGGGGTGGACCTGCGGGCCCTCTCTCTGGCCGAGACCAGCGAGTTCGGTATCGTGCGGATCATTGTGGATAACCTGTACCGGGCCACCACGGTGCTGAAGGATGCGGGCTATGTCCACAGCCTGACCCCTGTGGTGGGAGTGGCCATCCCCGATGTGCCTGGCGGGCTGAATAAGGTCCTCCAGGTCCTCACCGACGCCCGGGTGAATGTGGAATATATGTATGCCTTCCTGGGAGGGCACGATGTGGACCGGGCCTATATGATCTTCCGGGTGGCGGACGAGGGCGCGGCTGAGGCCGCCCTGGCCGCCCGGGGCATCCGGACCCTGGAGCAGGAGGAGATCGAAGCCCTGTAAGGGGGCGCTGTTCTCTCCGCGAATGACAGAAACAGAACGGATCCGCGCCGGCAGCTGCCGGCGCGGATCCGTTTCATGTTCGTACAGAGGGTGAAGGTTTCCACATTCAGAGCGGGGGTGGTGGAAAACTGGTGGTCAAAGCTGTGGGGAACCGGCCTCCCGGGAGAGTTGCTGGGCGAAGGCACGGGTCCGCCGCACCTTCTCCCCGTCCAGAAAGGGGACGTCATAGCCCAGGTGCCGCTCGGCCAGCATCCCGGCAAAAATCAGATGGGAGTGCTTGCAGTACCGGCGGATGCCCTCCTGGAACAGGTCAGCCCCCTGCTCCGGCGGGTAGCCGCAGGTAGCCAGCACCGCGACCCGCTTTTCCTGCCACAAGGAGGGGCCCCGCGTCTTACCGTAATACTTGTTCAGCCCATAGACCAGCCGATCCAGCAGGGCCTTCATGGGCGGGGTGCAGTACCAGGAGTAGATGGGGGTGGCCAGCACGATCAGGTCGCTGTCCAGGATCACCTGAGCCACGCCAGGCACATCGTCCCGGATGGCGCAGTGCATCTCCCCAAACTCCTCCTGACAGGTGCGGCAGGCCACACAGGGCTGAATCTCCAGATCATAGAGCCACAGGCAGCTGACCTGGTGCCCCAGCCGCTCCAACTCCTCCTGAAAGGGGATGCGCAGGGCGTTGGTATTTCCGTTTTTTCGGGGACTGCCCATCAGAATACAGACCTTCATGGGGCTCCTTTCCTGTTTCAAAAGCCCCCATGCTGCTTTCCGAGTTCTATGGGGAAGCAGCATGGGGATGTGACAAAGCCGTATAAACTTCCAATTCAGATGTGCCTTACCTGGGAGTCAGAAGCGAAACGAAGTTTCGCACAAGGTTCTTTTGCTTCCTTTTCTTTCAAGAAAAGGAAGAGAGCTTGTCCAGACCCAGCTTCAGGCGGCGGACGGTCTCCTCGCGGCCCAGGATGTGGCAGATCTCCACGGCTCCGCCGGGGGTGACCGACTTGCCGGCGGCGGCGATGCGCACCGGCCACATGAGCAGGGCATTTTTCACTCCCAGGCCCTCAGCCAGCCCCACCAGGCTGTCGTGGATCATGGCCTCGCTCCAGCTGGGCAGGTTGGCCAGCATCCCGATGGCGGCGGAGAGCATCTCACGGGAGGAGTCCAGGGTGGACTTGGACTTCTTGTTGGCGAACAGGTTCACGTCGTAGTCGGGCAGGGTGTCAAAGAAGTCCACCTTCTCGGGGATGTCGGTGAGCTTCTCACACCGGGCCTGGAGCAGGCCGGCGATTTTAGCTGCGTCCAGCTTGGGATCCTTCACCGCCTGGCGGATATAGGGTTCAGCCACCTTTGCAAACTCCTCCGGAGCCATGGCCCGCAGATACAGGGCGTTGAAGTGGGTGAGCTTCTCAATGTCGAAGATGGCGGGGGACTTGGACACGCCGGTGAGCTCAAAGGCGTCCACCAGCTGGTCCAGGGTAAAGATCTCCTGCTCCGCCAGGTCGCCCTTGGGGGACCAGCCCAGCAGGGCCACATAGTTCAGAATGGCATCGGTGAGGAAGCCCTGGGCCTTCAGATCCTCATAGGAGGGGTCGCCGTGGCGCTTGGACATCTTGTGCTGGGCGTCCCGCATGACGGGGGAGCAGTGGACGTAGGTGGGCACCTCCCAGCCGAAGGCCTGGTACAGCAGATCGTACTTGGGGGCGGAGGACAGGTACTCACTGCCCCGGACCACATGGGTGATGCCCATGAGGTGGTCATCGATCACGTTGGCAAAATTATAGGTGGGCAGACCGTCCCGCTTGATGAGCACCTGGTCGTCCAGAGTCTTGTTCTCCACCGTGATGTCGCCGAAGATGGCGTCGTGGAAGGTGGTGGAGCCCTCAGCAGGGATCTTTTGGCGGATGACATAGGGCTCACCGGCGTCCACCCGGGCCTGGGCCTCAGCGGGGCTCAGAGCGCGGCAGGGATCCTCCGCCCGGCCGAATTCTCCGACGTCCTCCTCCGACTCAGTCTTTTCACAGAAGCAGTAATAGGCGTGGCCCTTCTCCACCAGGAGCCGGGCGTACTTTCCATAGGTGTCCCGCCGCTCCGTCTGGATGTAGGGGGCCACCGGACCGCCCACGTCGGGACCCTCATCGTGGTCCAGATGGCACTCGGCCAGGGTGCGGTAAATCACCTCTGTGGCGCCCTCCACCTGGCGGGTCTGGTCAGTGTCTTCGATGCGCAGGATGAACGTGCCCTGGTTGTGCCGGGCGATGAGCCAGGTGTACAGGGCGGTGCGCAGGTTGCCAACGTGCATATAGCCGGTGGGAGAGGGGGCGAAGCGGGTGCGGACCTTCCCCTTGGGGATCTTGGCCTCCATCTCCTCAAAATATGTCATGTCCAGTGCCATACTGTTTCCCTCCATCCCGGCGCCGCGCGCCGGTTTCTCTTGGTATGATGCACTATTATAGTGGATTTCCTCCGATTTGACAAGGGGTGAGCGGGCCTGCGCGTCCTGTTTCCGTTTGACCTGACAGCGCACTGCTTGCGGATCTTACATTGAACAGAGCGGAGCGCTATGATAAAACAGAGAAAAGATAAATTTATAAAACGGAAGGAGGCTGCTCTTATGAAGAATCGCATCCATATCGTCCTGTTGGCAGGCTTTTTCGCCTCACTGATGCTGTATGTCCTCTTTTTTCTGGGACGCACCGCTGCACCTGAGCGAACTTCAGGCTGTCTTATGTCTTTCTTTCTCCGCTGTCCCCGTTTTCTTTCTCCAGTTGTGGCTGTGCCAGCTGGAATATGTCCGCTGGACCCGCTGGCTCTCCCTCTGCGCCCTGTTCCTTGCGGCCCTGATTGGGGCAGCCTGCTTATCGGGACTTGTGGGCGGCGGCTGGGACATTTTGGGCGGTGTTCTCATTCTATGCTGGTGCATTGCCCCGGCAGCCGGGTGCGCCTTGGGGTGGCTGGCCCATGGCGGGAAGCGCTCCCGAAGGCTGGGCACGGCGGGGCTGGCCGCCCTGCTGGCGGTCTATGCGGGACTGAAATACGTGGGCGGCCCCGTCCGTTTTCACTGCGGTTCGAACTTATGGATCTGCCCGCCCTGGCCGTCCTAGCGGCGGGGGCATGGCTGCTGCTCCGGAAAAAAGGGCTTGGAAAGCGGACCGCTGGTTTACGGAAAAACACCGCCTCCCGCCCGGAAACGACAGATCTGTGACAAAAGATAGAGAAAGGAGCGGGGTTATCCGGCAGAATGACCAAAATACCAGGTAAATTTTTACGAAAAAAAGAACCGGGAAAGGTTTGACAATTGGTTACGAATATGTTACAATTCGGTTACAACATGAAAATCGCATTAAAATCTTAAGGAGGAATTCCATGGCATCCGAAAAGCTCCCTCTTTCCTATAAAGGACACCCCCTTCGCCGGAAGGACAACCTGATTTATTACGGCACGATGGCCGAGAAATATATCATCATGCTCCAGGTACTGGCCACCCAGAAGGTGAACGATCTGGAGGTAGCCACCAAGGTGAGCGTTCAGCTTCAGCTCACCGACCCGGATCTGAAGAGCCGGGACCGTGTGGTCAAGAAAAGCGAGAAGGACAACCTCTACGCCGCAATGGACGTAGCTGCGGTCTGGCTGGACCGGGCGCTGAGCGGTAAGTAAGCCCCCTCATCCCTGTACAAACGATACTGTGTAAAGAGAGAATGGAGGAACCCCACCATGCACCTGTCCAGAGCACTGACCGCCAAGCTGGCCGCCTGTATCCTGGCGGTCACCGCCGTGATTACCCCTTCCTTTGCAGCCTCTGTGGGCACCGTTGTGAGCGACTCCGGCCTGAATATCCGGGCGGAGGCCAATGCCGAGGCTGAGGTACTTACCATCCTGTCCAGCGGGACCCAGGTGGATGTGCTGAGCACCACCGGAGACGGAAAATGGCATGAGATCTCCTATAATGGGACCAAAGGCTTCGTGGCCGGTGACTACCTAAAGGTCACGGAGGAAAAGATCTACGGCCAGGTCGTGGCCGGTCCCCTGAACGTCCGCTCCGGCCCCAGCGCCGACGCGGAGAAGGTGGATTCCCTGTCGGTGGGGACCATCGTGG
>OMGQ01001482.1_pt1 | contig 13419 bp, 13 predicted proteins | sample 1646071 | NCBI WGS metagenome assembly OMGQ01 (sample SAMN05578585, study PRJEB25193) | human gut metagenome | biome: Human Microbiome; feature: human-associated habitat; material: feces | host: Homo sapiens | place: USA:Birmingham | reverse complement strand
CGGCAGAAAAGGCCTGTGCTAAAATTAAAAAAAGCATATTTTCTGGATCATCTTTCTATTTTTGAATCAGTCTTGGGATTCAAAATATCTTATATCATTTCATAATAACGGGTCGACGTATGTCCGGCCTGTCCTTTCGGAAAATTCGTGCTTTTCATCATATTTTAGCAGGGGTTTTCGGTAAGGTGAAACCTCCTGCAGTAATTAAATACATGATAATAGAAAACGTAAGCATCTTGTTTTCTACTATCCAATAGGGAGGAGGTTGTTTATGGAAGAACGGAGGCGGGAAGCCCATGTCCTGCAGTGGCATCCGGCTTTTTATGCTGGAATCCAGATTGAACTGGAGGGGGAGACGGAAAATCTTTTTTTCGAGAGCGAGCATCAGTTGGGAACAAAGCCAAAGGAAATTGATGTAGGAATAATTTGACGAGGTAAAGACCATGTGCGAGGCATTGGAAGAATTGATGAAGGATGAACTAGAAGCAAAAAAATCAGAAGGAAAGGCGGAATCTGTATTGGAACTGCTGCATGACTTGGGTGAAGTGTCTGAAAAACTGCGAGATCAGATCATGGGACAAAAGGATACCGAGATTCTGAATCATTGGCTTAAATGTGCGGCAAAAGCTGAGACAATTGAGGAGTTTGAGCAAAAAATGCAGTAAGGTTGATATAAACCGGTAACAGTGACATCCAAGTTACTGTTCGCAGGCCAATGTTCCGGGAGGTGTTTTGCGCAGCAATTCCCATCTGAGAATGCGGATATCTCTTGCACATTCTGCAAGGGGATTATATAATAGGCATAGACATTGCGTGCCCAGGAACGCACACAGGAAGGCGCGCGAAAAGGAGACAGTATGGGAGTGACAATACGGCAGATAGCGGAGGCAGCCGGAGTTTCACGGGGAACTGTGGACCGGGCGCTTAACAACCGGGGCAGAATTAAGCCGGAAGTGGCTGATCGGATCAGACAGATAGCAGAGGAGATGGGGTATAAGCCCAACCAGCTTGGACGAGCCCTTTCCATGAGTAAAAATAATATTAAAATAGGGGTGATCCTTCAGGCGGCGGAGACACCTTTTATGCAGTGCGTCTTGGAAGGCATTGAGCGGGCGAAGGAGGAGGTAGACAGTCTGGGCGGCACGGTGATCCTATGTAAGATTCCTCATATAAGCTGCAGTGATACCATAGATGCCATGGAGTATATGAGAAAAGAAGGGGTCAGCGCCATCGCCATGGTACCTATTGAGGAGGATGAGATTAAAGATCATATCAACCTTTTTGTAGAGGAATACCATATTCCGATCGTGACGTTTAACTCAGATATGGAGGATACCAGGCGTCTTTGTTTTGTGGGACAGAATGCGTTTCAGTGCGGACGTGCCGCTGCCGGCCTGATGGGAGAACTGGTGGGGGGCTGCGGAAAAGTAGCTGTTATATCCGGATATAGTTCTAACCCGTCTCTGAGTAACCGTGTTCTCGGTTTTGATTCGGAGCTGAAAGCTAAATACCCGGATATTGAGCTGGTGGGACCGGAATATTGTTTTGAGGATAATCATCTGGCAGGACAGGCAACAGAAAAAATCTTGAAAGAAAATCCGGATCTAAAGGGAATTTATATGACCTCCCACGGGGAGGAGGGAGTGTGCCGGATGCTCTCAAAATACGGCAGGGCAGGTACAGTCAAGATGATCGCCAACGATTTTATGGGGAAAAACTATGAACTGATGCGGGAGGGAAGTATCCATTTCCTGATCGGGCAGGATGCCCAGATTCAGGGATATGAGCCTGTCATGATTCTTTTTCGGCTTCTCTTTAATGGAGAGCAGCCCAAAGGGGAGCTGCAGTATACGGAGATTTTCATCAGGAATGAATATACCATACCGGAAGATATTTGAGAGGTTCACACTCCGGAAGAGACGGCTTATTTTATGTCAGCCGTCCTTCCGGAGTGTTTTTTGGTAAAATTGAATAGAATTATTATGGTAAAATTGTACAATTTCCCGGGTTGCGTTTTCGGGCACGCAGTGCTATTATAACATTATCAGCAATGCGTGTTCGGGCACACGAAGAGAACACACAAATATATCTCAAAATATAAAGGAGAAGAAAAAAATGGTAAAAGTAGGTATTATCGGAGCAGGCAGAATCGGAAGAGTACATATCACAAGCATCAGCACAAGAGTAAAGGACGCTGTTATCAAAACAGTTGCAGATCCGTTCTTAAATGATGAGACAGCAGCATGGGCTAAGAGCATGGGTGTGGAGCACACAACAAAAGATTACAAAGAGATCATCAATGACCCGGAAATTGACGCTGTGTTGATTTGTTCCTCCACAGACACACATTCTCCAATCTCCCTGGAGGCAATCAAAGCTGGAAAACATGTTTTCTGTGAAAAACCAATTGACCATGATGTAGATAAGATCAAAGAAGTGATCGAAGCTCTGGAAGGAACCAACCTGAAATACCAGGTAGGATTTAACAGAAGATTTGACCATAACTTTGAGGCTGTTCAGCAGGCTGTCGCAGCGGGCAAAGTCGGCAAACCGGAGATCATCAAGATCACTTCCCGCGATCCGGAGCCGCCCAGCATTGACTATGTAAAAGTTTCCGGAGGTATGTTCCTGGATATGACCATCCATGATTTCGATATGGTACGTTTCCTGGCCGGCTGTGATGCCACAGAGGTTTATGTGCAGGGCGCCAACCTGGTTGACCCGGCTATCGGAGAAGCAGGGGATGTGGATACGGCAGTTATCACCTTACAGATGGAAAACGGCGCTATCGCTGTGATTGACAACTGCAGAAAGGCTGTTTACGGGTATGACCAGAGAGCAGAAGTATTCGGCTCTGAGGGAATGGTTGCAGTCAGCAATGACAGCCAGTCTTCCGCAGTGATCAGCAACGCTGACGGTGTGACAGGAGAGAAGCCGATGTTCTTCTTCCTGGAGAGATACATGGACGCATACGGAAAAGAGATCGGAGCATTTATTGATGCCATCGTAAATGACAAAGAAACGCCTCTGAATGTTATGGATGGACTGAAACCGGTACTTATGGGACTGGCTGCAAAGAAATCCTGTGAGGAGCACAGACCGGTTAAGATTTCTGAGATCATGTAATTAAGAGCAGGCATACTGCAGATTTCCCTCCGGCTGTCAAAAGACAGCCGGGCGGGCTGCAAATATCCCTTTGACAAAGACAGGAGAGCAGATCATGTTTAATAAAGAAAAAGTAAAATTAGGTATTGCACCCATCGCATGGACCAATGATGACCTTCCCGACCTGGGAAAAGAAAATACCTTTGAGCAGTGTGTCAGCGAGATGGCGCTGGCAGGCTTCACAGGCTCAGAGGTGGGAAATAAATATCCGAAAGACCCGGAAGTGCTGAAAAAAGCCCTGGAACTCCGCGGCATTGAAATCTGCAACCAGTGGTTCTCTTCCTTCCTGATCACAAAGCCTTTTGAGGAGGTGGAAAAAGAGTTCCGCGCACAGCTTGCTTTCTTAAAGGCAATGGGTTCCAAGATCATCGGTGCGTCCGAGCAGAGCCACAGCGTGCAGGGAATGCAGGACACCCCTATCTTCGGCCATAAATACGTGATGAACGATGAGGAGTGGGAGACCTTCTGTACAGGAATGAACAAGCTTGGCAGGATCGCAAAAGAAGAGTACGGGATCAGTCTGACATTCCATCACCACATGGGGACAGTAGTACAGGATCCGGAAGAGGTGGAGCGCATGATGGCCAACACAGATCCGGAATATGTGAGCCTGTTATTTGATACCGGCCATTTCACCTACTGCGGGGCAGACCCTCTGGAGATGGTGAAGAAATACGTGGGCAGGATCAAACACGTACATCTGAAGGATATCCGTCCGGAAGTGGTGGAGAAAGTAAAGAAAGAGAATTTAAGCTTTCTGGAAGGCGTGCGCCTTGGAGCCTTCACCGTACCGGGTGACGGCTGCATAGACTTTGAACCGATCTTCAAAGTGCTGGAAGATGCAGGATATGAGGGCTATATGCTGGTGGAGGCAGAGCAGGATCCTGCAAAGGCCAATCCACTGGAGTATGCCGTGAAGGCAAGAAAATTCATTGCCGAAAAGACAGGCTTATAAAAATTGTTACCTCTGAATTGAAAATTGATCATATTGAAAACAGCCGTAACTGTTAATCTGCTGAACAGTTACAAACAGCCAAAGGTACCGCTTCCTGATGGAGTCGGTGCCTTTGGCTGTTTTTCCCCTTTATACTATGGCAGGAATGAGGGAGGGGGACCCATGAATCATGCCAGGTGGACAGAAATCCCGTATTCCCTGCAGTAATCCTCATATTCCACGGTAAGCGCCTGGTCTGTGATCACATGCTGTACTTCATTTAAACGGCAGTAAGTCATCAGGGCGAATTTTCCGAATTTTGTATGGTCAGACAGCAGATAGCGTGTCCGGCTGTTCTGGATGACTGCTTTTTTTACGGCATATTCCTCAGCGGAGGCATTGGTCAGGCCGTTTTCAATGGTGACACCTGTGGATGCCATAAACGCTTTGGTAATATTAAATGTGCGCAGATATCCCGGAATCTCGCTTCCCACAAAGGAGAGTGTGTCCCTGTTTAGTATACCGGGCAGGGAGATGACCTGCAGATTGGGGTATGGAACCGCGCGGATAAAAATCTGCAGGCTGTTTGTGATGATGGTGCAGTTCAGGTGTGACAAACAGTCCACCATATTCAGGCAGGTGGTACCTGTGTCAATATAGATCACATCTCCGTTCTCAACAAAGGATGCGGCTTTTTTTGATATGGCGTCCTTCTCAGCACTCAGAACCGTGTGGCGCTGTTCATAGGGCAGCAGCCGTGTGTCAGAGGCCTGCTGTGTGCTGACCACACCTCCGTACACTTTTTCCACAGTTCCCTTCTTTACCAGATCGTCAATATCCCTTCGTATGGTATTTTTGGATACATTAAATTTTTCACACAGGGTATCTAGGGGTACCGATTTTTCCTGTTCGATGAAAGCTTCAATTAAATCAATTCGTTTTGTGCGCATGATTATGTCCTTTCAGAGTGATTGTTCGATCAGGTCTGCGCATTTCCTGCGCGGACCGTATGAATGCGTGGGTGCAGGAAGCATCCGGCCCATCGCAAAGCGATTTCTAATGGTGGGATATCTGTAACAGTCTAAATCATTGCTTTCTGCCGCCCCTTATGAAGATTACATTCCGGAACAGTTACCTAATTTAAATGGATTCTGATATAAGTATAGTATATTTTGGGTAAGTTGTGAAGAGATAAATGAAAAAGATGTAAAATATAATCAAAATCTATTGACTAAATATACAAAAGATGCTATTTTAAATACAAAGAGATAACCAACATTTAATAAAAAGTTTATCAAAAGAGGAAGGGAAGCTATTATGACAGGAAAAGCAAATTCTAAAACAAAATACCTGATTCTCATATTTGGTGCCTTTGCAGTATTTTTTACAGGGTATCCCCATATCTGGTCCATCTACCAGCCATATGCCATGGAGCTGACCGGCTGGAGCCAGAGTCAGGCATCTATGTGTTTCTATCTGTATTTTGTCACATTTGTACTGGGTAATATTTTCGGCGGCCGTATTCAGGATAAATACAGTCCCAGGATAGCAGTGATCTTCGGAGGCGGCATTTTCACAGTGAGTGTTCTGCTCTGTGCGCTGGCACTTCGCCCGTCACCTATGATGATGTATTTTACCTATGGGATTTTGCAGGGATTTGGACAGGGTATGATCTATACCACCATCATCTCCACTGCACAGAAATGGTTTCCGGGAAGAACCGGGTTCGCTTCAGGCGTCATTGTGACAGCCAACGGCTTGTTTGGATTTTTTATGGCACCATTTTCAAGAGCATTGCTCTCAGGCCAGGGGATTAAAGTGACATTTCTTGTGATCGGTGCTATGATAGGCATCTCCTGGATATTTGATTAAAAATCCGGATAGTGAACATAAGACAGGGGAACATGAAGTCCACAGATATGAGGGAAAACAGTATTCCTCCATGGAAATGATCAAGACCAAAAAGTTTTATTTCCTTCTGGCAACCATGCTGTTTGGTCTGATCCCATATCTGATCCTGTCACCTCTTTCCCAGACTGTCCAGATGGACAGAGGGATTGCATCCACAGTGGCAGTGGCAGCAGTTATGGCAGGTTCAGTATTCAATGCGGGGACACGTCTGGCACTCCCCACAGCAGCAGATAAAGTGGGCAGAATCATATGCCTGAAGGTGGTTCTGGTGGTGGCAGCGGCAGCCATGGTGCTGCTGGTCATAGCTCCGGCAGCCGTCACAACCGTGTGCGTGGTATTGGTATATGCATGTTACGGCGGTATCATGGGCAGCTTCCCGTCACTGACAAGCAACATTTTCGGCATGGCACATTCCGGTGAAAATTATGGATACGTTATGCTGGGTATCGCAGTTGCCACTCTAGGAGCCCCTGCGATTACAAACACAGTTCTCGGACAGGGATATGACATCAATGTGGTATTTGCCATCGGAGCTGTCTGCGCGGCAATCTCCTTCCTGTTCCTGCTTCTTCTGGAAAGGGAAATGAAAAGGGAGAAAGCAGAGGCTGTGGCAATGGGAACGAAAAGTTTTGCGAAATAAATTTATTGATATAAAGGAGAGGAAAAAATTATGGCACTGGTAAAAATGAAAACATTACTGGAAAATGCAGCAAAAAACAACAGAGGATGCGGCGCGTTCAGTGTTGGAAATATGGAGATGGTCAAAGGGGCCGTCAAAGCTGCAGAAGAGATGAATACATCGATCATCCTCCAAATCGCAGAAGTGCGTTTGGAACATTCTCCCCTGCACTTAATGGGCCCGATGATGGTCCGGGCCGCAAAGGAAGCAAAGGTGGATGTGGCGGTTCATTTAGATCACGGTCTTACCTTTGAGACGGTGCAGAGAGCTTTGGAACTGGGCTTCACTTCTGTGATGCTGGATGCCTCCACACTTCCTTTTGAAGAGAATATTGCAAACACCAAAAAGGTTGTGGAGTTGGCTGCAAAATATGGCGCGACCGTGGAGGCAGAGCTTGGCCTGGTAGGCGGCAGTGAGGACGGAAGCTGCGACCACGGCATCCGCTGCACAGACCCGGATGATGCCAAAATATTCGCGGAGCAGACAGGTATCGACGCCCTCGCGGTGGCCATCGGAAATGCACACGGAAATTACCCGTCAGCACCAAAGCTTGCCTTTGATGTATTGGAGCAGATTCACAATAAAGTGGATATCCCTCTGGTGCTTCATGGCGGCAGCGGCATCACAGATTCTGATTTCCAGAAGGCCATCTCTCTTGGGATCAAGAAAGTGAATATTGCCACAGCAAGCTTCAACTGCCTGACAAAGAAAGTGGAAGAGTACATTGCCGCTGAGGGGAAACACAATTATTTTGACTTGAATGAAGCCATGGTGCAGGGAACATATGAGAATGTGAAACATCACATTCGGGTATTCAACATGATAAAGTGAGGATCTTCCCACCTTTACAGGTGAAGAGATGAATCACCGAAAACAAGATCAACGGCAGTGTTGGGCGGAGCAGGCACAGTAAGGGAAGTATGTATTGATAGAAAATAAAGCACCGGATAGCAGTGTAAGCTGTTGTCCGGTATTTTAAAACAGTAACGGGGAAATAGTGGTTTACATAAAGAGAGAAGAGGTTTGTGAGGGAGATATTGTGAAAGAGAATAAAACCGGTGCAAAGACAAAATATCTGATACTGATATTTGGCGCCTTTGCCATATTTTTTACAGGGTATCCGCATATTTGGTCTATCTATCAGCCGTATGCCATGGAGCTTACCGGCTGGAGCCAGAGCCAGGCCAGTATGGGATTTTATCTGAGTTTTCTGGCATTTGTGCCGGGAAATATTATCGGAGGAAGGATACAGGATAAATCCAACCCCAAAATTGTGGTGACAGTGGGAGGCGGGATATTCGCGGCAGGTATCCTGCTGTCTGCTTTTTCCATGCGGCAGTCTCCGGTCATGCTGTATCTGACCTATGGGATCATGCAGGGATTCGGACAGGGAATGATTTATACAACAATAATATCCACTGCCCAGAAATGGTTCCCCCACAGGACAGGTTTTGCCTCAGGAGTCATCGTGACGGCAAACGGTCTGTGCGGATTTTTTCTGGCACCCTTAAGCAGGGTGATGCTGGCAGAAAAGGGGATCAAATTCACGCTGCTGGCAATCGGTTCCGTGCTGACTCTGGCATGGATTCTGGCAAGTGTTTTTATCAGGAATCCGGAAACAAGAAAGATAGGACCGGGAGGAAAAAAACAGACCGCTGCAGCCATCAATAAGGGCCGTCAGTATACTTCGGGTGAAATGCTGCGGACAAAGAAATTTTATTACTTGCTGGCAGTCATGCTGTTTGGGCTGATTCCCTATCTGATCCTGTCCCCCCTGTCCCAGACCGTACAGATGGACAGAGGGATAGCATCATCTGTAGCAGTGACGTCTGTCATGGCGGGGTCTGTCTGCAATGCGGCTGCCCGGCTTCTCCTGCCTACTGCTGCAGATAAAGTGGGGCGTACCATCTGCCTGAAAGGTGTGCTGGCTGCCATTGTCCTGGCTATGATACTTCTGATAACCGCACCGGCACCTGTGACAACCGTGTGCGTGATACTCATGTATGCCTGCTACGGTGGGATCATGGGCAGTTTTCCCTCACTGGCAAGTTCCATTTTTGGTATGGAACATTCCGGGGAAAATTACGGGTATGTCATGTTCGGCATTATTGTGGCAACACTCAGTGCTCCTGCTGTTACCAATTCCGTGCTGGGTGCAGGTATGGATATCAATGTGGTATTTGCCATAGGCGCCCTGTGCGGCGGGGCAGCACTTGTATTTTTACTGCTTCTGGAGCGGGAGTTAAAAAAAGAGACGGCTGTACAGATGCAGCCAGGAATAGAATAAACACAGAGGAAAGAGGTCCGGTTTATGCTCCGGGCCTTTTTAGTGCTCTGTATTCTTTGGGGGTCATACTTGTATACTCCCGAAAGACTTTATTAAAGTAAGAGGGGGAGGAAAAACCCACAAATTCAGAAATCTTATTGATGCTCAGATTAGAGGTTATGAGCATTTTTTTTGCGTTGTCGACCCTGATCTGTATGATGGCTTTGTTTGGGGTGATACCGTATTCTCTTTTCAGGCAGCGTATGATATGGACCGGGTGGAAGTTAAAATAATCGGCAATGCTTTCCAGGGTGAGCTGTGTGTGAAAGTTTTGCAGTATGTATTCCATAATATTGGCAGCCAGCAGTTCCGAGGAATTTCTCTGGGGCTGGAAAACCTGCACAAAGCTCAGAAGCCGGAAGAAAAGCTCCTGGCATTCCAGGGGAGATAAAAGAGCCTGGTCCTGGGTCTCCTTCTGCTGGTATTTGTCTATATTGGCTGAGATCAACTTTGAAAATATGGATGTGAATTCACTGCTTTCCATGGGAGTCATTTTTTTATATAAGGGAAGGGTAAGCGTGCTTTTCCGGTCTGTATAGATACTCAGGGATTTCCGTTCTTCTTTCACCAGATGGAATTCCCGGGAGTATTGATAATCTCCCACACTTCTGAAATGAAGCCAGTCAAATTTAGTCTTTTCCGCCACTTTTTTGTGGCTGTAATGGGTGGAATCCGGTTTTAAGATAAGCAGTTCATTTTCCCGGAGATGATAAGCAGCATCTCCGTCGGTGATATAAAGTTCCCCATATTCAATAAAGATCAGATCAAAGATACCGATATTGCTTCTTCTGCCGTGCGCGTCTCCGGGGCGGTAGAGCGCAGACCCGGCAATAATGAAATGGGGGTAAGGGGGAGTAGAAAAGTTCACATATTCCATGACGGCCTCCTATCTGATATGTTTATATTTTAATATAATTATAAATGAATATTTGTTGTAAATCAACGATTAAAGAAAAAAATAACAAGATAATATGTTAAATTATTACAATTTTATGCTGTTAATATTTTACTATTTTGGGTAAAGAATATGAATTTACTTATAGAAAAAGCTTTTGTATAATATACCCAAGATATCGGTCCGATACAACGTAAAACATATCAAAATGCATAATGGAGCAGACAAAAGGGGTCTGCATCCCAGGAGGAAAATTATGAAAGCAGGAAAAATGAAAAAATGGGCAGCTCTTTCTATGACATCGCTTATGGCAGTTTCCATGCTGGCGGGCTGCGGCGGTGATGGCGGTTCGGGAGAAAAAAAGGACAAGGAAGCAGCATCCGGGAAGACAGAGATTGTTGTGTGGACCCGTGATTCCACCGTTGCTGCCGTAAAGAGCGCAGCAGAGAAATATAATAAACAGAACGATAAAGTGGAGATCAAGGTAGTGGAGCAGCCCGCGTCCCAGATGGCTGACCAGCTCTCCCTGGCATTGTCCTCTGACGAGGCGCCGGACATTGTGTCCCTGGACTGTACAAAAGTTCCCTACTTTGCATCCATAGGAGCTTTTGCTGATATTTCTGACAAGTATGAAGCGCTGGACTATAAGGATACTTTCAGTGAGGGCATGATAAAGTCAGGGCAGCTTGAGGGCAAGACCTACGCAGTGCCGTTTGCACCGGATGTCTCTGTACTCCTGTACAACAAAGACCATTACCAGGAGGCAGGACTGGACCCGGAAACCCCGCCCAAGACCTGGGATGAGCTGATCGCGTATTCCCAGAAGCTGACCACATCAGACCGGTACGGCTATGTCTATGCGGGAGGTGACGCAGGAGGACATATGTTTACGTTCATGCCCTATGTATGGAATAACGGCGGTGAGGTATTATCTGAGGACGGAAAGACATGTGAACTGGATACGGAAAATGCGGTTGCAGCCCTCTCCATGTTCAACGATTTGACGAACACTTATAAAGTCACGCCTCCAAGTGTCACCACATATTCCTGGAATGAAGCACAGGATGCATTCCTTACCGGGAAGGCCAGCCAGGTAGTGCTAGGAAGCGCGGCTATCTACTCCTTCATAAGCGGTGAGCACGATGATATGGACTGGGGTGCCTGTCTTCTTCCAAAAGGACCGGACGGTACGGAATATGCATCTTTCTCCGGCGGAGATTCCATTGGGATCACCTCCCAGTGTGAAGATGTGGATGCAGCCTGGGATTTCATCCGGTTTGGCCTTTCAGAAGAAGTGCAGGTGGATGAGCTGGCAAAAGGCGGCCTGCTTCCGGCAAGAAGCGATTTCTTTGACAATGAGTATTTTAACAATACACCGGAATATCAGGTACTGAAAGAGGCACTGGAAGTTGGACATACTCCGGTATCCCTGAAATATGATGAGATGTATGTGCCCATTCTGGAGGCTATGCAGACCTGTCTGAACGGAGAAAAGACACCGGAACAGGCATTTGGGGATGCTGCGGAGGCTATCAATAAAATCATGCAGTGATGGATAGGAGGGCCTGTCTGAGAGGGCAGGCACCCTCCCTAATAAGGAGATCTGATGAAGAGAGGACATAAAAAGAAAATATCGCTGGTATCCTATTTGTTCATACTCCCGGCATTGATATTGAATCTGATGTTTTTTGTATTTCCGTTTCTCCAGTCCCTGCTCATGTCATTCTATGACTGGCCGGTGCTGGGGGAAAAAACGTTTGTTTTTCTGGATAATTATATAAAGCTGTTTCAGGATTCCCAGTTTTGGAATTCACTGCTTTTTACCATGAAATATGCGGTTTTTGTAACCCCCTGCCTGTTTATTCTGGCTTTTGTCCTTGCGCTTATGATCAACGGAGCATTTAAAGGTGTGAATCTGTTCCGCTCTCTTTATTTCGCTCCGGTGGTCATATCCATGACCTGCTGCAGCATGGTATGGCTCTGGATCTACAATGATCTGTACGGGGTGCTGAACTATCTGCTCCAGACACTGGGAATCATACAGGACCCCATTCTCTGGATGAATTCCGCAAAGACATCCCTTCCTGCCGTGATCTTCATGGTCACCTGGAAAATGGCGGGATTCTCCATGCTGATCATCCTGGCAGCCTTCCAGTCCGTGGATGAACAGATTTATGAAGCTGCAAGTGTGGACGGAGCAAATAAAGTAAAACAGTTTTTCAGGATCACACTGCCGATTATCAAGCCTCACGCAGCTCTGGCACTGATCCTTTCCGTTATCGGTTCTGTCCTGGCATTTGAGCAGTTCCTGATCATGACCAAGGGCGGCCCGGCCCAGGATACAACTACCATTGTGCACTACATATATAACACATCATTTAAATACTTTAAGATGGGATATGGGTCTGCTATGACTATGATCCTGCTGGTTGTGCTGGGATTCCTGAGTTATTTTGAAAATAAGGTCCTGCAGGACCCCACGAAATAGAGGAGACGTATGAAGAGAGTGACGAAAAAAACCTGGATGAATACAGTTCTGGCAGTCATCTTTTTCCTGCCGCTGTACTGGACGATTGTGACTTCACTGAAGGATAAGACGGAGATTTACGGGACACCGCCCAGCTTGATCCCCAAGCATCCGACTCTGGCTAACTACATAAAGATCTTTACTCTGGATGACGGTCTGTACAGAGGATATCTGCTGAATTCCTTTATCATTACGGCAATCACTATTTTACTGGTAGTCTTTGTCAGTGTGCTTGCGGGATATGGGTTTTCCAAACTGCAGTTAAAGGGCAAGGGACTGCTTATGGCCTGTATCCTGGCGGCAATTATGATCCCGTTTCAGGCGCTGTTAAACCCGCTGTACTCCATTATGTCAAAACTGCATCTTTTGAATACAATCCCAAGCATGGTGCTGATCTACGCTACCTTCCAGTCACCGTTTTGTATTTATATGATGAAAAATGCTTTTGATATGGTGCCGGACAGTCTGCTGGAATCCGCCAAACTGGACGGTGCGGGGGCTTTCTCTGTGTTTTCCACAATATGCCTTCCGCTCACCTGGTCGTCTGTGGCGACCATTGCCGTATACGCGGCTTACACTACATGGAACGACTATTTGATCGCGCTGGTATTTGCCAACAGCAATTCCATCAAAACGTTCAATGTGGGACTTACCAACCTGGCGATCGGCCAGTACGGGACGGACTGGGGGCTTCTCACATCCAGCTCCATTATAGGCCTGCTGCCTATCCTGATCCTGTTTGTATTCCTGCAGAAATATTTTATTAAGGGAATGCTGAGCGGGGCATTAAAATAAAAATGGCACCTTGGAGGAACGATTATGAGCAAGAAAACAGAAAAAAGATTACATACCTTTACCATACCTGAAGTAAAACCCCAGGGATGGCTGAAACGCCAGTTGGAAATACAGATGCAGGGGCTTACCGGTATTCTGTATGACATCTGGGACAGTGTAGGCAGCTATTCCGGATGGCTGGGCGGCA
>OMGQ01001478.1_pt1 | contig 13450 bp, 10 predicted proteins | sample 1646071 | NCBI WGS metagenome assembly OMGQ01 (sample SAMN05578585, study PRJEB25193) | human gut metagenome | biome: Human Microbiome; feature: human-associated habitat; material: feces | host: Homo sapiens | place: USA:Birmingham | reverse complement strand
CCTAGTATTTAAAGCGCTGGCGAGGTGGGCCGGGGCAGCGGGAATGGCCGCAAAGCCCATGCCTGCGGATTTCATGGGCTTTGCGCTCTGGCTGCTGGTTCTGGCCGTAGTCTGTATGTATGGATATCATTTTTACAGGTGCTTCCGGCTTTATTGCTGGAATGATTCCTGGGAAGAAACATACAGGGGGAAGCTTGAGACTGCAGGCGTTGCGCCCCATATCAGTACGGTAACTTTTCCTGAATGGTAAAAAAAGGGAAAGTCCCGGGTATTCTGTGCCGCAGGGACTTTCCCTTTTGTGATTTTTCCGTAGCTGTGAGGGCACTGGACAATTAAGTCTTTTGCTTAACCCTTTACAGCGCCGATGGCAATACCTTTTACAAAATATTTTTGCATGAAAGGATATATAATCATAACCGGCAGGATGCCCATTACGGTCAGAGCCATGCGGACTGAGGTGGAAGGCAGATCGGCGGTGTTGATATTGCCTCCGGCCTGCGCCTGTTGCCGCAGGGAGTCGAGATCCCTCTGGATATTCATCAGCAGTACCTGGATACTGAACATACGATCGTCGTTCAGATAGTACAGACCGTTCATCCAGTCGTTCCAGTAGGCCAGGCCAACAAGCAGGCCGATGGTGGCGATGATGGGCAGGGCCATGGGCAGTACGATGCCGAAAAGTATCTTAAATTCGCTGGCGCCGTCAACCCGGGCCGCCTCAATGACCGCATCCGGAATATTAGCGGTGAAATAGGTACGCATCATAATAACGTTGAAAGCGCTCATCAGCAGGTTGGGGATAAGCAGGGCGAATACGGTGTTACGGATATGGAAGGTTTGGGTCCACATAAGGTATGAGGGAACCAGACCACCGGAAAAAAGCATGGTAAAGAATAAATAAAAGGCGAATATGTTCCTGCCCGGCAGTTCCTTCCGTGAAAGCGGATAGGCATACAGTGTGGTGAACAGCAGGTTGCACACCGTACCGATTGCAGTCACCAGAAAGGAAATTGCATAACCGCGGAATACTGCGGCAGATTTCGTAAACAGATATTCATATGCATAGGTACTGAACTTCTCAGGAAAGAAGCTGTAGCCGTTTGTGATCAGAGTCTGTTCTTCAGTGATGGAGGACATAATCAGCAGTATGAAAGGTGCAATTGCACAAATAATAAGAAAGCTCAACAGGATATGAGCAAAAATCTGGAATCCTTTTCCCTTGTCTACCATAATATGCTGCCTCCTTCTTAAAACAGGGAACTCTCATTGTCCACCTTGCGGACAATAAAGTTAGCGGTTACTACCAGAATGAATCCTACAACAGACTGATATACGCCTGCTGCGGAGGACATGCCGATGTTGTTGGTCTGCATCAGGCCGCGGTACACATAGGTATCGATGGTCTGGGTCACGCTGATCAGGGGACCGGAGTTCTGGGGAACCTGATAGAACAGACCGAAATCAGACCGGAAGATACCGCCCAGGGCCATCAGGGTCAAAATGATAATTGTAGATTTCAGGCCGGGCAGTGTTACATTTTTGATTTGCTGCCAACGGCTGGCACCATCTACCACGGCCGCCTCATACAAAGTGTGGTCAATACCGCAGATGGTGGCATAATACAGTATCATGTTGTAGCCCAGGCCTTTCCAGATGTTGATGACAACCAGGATGACAGGCCAGTATTTAGGGCTGTTGTACCAGTCGATAGGTTTTGCGCCGAAAGCAGCCAGAAGCGAGTTGTTGATATAACCATTGCTGCTGCTCAGGAAAGCAAATGCCAGATAGCTGACGATAACCATGGAAATCAGGTAGGGAATGAGGATTACGGTCTGGTACAGCTGTTTGGCCTTTTTGCTGTGGACTTCGTTAAGGATAATGGCCACTGCAACAGCCAATATGGTGCCCAGCCCGATAAATACCAGGTTATAGAGCAGGGTATTCCGGATCATGACGAAGGCATCTTTTGTGCGGAAAAGGAATTCAAAGTTTTTAAAACCGCACCACGGACTGCCATAGATGCCGTCTCTGGCGTTATACTGTCGGAACGCGATCTGAATGCCAAACATGGGAATGTAGCAATTGATAAACAGATAGATGACGCCAGGCACGAACATCAAATAAAGGGGCCAGAATCGTTTCAGCTTTTTTCTGACATTCTTCATATTTTAGTCCTCCCTATGATTTGATAATGTGTAAAGAAGAGGCGGGTTGGGGAGCAACCCATACCCGCCTTCCTTTTTCTGCATGCTTATGTTGATATCAGGGTTTCCGGAGTTTATTTCTTACCTGCCAGAAACTCATCCAGCTGACGCTGCTTCTCTGCAATGATTTCATTGATGCCGGCGCTTTCCAGTTCAGCAATGAACTTGGGAAGGTTTTCATTCGGGTCCATAGCGCCCCAGCGAAGAGCTGTGTGATATGCGGATACAACGTTGTTGCAGGCGGTAACCTGGTTCAATACCGGGTTGCTGTCCCAGGAGAAGCCATGGGCAGGGCTGGCAACACCGCTTTCGTTGAACTTGTTCAGCTGATCCCACAGGTCAGCCTGAGCACCCTTCCAGAGAGGAGTAAGCTGCTGGTTAGGCCAAGCCCAGTCAACGGAGGAATAACCGCTGGCGTTAGGATCCACGCCTTCGGGAGTGGTAATAAAGGTTTTGGAATCATCGGTGTATACCCAATGCTTGCCTTCGATACCATTGATAAACAGGTTGGAAATTTCAGGATCGGTATACATCAGGTTCCACAGCTCCATAGCCTTCTCAGGATGGGGTGAGCTGTAAGGAATGATGAAGGAATTGCCGTTGGATACGTCGGTATATTTGTAAGGCTCAACCACTTTCATGAATACTACTTCTTTGCCTGTGGACTTGTAGTTCTCCAGTTCCTTGCCGGGCTTCCAGTTTTCAAACATTGCAAAACCGTTGCCGGAGAGCAGGTTATTTTCAGTGGTTGTAGTAGCATCAGGCATGATCAGGCCTTCCTGATTCCATTTGTACATCATTTCACAGAATTTACGATAGCTTTCAGTTGCATAATAGTTCACAACCTCTGTGCTGTCGTTATATACATTTTCCAGAATGCCCAGGTTATCACCCAGAGGATCAGTAGGCAGAGTTTCCTGCATACCGCCATTGGCCCATGTGGGAACGAGGGGATACATGTCGGGATATGCTTCATGAACCTGAGTCAGGATTTTGTACATATCATCGTAAGTACCCATTTCAGGAACTTCAATTCCCAGTTCGTCCACGATATCCTTGCGCATCGAGAAGCCTGCGGAACGGGAAGTGTCCTTCATGTCGGGAAGAGCATACAGTGTACCGCCGAAACGGCAGGCATCCAAGTCAACAGGATTGATAACTTCAAGAGCGCCCTGTCCGTATTTTTCAACCAGATCGTCCAGAGCTGTAGCATAGTTGTTACGTACAATAGCAGCCAGCTGGCCGTTAACGTTATTATAGTTCAGCATATCGATGGGTTCGCCGGAGGTAAGAGCCAGATTGATCTGTTCTGCGTCCTGACCGCGGACAAGCTCGATTTCAACACCGATTTTCTCGCGGGTAATCTCGCTGATAGCGGCGGCAACCTCGTTGCAGTCTTCGGTATCGGCATTGCCAACGCCCCATACCACCAGCTTTACAATCTCGCCGTTATTCTCACTGCTGCCGGTATTTTCGGCACTTGCGCCTTCATTGGAAGCGCCTGCATTGCCTGAATTTCCTGTGCTGCCTGTACTGGTGCTGCCGCATGCGGCAAGGCTGGCTGCCATTACGCCGGCCAGCAGTAAAGCTGCACCCTGTCTCCAAAATTTACTCATATTATTTCTCTCCTTACCTGGTAAAGTAGTAGTTATTAAAGCCCCTCTCCAAGGGCTGTGTCATGATGTAAGGGCCGCCGCAGCCTGCATGTCCTGCCTGCCCATTGTCCGCGAAACGGAAAACAGTGCAGAAAAGGTTCCGGCTACAGTCCCCTGCATTGTTGATAATTGCCTTTCTTATCCGACAGCTAATGGATAGGGAAGGTGTGTGTCTGCCCTGACAGGTTAACCACTGTCAAAATGCGCAGGCGGTTCAAAGCCTGACTTAAATCTCTGCTTTTTCATACTCTTTTTCATCCCTCCTTTTTCAGACTGCCTGAAAACCTCCTTTTGGGTATAAAACCCGCTTCCGTTATTTTCCTGAGTACAATTTATGTTCTCCGTAAAACACCCTCCGGGAAGCTTTTTCCCCTGAAGCAGCCGTTATCCGGCTGTTTAGTTTTCGGACAATCCTCTTTCGTGATTAATACTATATTTATCGTTAAACTAAATCTTTTTATTATATTGCCATTACTTTATAAACTTTGTCAATATAAATCACAATAAAAAACATAAATTTAGTAATTATATACAATTTTATTTATGTAAATTGGTAATTAATTCCAGTTATATCGTTAAACTTACAAACAGAAGTTAAAAAGTCTCAGAAAGCAAAAGCGTGTATGCAGCGGCAGAAAGGCGGATGGAAAAAAACGTGGTAAACGGCGCATTTTGATTGCATAACCGGACATATCTGTGATAGGATGAAAGCATCGAATTTCTGTTGAGGCCATAAGTGCCTTGTCATGTGTGTATTGTGTGAGTCTTGAAGAGAGATCTCCCTGAATTTCCGAAAATAACGGAAAAGAACAGACGGAAAAAGGAAGAGGCGGCCGGATACGGCGGGCTTTTTATTTGGAGGAACGAAATGGATAAATATCAGATATTGAAGCAGTATTTTGGATATGACAGCTTCAGGGACGGGCAGGAGCTGCTGATAGACGGTATTTTGCAGGGACGGGATGTCCTTGGAATTATGCCTACCGGAGCGGGAAAGTCTCTCTGCTATCAGGTGCCTGCTTTAATGCTGCCCGGAATTACGCTGGTGGTATCGCCCCTGATATCCCTGATGAAGGATCAGGTAGGGGCCCTGAACAGCGTGGGAATCCATGCGGCTTTCCTGAACAGCTCACTTACATATGGTCAGTACAGGAAGGCATTGGAATACGCGAAGGCTGGACGATATCCCATCATTTATGTGGCGCCGGAGCGGCTGGTGACGGAGGAATTCCTGGATTTTGCCGGAACTGCCAAAATTTCCATGGTTGCTGTGGATGAGGCGCACTGTGTCTCCCAATGGGGACAGGATTTCCGTCCCAGCTATCTGAAAATTTCAGAGTTTATCGGAATGCTGCCTGAGCGGCCGGTGGTCGGCGCTTTTACGGCAACGGCTACCAAAGAGGTCAGGGATGATATTATAGATATTCTTATGCTCCGTACCCCGGAGGTGCTGACGACCGGTTTTGACCGGCCGAATCTCTATTTTGCCGTGCAGACTCCCAAAGATAAATATGCCACGATGAAAAATTATCTGGAGCTTCACAGGGAAGAAAGCGGGATTATTTACTGCCTGACCAGAAAAGTGGTGGAGGAGGTCTGCGAGCGGCTGCGGGGAGACGGTTTTCCGGTCACACGTTACCATGCGGGACTCAGTGACGGTGAAAGGAGACAGAACCAGGACGATTTTATTTATGACAGATATCCGGTTATGGTGGCTACCAATGCCTTTGGAATGGGCATTGATAAATCCAATGTGCGATATGTAATACACTATAATATGCCTAAGAATATGGAGTCGTATTACCAGGAGGCCGGCCGCGCGGGCAGAGACGGGGAGCCGGCGGAATGTATCCTCCTCTACGGCGGCCAGGATGTGGTGACGAACCAGTTTTTTATCGATAATAACCAGGATAATCAGGAGATGGATCCGCTGACAAAGGAGCTTGTGATGGAGAGGGACAGGGACCGGCTCCGGAAGATGACATATTACTGCTTTACCAATGAGTGCCTGAGGGATTACATACTGCGCTACTTTGGGGAATACGGCAGCAATTACTGCGGGAACTGCTCCAACTGTCTAAGCCAGTTTGAAGAAGTGGACGTGACGGAGATTGCGAGAGTCCTGCTGGGCTGCGTGCTTGCCTGCCGCCAGCGGTATGGGACGAATGTGATTATAGACACGGTGCATGGTGCAAACACGGCGAAAATCAGGCAGTACCGGATGGATGAAAACCCGCATTACGGGGAGCTGTCCAAAGTGCCTGCCTATAAGCTGCGTCAGGTGATGAATTATCTGATGCTGAATGAGTATCTGGCCGTCACCAACGATGAATACGCCATCGTGAAGCTTACCGGGAAATCAAAGCTTATCCTGGAAGAGGATGAAACGGTGATGATGAAAATGGCGAAGGAGCAGGAGCATCCTGCGAAGGCGGCCGGTGAAAAGAAAGGCAAAAAGAGCAGGGGCGCCGCCGCCTTCGATCTGGATGAGGAGGATGAGAGGCTGTTTGAAGTCCTGCGCGGACTGCGCGGGGAAATCGCACGAAAGGAAGGCGTGCCGCCTTATATTGTTTTTTCGGACAAGTCGCTGGTGCATATGTGCGTGATACGGCCTGTGGATAAGAATGAGATGCTGTCAGTATCAGGCGTTGGTGAGTTCAAGTTTGAAAAATACGGAGAGCAGTTCCTGCAATGTATCGCCAAGTTCAACCAAGAGAATGGCAAGACGGATGAACCGGACAGCCTGGGCGCTGTGGATTTTTCCAGCCTGGATTATGATGTGGTGCAGGATTATGAAGGGGCGCCGGAGCTGGAAGCGGATGCGGGAAAAGAGGAACTGCCGGCCGGTACGAAAAGCGGGAAAAAGACGAAGGAAGAATTTGTGATGACGGAGGAAATCGCGTCCCAGATACACTATGCCCCGCGGATGTCCTTAAGTGATCTTGTGGGCCAGATGAATGATTTACGGGATGAGAGCACGACGAAACGTCTGACCATAAAGGCGGTGGAGCAGATGCTGCTGGAGGAAGGGCTTTTTGAACTGAAATTCGTCAATCGGATGCCGCTGCGGAAGATAACGGAATATGGGAAGGATTTTGGGATAGAAGCCGAGGTACGGGTCAGTTCCAAAGGGAATGAATATGAGGTGTTTTATTATACGCAGGAGGCGCAGAGAGGGATTGTGGAGCTGCTGCTGACTGCGGAGGATAGAACAGGGGGGTGAAGCAGGATACTAAATATAATTGTACAGGGGGAATTCAAAATGAAGCCTGAAATGATAAATGGTATTATTGTGCCGTATAATTTATCAACCAAACAGCTTATTGACAGACTGCACGCCGCAGCAGATATGTCCTGCTTTTCTGTTTGCTGCACGGCTCTTTCCTATAAAGACGATGTAGAAGCGTATGAAGCCTTGCTTCCGTATTTATCTGACTATGATTATCATAAAAGGCTTTATGTATTCGGTGTGATATTTCGTATGTCTTACGCCATTAAGCTAAATGATAAATTGCAGGAAGCGTTGTTGACTGATGATATCCATTTTATTATAAGAGCATTAGAGGCGTACTCCAGCGGTAAGTTTTGTATTCACGATGAAATTATACGCGCGTGCTTTTTGAACAATCATGAGCAAATTGACGCATGTTATTATGCGTGTTTACAGCAGCTTTCCCCTACACAAGAAAATCTTGAATTTTTTAAATTGCTTTTTAATATATCAAATAACATCAGTCACCGTATTGCACTTGCTGAAGTAATTACCGAGAGAGCGACCCAAAAAACATTTTATGAATTATTGGATTTATTTCTTGATGACAGCGCAGAAAAAATACGTTATCAGGCAGCTAAGCTGGCAATTAGATTCTGTGATACAGATGCATTAAAAAAACTTTCAAACGATACTGATGGTCACATTCGTAAGCTTATAAACAAAAGTCTATGAGCACATTGCCGGCTATAGAAAACAATGTAAAGTTGTGTAGAGGAATAGAAGATAGGGAACAAATATTTTTCCATTATACAGACCGGCTACAGATATGCTAACAGGACTTTGGCGTGGGAACAAAGACATTTTAGATGAGGTGGTTCCAAAAGCAAATAAATTTGCAACATTATTTGTGAAATATCCTGAGCCAACCATAAACCATGTTTTGACCAATCCCAATTTATAAGGAGGAGTAAAATGCCATATATAACAATTGAAAGCGGAGCTTTATCAGATGAACAAAAAGAAAATCTGATTAAGCGTTTAACAGAAGTTTCATCTGAAATAATGAATGTACCGCAGGAATTTTTCTCTGTTACCATTAAAGAATTACCAGATAAAAATTTTGGTATTGGTGGAAAAACAATAGACAAAGTAAAGTCCGAGTATATGGAAAGACATAAATAAATTCCAGCTGGCTGCGCGGCCAGTCACGGGGAACCGCCTGCATGAATTCTTCTGTACAGCGGACCGGATATCTGGCCGTCACCAAGGAGGAATATGCCATCGTGAAGCTTACCGGGAAGTCAAAGCTTATCATGGAGGATAGGATGGTGTTATGGAAATGGCGAAGGAGAGGGATATTATGCTGTTTCAAAAAGAAAAGATAGAGGTAATTGCAGAACACAGGGGGTGTTTGGCGGCATTTCCCTCGGAGCATCTGCTTCTTGCTGTGCGGGGCAGCTGTGGGAGGTTAAGCATGGACTGGTTTGAACCGGAAAAAGAAGCCAGAGGATGCGAAACGGACTATCGCTCTATCCTGTATCTGGGCGAAACCCCGCTGCTCAGGATACAGGCCAACGGCTCCCCAACCTGTGAGAGTATGCTGGCGGCGGGGTACGGGATACCGGAGGACTGCAGGGAAATTCGTTCGGTCCGGGCTGCATTGGATAAGCCATATGCCGGACTTGCGGATGCGCTGGAGCGGGTGAGGCCGGTCCTTGGCCTGCTCCAGCCGGGAATTTATGTATTGTCTTATTCGGATTACTATCCAACCGATGGTGACGGGCATTTCTTCTGGGATGTACCGGAGTCATTGACGTCATTCAAAGCGACGTCGGAGTACTATGATTCAGATAAGCATCGTGTGCTTCCCTGTTTCCCCTGCTATCTCTATCCTGCGCAGAGCGCACAAAAGTACGATCCTCAACAGGCGGAGAACTATCGGCGGCGCCTCAGGGCAGGGGAGGCGCTTCCTCCTGTTTTGGCCTATTCGCTCTGGGGATATATGAGTGTCCTTCTGGATGGGCACCACCGCGCCTGCGCCTGTGCACTGGAGGAAAAAACGGTGCCGGCCCTGACCATATCCCGTCCGGGGCGTATCTGGAGAGAGGGAATCCTGCATATTGTCTGGCCGGACGGGAGCGAGACGCCGGCGGCGGATATCATCACCCCTGCGCAGCAAAAACTCTTTGACTGCCCGTTGGGAAGGAAACGAGGGGGAACGCCTCCGCCGATCGCCTCCGGTGTCGGTCCGGTATGGGACATAGAGTATATAAAGGCAGCGCAGCGTTACCCCATGTATGCCGATGCGGGAGCGCTGGCGCTGTACCCGGGGGTGGAACTGAATGCGGAAGGGCTTCGATGTCTGGCGATGGATGATGATCATGAGGATCCGGACTCGGCGGCGCGGCTGCTGCGGTATGCCGCACGGCAGCCCGGAGCCGATGCAAAGGACCTTGCTATGGCGTTCATCGAGCCGGGATACCCGGATGTGCTGCGTCAGAGCGCTTTTGAGGTATTGGATCGGATGAAAGATGATCCGGAAATTGATGAACTGATGATTTCCGTATTGGTCAACTGTGAGCGGGAAGACGATCCTGTCTACCGGATCGCCAACGGGCATTGGGATTCATTGGACGGGGAATGAAATGCTTTGCCGTCCGCTTAAATTTTCCATCATTCAGATAATTGAGAGCGGCGGCCTCGCTTAATCTGGTAGTTCCTGCCGGTTCTAATAGTCCCGTGCATCACGATACGCATCCAGCATAGCCTTCAGATGATGCTCCGGCATATTTGCAGGCAGGTTATGGACTCCTGCAAAAATATAATTTCCGCCGGCACCCAGTATTTTAACATTTTTATAAACGTTTCTGTAGACATCCTCGTAAGAGGAGGATATATCAATAAGCTGTGCATCATAGCCGCCGCCCCAGAAAACCACATCCTTTCCAAAGCGTTGCTTAAGGGCTTCCGCCGACATACCTGCGGCGGAGGTCTGGACAGGGTTAACGATCTGAACGCCGCATTCGATGAGATCCCCTAAGATAGACGCGATGGATCCGCAGGAATGCAGATTTATTTTCATGTTGGTGATGCTGCGCCAGCCCTGGAAAAACTGTTTATAAAAAGGCTTATAAATATCCCTCCACAGTTCTTCGCCAATGGTAACGCCATTGTTGTCGCCAAAGTCATGTGCCACCGATAGAATATCCACGTATTTTCCTACGGCCTGTTCCAGCAGCTCAATCTGCTTTAAGCCTGCTTCCACGCATTTTGACAGCAGCGCCCGCATCACATCCGGTTCTTCCATCATTAAAACCATGGAACCGATCATACCGCCGGGAGCTACCTGCAGGTCGGTAATGCTTTCCCCAAGACAGAGAGACAGATCCGTTTCTTCATATAATTTTTTCGCGGCATTTTCCAGATTACGGAGTGTTTTCTCCTCAATTGTGTCCCTGGGATGGAATTGCTCCGGATCCGGCACTTCGATTTCAGCCATCAGGTCAACAGCCTCATTCTGATCAAAATAATAGGAGCCCTTCGGGCAGATTACTCCGCCGCAGCTGTCCCAGACCAGGTATCCATCGCTGTTTACACTAAAATAATCCTGCACCGGTATGGAGAAGGTTTTTCCCCAGAGCTTCTGTTCCTTCCATTGCCCGTCTGCGTCTCCCCGCAGATCACTTTTACACATATTAGGGGAGGCAAGCAGGATAAGGTCTCCGTCCATGGCACGGATTACGGGTTCTTCAAAAACGGCATTCATCATAAAGGTATCTACTCTGGCGGGCTTTTGCTCCACGCTCATAAGCTTCTGCAGATTATCATAAGCTATTACGTGCAGTCCTGCTGTTTCGCAGCCGCCCAATCCATTCGGTACACGATCCGGAAGCTGGTGATTAAGGACAGCATGTACGCGTTCTCTTGAATTCATAGCATTTCCTCCCAATAATTCATGTTTTGTGTATAAGTCAATCATGCCAAACCATTCCTGTCTATTCAATGACATAACCTATGAATTTGTTGACATATCCTACTGCGATTAATATAATGTGTAATAAATTCAGAAAGGAAAAAATATTATGCCGCTGTTATATGGAATTCGCCATGCCTGGCCGGAACGGGCCGGTTTCTGCCTGAACAGGAGAAAAGGATATCCGGGGTATTCCTTTGTACATTTTCTTACGAGTGTGGAAATTGTCATTGATGGGGTAAGAACTGTGACGCCGAACCATACCTGCATCATTTATGCGCCGGGGACTCCGCAGTATTTCATTGCGCGGCAGCCGCTGGTGCATGACTGGTTTCATTTTTCCGAAATGCCGGAGGGACTGCCGGAATGCCTGGATCTTCCGCTGGATACACTTCTTTACCCACGCCAGCCGGAATTGATAACGGCCATTGTGCAGGAGATGGAAAGCGAGTTTTTTTCCCGGAAATCAGGAAGCACCCGGCTTATAATGCTGAAAATGACAGAATTATTTATAAAGCTTTCCCGTTCCCTGTTATTGATACCACCACCTCGGAGGGCTTACGCAGGCTTCGCAGCGAGGTGCTTCTTTCCCTGAATCATCCATGGACTGTGGCGGAGATGGCGGCCCGTATCCCCCTCAGCGAGTCCCGTTTTTATACGGTATACAAATCCTTTTATGGGACATCTCCCATGGAGGATCTCATCCGTGCAAGGATTGATTCGGCAAAAAATGCGCTTTTGTTTACGGACAGGACCATATCCTCCATCGCAGAGTCCCTGGGGTATAATAACCTGACCCATTTTATCCGTCAGTTCCGCAGCTTTACAGGGATGTCCCCATCCGGATACCGCAGAAATAGGGACAATAATTCATAGCCGGGTGAGGGCTGGTTTATGTTTGTGTGGATTGTATCGGTGAAATTGCCGGATATTTACTGTGCTTAGCTGTTCCGGGGAGGATGCGCAAATGAAAGAAAATGTGGAATATATCAAGGTTTTTGCTGACTATGAATCGGACGATATGCCCGTTGTTTACCTTTATGAGGTTGATTTGGAGGATGAGCGGCTGGCGCTCAGGGCAATTGAGATTTTTGCGGACAGGAAAGTGAAATGTATAGAGGATTTCTATCGTGATGTTATTGAGATTCTTTCCATACCTTCTGTGGCAGAGCTGAACTCAGGAGAGTGGGGCGGGGGATTTTTTGCATTGGCCATTAGGAAAGAAGAATTTGAGGAGATATGGAATAGCGATAGTTATAAGGGCAGGTTATCTGCAGAGTAGCTTTGGGCATATTTGGATCACTTTCTGCGGTCTGCGTGCAGTGCAGAAGGTGGATGGACCAGGTTGAATAAAAAATGTCTCACTCCAGGACAGGGGAGTGAGGCATTTTTAGAATGGCGATGGGAAGAGCCTGTCTGTTTGGCCGGTTAGGCCGGGGAATGCAAGGAACCGCCTTCTGGCTGGCTTTGCCATAAGCCCTGACGTTTTCTATTTAAACCACGGCAGCGCTGGCAAATCGTGAAAGCAGCATCACGCATCCATACCCGTTTCATAAAACGGTTTTACAGCGCCGAACAGGCCGGCATCATTGGCGAGCCTGGCGGGAACGATTTCGGCCAGATGCCGGTACTGGGGCGGAAGATGGCGGTTTGTATGTTTTTCCAGGAGAGGAATCAGGATGTCGCTTTGCTTTGAAATGCCGCCGCCGATTACCACCCTGTCAGGGTCAAGCATAAGGATATTGTTCGCCAGGATACGGCCCAGCGTTTCGGTCCAGTCCTCCAACAGCCGGAGGCAGCAGGGATCATTGTCCCGGATGCGCTGGATAAAGGCAAAGCCGTCGAGCTGTTCGCCGGTAAGCTCCGAGGCCCTTCTGAGAATTCCCAGGGTGGAATAATTGATTTCCAGGTATTCTTCAGAGGAGGAATAATCACTGTAGCCGATTTCCCCGCTCTGAAAATGGCTGCCCGGATATGGCCTGCCATCCAGAATCAGGGCGCTGCCGATACCGGTTCCCAGGGTGATGCACAGCAGGACACGGCTGCCCTGGCCGCTGCCCAGCCAGTACTCCCCTAAAGCGGCGGCAGTACCGTCGTTCATAATAGACACCTTGAGAGACGGATTATGTTGCCGGAGGAATTCAGGGATATTCACGCCTTTAAGATAGGGCAGATTCTCAACGCCGCCCATGCACAGTCCGTCCGATTGGATAAAACCCGGACAGGACAGCCCTACATTTACAGCGCCGCAGGCAATAGCCTTATCGATAACAGGCAGCAGCAGCTGATAGAATCCATCCAGGTTTTTCAGGCCGGAGGTGGGAAAGGAATCTTTACCGGTGAGCTTTCCGTCTGCCGTGACATAAGCATATTTGGCGGAGGTACCGCCGATGTCAATGGAAAG
>OMGQ01001475.1_pt1 | contig 13484 bp, 10 predicted proteins | sample 1646071 | NCBI WGS metagenome assembly OMGQ01 (sample SAMN05578585, study PRJEB25193) | human gut metagenome | biome: Human Microbiome; feature: human-associated habitat; material: feces | host: Homo sapiens | place: USA:Birmingham | reverse complement strand
AAGGAAAAGGGCTTTCCGTTTTTCTCTCCGCTCAGCGTCACTTTTCCCTGATCGATGACGAGCGGATACTCGACGATGTCGTACAGGGTTTTCAGCAGCGTCGTTTTGCCGCAGCCGGATTCACCGGCAATACCGAAAATCTCATTTTCCCGAATCTCAAAATTTAAGTCGTTGATGACGTGGACGTCCCCATCCAGCGTCTTATAAGAAGTGGACAGATGATCGACTTTCAGCATATCCGTTACCTGCCTCTCTTCATAGATAAATAATCGTTATAGCCCGTAATCAGCAAGAACAGGCCGATAAACAGAATCACTGTGGCCACGATGGGCGCGCCGATCCAGAGATACTGCTTATTGAAAATCGCATTGTAGCTTCTGGCCCACTGGATCATGTTGCCCAGAGAAACCAGATTGCCGGGGGAAAGCCCCAGCACCGCAAGGCTGGATTCCGACCCGATCGCAGACAGGGTGGCATTCATAAAGTTTGAGAGAGACCAAGTAAGCGCATAGGGAAGAATTTCCGTGACGACAATCTGCAGCGTGCTTTCTCCGGAAAAGCGGGCCGTGTGGATAAAGTCCCGCTCCTTGATGCTCAGCGCCATGGACCGGATCTGCCGGCTGGGCCAAGCCCATGCAAACATGGCAAGCACCAGCGCCATGACGATCGTCGTCGAGCTGCCTTTCATCAAAGATGTCATCATAATCAGAATCGGCAGAGACGGGATGACCACAAAGGTATCCGTGATCACCATCAGGACGCGGTCCAGAGCGCCGCCGGCAAAGCCGGCCAGCAGACCGACCAGAACGCCGACCACGGTGCCGAGGAACGCGACGATCAGGCCGATCGCCAGCGAATTATGGATGGATTCGATCAGAAGCCATACGACGTCCTGCCCCATGCTCGTCGTGCCGAGCCAGTGCTCCGCAGAAGCCCCGAGCTTATTGGGGTATGTATTGAAGGTGAACGGGTCGGTATGCGGAAAATAATAGACGACAAAGCCGATAATCAGGAAGAAAGCCGTGATAATCAGGCCGGCCTTCAACCGGAAATTGGCGACTTTCCAAAATTTTTTCATTTGCCTTCCCCCTTCCCTCAGCCGTAACGAATGCGCGGATCGATAAAGGGATAGACCAGATCGACAATCAGCGTAGCGGTGGAAATCGCCACAATGGATATCGTAATACATCCCAGAATCATGTTGTAGTCCGACTGCAGGATCGCGTTCTGAATCAGCGTGCCCACGCCCGGATACCCAAAAATAATTTCCGTCATGATGGAGCCGCCGAACACACCGCCGAGGCTCATGGCAAGCGCCGTGATCTGCGTCAAGATGGAATTGCGGAATACATAGTTCTTGCCGATCGTGCCCTCTGAAAGGCCGCGGTATCTGGCAAACATCACGTAATCCTCCTCCGAGGTCGTGCTGGCCAGCGATTTCATGGAGATGATCCACCAGCCGGTTCCAAGCAGCAGCATGGAGAGCGCCGGGAGGATGGAAGCGTGCAGCAGCGAGCCGAGCCACTGCATAAACGTGCCTCTCGTGAGCAGCGTCGTCTGGATGGGGAACCACCCTAGAACAAAGGCGAACACAATCTGCAGCACCAGCGCAATCAGGAAATACGGAATCGGGTAAATGCAGATGGCGATGCCCTCCAGAATCTTGGAGGAACGCTTATTCTTGCGGAAGCCCGCCAGCAGGCCGATAAAGTTGCCGATCGCCCAAGCCAAAAGCGTGGAAATCAAAGAAAGCCCAAGCGTATACGGCAGATTGCGGCCTATGATATTCGTCACCGGCTCCGGATAGCTCATCAGAGACGGGCCAAAGTCAAATTGCAGCAATCCATGGGTCAAAAAGTAAAAATACTGCTCCAGCAAAGAGCCGTCAAGGCCGAACTGAATCCGGAGCTGCTCGCGCAGCGCATCCATTTCGGCAGGGTCCATATTGCCGGACCGAGACTGCATCTGAGCAATCATGTTTTCAACAGGATCTGAAGGGAACATGCGCGGTATAAAGAAAATAAAGGTAACGCCGATCAGAATAGTCAGTGCCCACGCAAGAATCCGATGCAGAAAAAAGGTTCTGAATTTCACAGCCTCCACTCCTTTAAAGGGAATCAGCAAACCGCCGCAGCCAAAGCGGCAAAACAAATGCGGAAAAAGAGGCGCGGTCCTGATGCTTCCGGACGCACGCCTCTCCTCCTCTGCATTCAAATCATGTCACAGCGTTGCGGTCTGCTCTAAATTGCGTTTCTCAACCCTGCACAGGCGTAATGTTGGGCAGCATGTACTTGAAGCAGCTCCACCACCACCAAGGACCGTTGTAGTTGTTCTCGGAGTTTGGGTAGCCCTCCCAGTAGGTGCTGTTGGTCGGCACAAACTTCGTGCCGTTCGTCACGTTGATAAAGGGCATATCCTTCACAGCCTCCTGCAGGAACTGAACATGCAGGTCATAGGCCTCATCGCTGTTCGGGTCGGTATTCGCCAGCTTGTGCAGAATGTCGGAAGCCGTCTGGTTGTCCCAGCGCAGGCCCTGACCGGAGCCGGTTTCGCCGACCGGCTTAATCAGCTGGTTGTCAAAGCCGCTGATCGCGGAGTAGAAGTCCTTCATGATACCGCCGGAGGGCCAGTAGCCGGCCACTTCATAGTTGCCCTGTCCGCCGTCCACATCCCATGTCGCGGAGCTCTTCGAGGTGATCGTGCAGTTCAGGCCGAAAGCGGTCCACTGGTTGTAGGCTGCCTGAATCGTGCGGGAAGCCTGCGCCTCCGCATCGGCCAGATAGCTCAGCTCCATAGTGAAGGGCTCTCCGTCAAAATACCAGCCGTCCGATCTCTTTTCGAGGCCGGCCTTGATGAGCAGCTTCTCGGCCGCTTCAGCGTCATGCTTCCACCAGCCGGCGCCAAACATTTCGATCAGCTCTTCTTCCGTGCCCTCAATGCCGAGAGATTCTGCGATGCGGGCTGCATAGCCTGTATCATAGGGCTTAAAGGTGGTGCCGTCGCCCAGATCCAGCTCAAAGTTTTCCAGCCACTCCTGCATCGGGATCGTATAGGTCTGCTGCAGGTAGCTCGTGTTGTTCATCAGCGGAATCGGCGCTACACGGCCGGCGCCGGAGAAGATGTTCTGCGTGAGCTCGTCGATATTCAGCGCGAGCGTCAGGCCCCAGCGGAAGTCCGCATTGTCATAGGGCGCGCCCTGACCGTGCGAGAATACGATGGATTTCGCGCCCGGATCGTCCGAGGTCGCATAGGGGAATTCGGGATACCAGCACTCGATGTTTTCGTTCGAGCTGTTCATAGACTCAAACTCTTCCATGGTCACTTCGCAGAGTACGTCCACTTCATTGTTGACCATCTGCATCTGTCTCGTCGTGGAGTCGCCGAGATAGCGGAACCATACGTAGGTCGCGGGCTTCTGGTCCTCGGTGTAGCCGTAGTAATCGCTGCCGACCACGCCGAGCGTGCTCTGGAACCAATCGTCGCGGAGCTTATAGAGAACCCAGTCGCCGTTGGGGTCGTAATCCTCTACGACATAAGGGCCTGCCACGACGGGCTGCTCGTCCTTAAACGTGGTCACGTCCGCCTGCTGGGAGTAGATGTGCTCGGGAACAATTCGATAATCGCAGCCCCAAACCGTGATGCCGTAGCGCTGCGTCAGGCGGGGGAAAGACTCCGTCATCTTGAACTTAACGGTGTAGTCATCCACCTTTTCCACAGCTTCCACATACAGATTGGTCGCGGCGGAAGCGCCGATCGCATCGTTTTCCTTGATCATGTTGAACGTGAAAACGACGTCATCCGCGTTCAGATCCTCGCCGTCCGACCATTTGATACCCTCGCGGAGTTTAACGGTCCACTCCGTGAAGTCCTCGTTCGGCGTGCCCATATCCGCGGCAATTTCCGGGAACTGCTCGCCGGCAACCGTGTCCATTTCCCAAAGGTGGGCGCTCATCAGCTGATGGATGCCGAAGCCGGTCGCCGTGCCGGTCATATACGTATTGAACTGGCCCGGGGTGTCGGTCGGGCTCTGGCACTCGACGATAAGCGTTTCATCGCGGTTCGTTCCGACCGCCGTGGTAATGCCTGTCGCGGCCAGCTTACCCGTATCCGTGGAAGACGAGCTTCCGCCGGATGTGCTGCTGTCGCCCGATCCGCCGGTCGACGTACCTGTCGAATTGCCGCCGCAGCCGCTCATCACACCGGTGAGCAGCATGACCGCAGACAACAGCATCGCTACTGTTCTTTTCTTCATGATTGTTCTCCTTTGCTTGTTTGTTTCAATATGTTTCCCCAAACTGTACGGGCGAAAGCCGATCCGCATGGAATGAAGCCGGTATTTTTAGAAAACAGACTTTTCACGTTTCGCTTTATTTCCTGAAGCCGCTTTTCCCGCATAATGCTGATGGTTCAGCACCTCCTCCCCCTGTATAAATGTCACGAAATCGAAACATTATCAGAAAGTACACTTTTTGAGATCTGCATTTTATGCGTTTTTTTTGCCTGCATTTCTGCACATTTCGGCAAGTTATCAAAAATATTCAATTTTATACTATAAAACTATTGATTTTTTAGAATTTTAGGTGTATTATTGGTTTCAAGAAAGAACTTTCAAAAAGTGTACTTTTTGATACGTTAATATTTACTGATTTTGATTTTCAATAAATATAAATCTCAGTTTTTCATCCTTATACCTCCTTTTTTCACTCTGCCTTGGTACATGCAAGCCTTCCTGACGCCCCAAATCCGGTGCAGTTTCGACCGAAAAACAAAGACTTTTCGCAGCGCGTTTTCCCGGCAGCCTTTTTGCCGGGCATTCTGCCGCAAGCCTGCCGTCGATGCAGAGGATGTTCGGCTGTCACGCCGATATCCAATGCCGCCGTGATTTCCGGCAGTCTGCCACCCATACAAAAAAAGAACCTTCGGCAATACCGAAGGTTCTTTTTCATGCCGGCGAAAAACGCCTGATTCGGAAGTGCCGGCGGCTCAGCGTTCCCATTTCACACAGGCCGCCTGCGGAAGCGCCAGCACGGCAGCCGGCGCTTCCAGCGCGCCGGTGCGCGTGTCTCTCGGAAAAACCGTCACACTGCCCGGCATTTGATTGGCGACCGCGATATACAAGCCGTCCGGGCTGATGTCGAAGCTGCGCGGCCAACACCCGCCGCTCGAAAACCGACCGGCTTCTTCCAAACGGCTGCCGCGCTCGAGGACCCGGAAGCAGTAAAGGCAATCCGCCCCGCGCACGGAGGCGTAGACAAAATTGCCGTCCGGCGTCACATGAACGTCCGCCGCAAGCGAATCCGCGGGATCGTCATCCCTCCGCAGCGTGTACGCCGCAGTAAGCGCCAGCCCTGCGGGCGCATTGCGGTAAACGAACAGCGACCGTTTGAGCTCTGCCGCCAAATACAGCCACGCCCCATTGCGGTGAAACGCAAAATGCCGCGGCCCCTGCCCGGGCGGCACCGCTGTCCAAGGCTGCGCTCCGCGCGGTTCCAGCGCGCCGCCCGGGCCAATCTCGTACTGAAACAGGCGGTCCATGCCGAGATCCGCCACAAGGAGGCGGCGTCCGTCCGGCGTTGGCAGCGCCGAATGCACGTGCGCCTGCGTCTGCCGCAGCGGGTGCACGCTGTTCCCCTCATGCCGCAGAAAGCTGCACACGGCCCCATCCGATTTTCTCAGGCCGGTCAGCGTGCCGCCCGCATAGCCGGAAGCATACAGAAACGGCCCGTTTGAAGCGATGTGGCACAGGCCGGAGCCGGGCACCGCCCAGCGCCGGAACGACGTGCCGGCGGCCGGCTCAAACTCGAGCACGGAGGCCGCCCTATCGACCTCCTCCACAGCGTAGAGACGGCCGCTCTCCGGCAGCACGTAAGAAGTATTCACCACGCCGCCGCAAACCTGCGCGACCCGCAGGCCGTCGGCATCAAAGTCCAGAAAATATACGCCGTCCCCCGGCTTCCCATCCGTATAAGCCCCCGCATACAGCCGGTACGATTGCATCTCAGCCGCCTCCTTTTTATTTAGAAAAGACTTTTATCGATCGATTGCGCCGCAGAGAAAGCGATCCGCTCCCGCCGCGAGTCCCCAAAAAAACGAAAGAGACCCCGCGATGGTCCGCCGGCTGCGCGCCGGATTTCTCCGCGAGGTCCTCCCTCATTTATTGATCAGCAGGGCTTGGTCGCGCTGCTCAAGCTGCTGCCGCTGCCCGCCGTCGATGTGCGCCAGCGCATTGATGTACAGACTCTCTAAAAGGCAGAACGAGGGGATGCGCTTCGCCATACTCTCGCCGATCATATTTTCCCCGAATACCGCCGTGGAAAGCAGAATATCCGCCTGCTTGCCGATCGGTGAATACGGGCTGTTCGTCACAGCGATCACCGTTGCACCGCGCTCTTTTGCGCAGTGCAGCGTGTTGAGCGTCGTTTTTGTCTTGCCGGAATGGCTGACCGCCACCAGCACGTCGCCCTTTCCGAGCTGCGAGGTCATCATCAGCGCCACGTCATAATCCTGTGAAAAGTACACGTTCATGCCGAGCCGGAAAAACTTGTAGTAGCCGGACATCGCCACAACGCCAGCGTCGCCGATCCCCGCAAACTGCAGCCTGCCCGCAGCCAGAATCGCGTCCACAGCCCTTTGATAGGCCTGCGGGTCGATCAGGCTGACGGTATCCTCAATCGCCTGTATTGAGGAGCGCATCACCTTGCCCATCACCGTGGGCGCATCGTCGTGCTCCTCAATCCCCTCGTAAAGACATTCCAGATTTTCCGTTGCATCCTCTTTCAAAACAGCGGCTTTTAAATCGGAATAACTCCCGAAGCCCATGCGGTAGCTCAGGCGGACAAGCGTCGCCTCGCTGCACCCGGCTCTGACCGCCACCTCCACAATCGAATTTTTTGCAAGGAATTCCGGATCTGTCATCAGAAAATCCACCGCCCTGCGCTCGGCAGATTTGAGAGAATCATAAACCGACTGAATCCTCAGCAGGCACTGATAGGTAATTTTCTGGATCTGCGGATCTGATAAATCGACGGTCATAGGCGCTCACTTCCTCCCGCTTGAAATTGTGGTGATGCAGGGTTTCCCTGCCTTTCCAAATTTCTCTTATTTCGTCTATTATATACTTTTTAAGCCTCAATTTCTACTGTAAAATCCACCAAAACGGAAGGCTTCATCTCCAAAGATCCACCAGCACCTTCAGCGAACTGCCGCGGCGCGCCATATCGAAGCCCTCGAGAATCGCATCGAGCGGAACGACCGCCGAAATAAACCGGCCAGCCTCAATCTTTCCGCTGCACAGCGCGGCAAGCGCGTTTTGCAGCCCGTCCGCCGGATAGGAAAACGCGCCGGTCACCGTAAGTTCATTGTAATGGATCTGGTTCGAATCCATCTCGGAAAGCGCCGCCTGCTGCGGCACGCCGCCGTAGATGACCAGCGTCCCCCGCCGGCGGAGCATTCGAAGCCCCTGCTGCTGAACAGAGGCGGCAGGTACAGCGGCGATCACCGCATCGGCGCCGCGGCCTCCCGTTGCCCGCAGCACCGCTTCCACCACAGCTTCGGGGTCACGGTTGCAGAGCAGAAGGTCGGGATGAAAGCGCTCTGCAAGCGCGAGGCGGTCCATGCCCACAAGAATGACCTGCGCCGCGCCTCTCGATTTTGCAAGCTGTACGTGCAGGCAGCCCACTGGGCCGTCCCCAATAACCACTACCGTATCGCCGACCGTGATTCCTAGACGGTTCTGGCACGCCACCACCGCCGCGGCCGTTTCCGAAAGCGCCGCTTCCTCATAGGAGAGCGCATCCGGAATTTTCTCCAGAAAACCGTGCTCGATCTGCTCCTGCGACAGCGCCATATACTGCGCAAAACCGCCGGGGAAATGCGTACCGAGCATCCTGTGGTTCTCACACAGGTTCACGAGGCCGCGCTTGCAGTACCAGCATTTCCCGCAGTGTACGTCCGGCGCCAGCGCTACCCGATCGCCCACGGAAAACGGGATGCTGCCCCGAACCTCCGCAATCTCACCCACAGCCTCATGGCCCATGATTTGATTTGTAACGCCACCTTTCAGCCCGTTCGCAAAATTCCGCACGTCGCTGCCGCAGATACCGCAGAACCGTACCCTGATCAGCACGCCCGGATCTGGGCAGACCGGTATGGGCCGGCTTTCAAGCTCCATTTTTCCGGGGCCCTTAAAAACAGCCGCTTTCATCTGCCCTGCTTCCATTTTACAGCACCTCCTTTTCCGACGCGAGCCGCTCGCCCACGGCGCCCCCGGGGTGAATCACCGAAAACTGCGCGCGCGTGTAGCCCGTCAGCTGCATCAGCGCGATGCAGATCGCGTCAAACGCTGCGATCACCGAAACCGTGCTGGCCGTCGCCAGCATATTGAACCGGCAGGGCTCGCGCTCGATGCGGACATTAAGTACCAGTGCTGCGGCCTGCGCGAGCGCGGACTCACGGTTTTCCGTAACAGCAACCACGGCGGCGCCCTTCTTTTTCAGCGCGGGCAGCATGTGCAGAAGTTCCGCCGTATTGCCGCCTTTGCTGACCAAAATGCAGATGTCGCCCGCCTGCACAGCGCCCAGCCCGCCGTGCACGGCGTCGGACGGCGTGAGGAAAAACGCGGGCCGCTCGATGCAGCACAGCGAATGTGCGATTTTTCTCGCGGCCATCGCTGAGGTGCCGCACCCGCTCACCGCGATCCGGCCGGTATGACCGGCCAAAAGGCGCACGAGCCGCACCCATTCCTCATCCTGAATCCATCGCAGAATCCCCTGCACAGCGGCCGCTTCCATCTCCAGCGTCCGCCGGATTTCCTCTAAAATTTCCTGATCTTTCAATACGATCCTCCTTTTTTCACACATGAACCGTCCAACGATCCTGTCTCAAGCCCTCGAGCAGCCGGACGTAAGCCCCGTATTTTTCCCGATACAAGGCCGCACGCACCGGATCCGGCGCATAAACACGCGCTGTACGAACCATCCGGGCGATCCCCTCCTCAACAGAAGCAAATGCACCTGCGGCCGTTCCGGCCAGTATTGCCGCGCCGAGGCACGCAGCCTCCCGGACATGCAGCGTCGCCACCGGCCTGCCGTACACGTCGGCCTTGAGCTGAAGGCCGACCGCCGAGCGCGCCCCGCCGCCCACACAGCGCAGCTCGTGAACCGGCGCGCCAGCCGCGCTGAACAGCTCCAGAAACCGGCGCATTTCAAAGGCAAGCCCCTCCAAAAAAGATTTGCAGATCTCTTCCCGGGCCGTCGAAAGACGCAGCCCGGTGACCGTCCCCGCGCAGGCGCCCCGGGCATCCGCCAAAAACGACGGAACCGTGAGCAGCGCCGTCGGCTCCGGCGGCAGAGACACCAACATCGCTTCGTAATCCGCATACCCGAACAGCGCCCTGTACCGCTGCAGGCCGACGCCGCCCGTATGGTTCAGGCCAAAGGTAAAGTACCGCCCTTCGACGCCGTGCGGATAGCACGGGCACCCGGCCATCCGCAGCGCTTCCGTCAGGCAGGGCGCCGAAAGCGCTGTGGAAAGAACCTCCGCAGTTCCATGCGAATCGAGCCCGATCCTCGGGCGGCTGACGCCGGCGCCCAGCGCGGCACAGACCTGATCGTGCCCGCCTGCCGCCACCAGCGCTTTTTCCGAAATGCCGAGCATCCTCGCGGTATCCGCCCGAACCACGCCGACTGCCGTTCCCGGCGGGCAGATTTCAGACAGCTTTTCCCGACTGACGCCGGCTTCGGATAAAAACACGTCATCCCAATCCCCGGTGCTCAGGCGCACTGCCATCGTCCGCCCTGCCATGGTCGCGTCGATTTTCGCGGCGCCGCAGAGCCGATACAGGAAGAAATCCGCATAGGTCATCGCCTTCCATGTTTTTTCCAGAAGCGCCGGGCAGTTTTCCGCCGTCCAAAGCAGCTTCAAAAAGAAATTCAAAGGGTGCGGCGGCATGCCGGTTCGCCGGTACAGGGCGCTTTCTCCCCAGTGCGCGCACAGCCTTTCCGTCTGCGCGGCGGCACGGTAATCCATTCCGAGCTGCACCGGCGCCAGAAGCTGCCCGCTCCGGCCGACCAATAAAAGCGCGTCGCCCTGCGCGGAGACGCTCACAGCGTCGACATCACCGCCGGCCTGCGCCGCCGCGGCCTGCACCGCGCGCACAGCCTTCCGCCAGACCAGCTCGCCATCCTGCTCCGCATGCCCCTTTCCGTCGAAATCCACCGCATAGGTCTCCATGCCGCAGCCAAGCATTTCGCCCTCCTGCGAAAAGATCGCAGCCTTTACGCCCGTAGTGCCCACATCAATTCCCAAAAGCTTCATTGCCGCACTCCAAAATCACTGAAAAAAGCTGTTTTCTGTCTCCTGCCGCTGTTTTTCATCGAAGAAATCCAAGCGGAGCTGCGGCAGGTAGTCCGCTGCCGCATACAGTACCGGAAGCACATTGCCGTGCAGGCCCGTCGCATGGTGCACATATGGCCCCTTGACGATCATGCTCTCCACCTTCGGCCAGTTCGGCACCTCCACCCACAGGTATGTCCCGTGGTTTTTCGGGCCTTCTATGCCGCGGGCTGTGCCCAGCAACAGGCCGTATTCCCCGTGGTCGCCGTCAAAGCGCAGCAGCGTGATCTCACCGCCCCTGCACTCTGCCACAACGGCGCCCGGGCAGTTCTCGGAAAACGCGAACGGACGCGTGACGACCGGCCTCTCCTTTGCGAGGGAGAGCGGCCACGGCCCGCAGTGCTGTAAGAGCTCGCCGTTTTCCGCCGTTGGGTGACGCACAGACCAATCCACAAAGAAACTCGGGGAAGCGCCTCTGCCTGCCGCCTGCAGCAGAATGGACGAGATCGCGCCGTGGATATCCGTTTCGCAGGCAACCGGGAGCCCCTCCTCCGTGAGCAGTGCATTTGCGAGACACGGCATGACGCCGAGCGTTTTTTGCAGGGAATACCAGCACTGGATCGCTACGGCCGTGCAGTCGTTTTCCTCCGCGATTTTTTGCATCGCGACCTTCAGGCAGGCCAGCCTGTGCACCGCCGCCGCATCGATCTTCACCTCGGCGTGCGCATAGATGTACCGCACGGTTTCCTGTACGGAGGCCGGGTTTTCCTTTGAAAGCGCCTCCACGCGCTGGACAAGATCGCTGACGGATACCGGAAAGATCTGGATCCCAAATTTTTCGAGCAGTTCGCCCTCGTTGCACATCATCGTCCAGAAATCGTCCGGCCGCACGCTGATTTGCAGAATTCTCGCCCGGCGAAATTCCTTTACGACATTGGCCGCGGACAGAAAGGTTTCCAGTCCCTTTTGAAAAAGGGGATCCCTCGTGCGGCAGTTCGGCAAATAGGTGAACGGCACATTCATTCTGCGCAGCACCTTGCCCGTCGCAAACAGGCCGCACTGCGTGTCGCGCAGGCGGGAGCCGTCCGCTTCCGGCGCCTCATCGCGCGGCCCCCACAGCAGAAGCGGCACCCCCAGTGCAGCCGCCACCTTTGCGACGCTGTGCTCCGAGCCGAAATTGCAGTGCGGGAAAAACAGCGCGTTGACACCGCGCGCTTTAAAGCGTTCGATTACCCCGGGCACATCCTCCTTGCCGCGCAGAAGCCCCTCTTCATTGATTCCCTCCAAGTCGACCAGCTCGACGTTCGGCAGATCCAGCTCCTCCAACACCGTGTAGAGGAGCGCTTTCTGCCGCAGCGCATCGGGGTTCACAAACACGCCGCCCCGCCGGGTTGGCGCTATGCCCAAAACAATTTTATGATCCATTTCAGTTCTCGCCTCCTGTCAGCAGCTCTCGAGACACAGGACGATATCCTGATCCCGGCCACGCTTTTCGGGCGAAAAAACACGGACGCCCGCATTGTCCAATACACCGATTTCCTGTGTTTCTCCCGTTACGGGGCTGTACCATGCGGCCCGCACCGTGCCGCCCGGAAGCATACCGAGCCGCACCGGCACATCCACGCCGTTCGGCGCGTAAAACAGCGCGTACCGTGCGCCGCGCGCCGCTGCGATGTAGCTGGCGCCGCCGTAATTTTCCGCAAGCAGTTCCTGCGCGGGAACGCGCTCGAAAAACGGATAGCGCAGGATCAGCGCCTTGAGATGCCGCATCTGGCACGCGCCCGGTCTCTCCAGCCCCGCCTCCCATGTCAGCGGGTAGTAAGCGGAAAACGCCCGATTCATCCGCCACACGCTGTGATGGCCGTACGTGATGCCGAGACCGCCGGAAAAAACGCCCCAGTAAGCGGCCTGCCGAATATCCGGCGCATCGAAGTAGCCGTTTTCGGGATTGAAATCCACCGGGTGATCCTCATAACGCGGCTCGGCGTCCAGCGTCGGCTTTATCGGCTCGAGCGCATAGTCGTGCTGCACGTATTCGTAGTTCTTGAGGTTCCGGCAGTTGTGACCGGACTGGATCATGTTGAAATCCAGCCAATCCTCTGTCGGGAAATACCGCGAGCTCGACTGTGCTCCGCCCGGATGGCAGGTGACCAGATGCCGCTTTTTCTCCCCTTCACGGAGCCCGAGCGCCAGCGCCTCGTTGATTTTAAAATGCGCATACGCCGCAAGTCCGCGATCGCCGCCGAGCACCCACAGCAGGTTGTCGCGCCCGCCGTAGCGCTCACCCAGCATGCGCCCGTATATCCTCGCGTTCTCCGGAGTGAAGATCTCCGGCCCCACGCCGTGCGCCTTGAAATATTTATCGCCCCACGTTGCCACAAAGGCCACATACATATTGTATTTTTCCGCAAGATCGAGAACCGCATCCACATGATCCCAGTAGGAATTCGGTCCCGCCGTATCCCACAGGCAAGGGTCATAGGCGCCCCCTTCATTTTTCAAGAGCGGAAACCGCCCGTAATAATTTGGCTCGGTCAAACCGTCAAATTCCGCAAGCGCCACGATCTGCGTGACCGTGAAGCCCTGCTTCGCCCGCACTTGAAAGTACCGCTCTGCTTCCTCAAGGCTCAGCCGGTGGAACAGCTCCCATGCTGTATCGCCGAGCCAGAAAAAGGGAGAGCCGTCCTCAAGGCATAAAAAACGCTTATTTTCACTTACCTTTAATCGCTGCATACAGGAAAACTCCTCTCAAAATAGTCAGCCCTTCACGCTGCCGAGCACCATGCCGGTCACAAAGTATTTCTGCAAAAAAGGATACAGGATCAAAATTGGGACCATGGCGATCACCATCTGCGCCGAGATCAGCGAGCGCTGGTTCAGCGCAGACAGGCGCTTGAGCTCCTCCGCCGTCATATTCTGAAAATCGAGCCGGGTCACGATTGTTTGCAGGTAGCTCTGCAAGGGATAAAGCTCCGTCTTTGTCATGTAGATCAGGCCGTCGAACCATGCGTTCCACTGGCCCACGATCGTGAAAAGCGCGATGGTGGCGATCGAAGGAATTGAGCACGGCAGATAGATGTGGAACCACGTTCTGAAATGCCCCGCGCCGTCGATGAACGCCGCTTCCTCCAGCTCGCTGGGCAACTGCCGGT
>OMGQ01001473.1_pt1 | contig 13488 bp, 16 predicted proteins | sample 1646071 | NCBI WGS metagenome assembly OMGQ01 (sample SAMN05578585, study PRJEB25193) | human gut metagenome | biome: Human Microbiome; feature: human-associated habitat; material: feces | host: Homo sapiens | place: USA:Birmingham | reverse complement strand
CTTTTTCTTGTCCAGTATATTTTCATATAGCAACTCATATAAAAAGTGTTCTACTTTACTATGATGATGACGATTTATAAAAGGCTTATAATGACTACTTCTCCTTTCATTCTCGAATTTCACGATAATGATAGAGATAATCATTATCAATTGATTGTGTCAGTAATTTTGACTTACATCACACTTTCATGGTTTAATCAGGTGATTTATTTAATGAAAAGAGTGTGTTTGTGGATGTATTGTGTATATGTCTTACCGGGCATCTGTTCTTACATTAATTAATATATTGCTATTTAAGTATTGGTGGTATTGTCAGTAACATTCTTTTGGTTAATTTAGTTATTATTCCTCACTGATTAATTGTCCTTCCGTTCTTATTGTTTGTAACTTGTGTTTGTATCGTACCTTTCAGGTGTTGATGCGCGCTTTACTGTGTCTGCACCGGCTTGACAAAATCCAACAGGGTTTGAAAAGGAACATTTCGTGCAAATAACCGAAGCCTTAATTTCAGAGCCGGGAGACATCCGGCGTTTTGTTCAGCAGGCGGTGGACCACTGGCCAAATCTGTTGGCATTTCACTTCACGCTCTATTCGGCAGAAGGAAACATCAACGGGCAACAGATTCATGCATTCTGTACTGCCTTTTACCGACAGGTGCAAGAACATATTACTGAGCGTAATCACACTGCCAGTCCAGCACCGCCGGTGGTATTACGCTGGTTGCGGGAACAACATGGAGGAGCAACAATACGATGCCTGTTGCTGCTCAGCCAGGCGAGCATTTGCCATCTGCGGGTCAGTGTCACAGTTGATGAAGAATGTTCGCAAGTGGTGGATTTACTGCAGCAGGCCTGGCGGGGGATAAACGCTGGCGGACAATGTCGGGTGGAAAGGTGTTTTCGGGTTACCCGGCCTGATACATCAGAGCAATACGTTGCGTTAAAAACAGCTGTTCAGTCTCTGATGCCACTGGTTATTGCAACAATTATCCGGTGATGATCGGGAGAAATATCAACTCTTCCGTTAATTTTTACAGACTGATAAAGTTTTGTCTGCTGAATCTTTATACGGAATTCTTTTCAGTATGTGTACACGAATTGACTCTATGGCGGATAAATACTGTTTTACCTTGGCGGAATTAATCCTCACGTCTTCGCCAGCAGTGGCAGGATGTCCTGGAGGAGTGTCGGCAGACTGAGACGGGGCAGAAGAACGGCTGCATATTGCACTGCTGAATGTGGATTACGTCACCAGTTTTGAACTGCCTTTTCGTCTGCTTTTAACCCGGACGCCACAGCTGATTGTTACACTTCGGGAAGCATGGGATATCAGCCAGAAAAATGTGGTGTTCAACGATAAACGGTTTGGCTGCGTGTACAGCCTGAAAGCCAGTCTTTCTGGTGTGCCGGATATATTCCGGTATCATCTGTCTCATCGTATTCGCCGGATGGTTGGGAGTGAAAATACATCATCGCCATGGCAGCAAATTGCCCGGGAAGTGAAAGCGCCCCGTGAACGACTGAAGTATGCGCTGGAAACGGGATTGCAGGTGATCGCACTGAACGGCCTGTTTTGGTCAGACAGTCAGCGTCTGGTGGTGGATATTCTGAGGCTAAGCGCCAACAGACGTGATACAGGAAATCGTCCGCATCCCCATTTACCGTCTTATATCACTGGCGCTGACACTGAAAGCATGGTCGTCAGAGACTCTGTCTGGCAACCAAGGGAGCAGAGGCCGGAGGTAATTGACAGGAGCCTTGCGCCGGGTTACGTATGTTCTCCCCGGACAGACAGGCTCAGTTTGTAGAATCTACAAATTACTACTACTGATGCTGCCGGGGAAAGGCGTAACGAAAAAACAGCCTCCGTTACCGGATAGCAAGGAGGCTGAATGGAGTTTATAGGATTTGCGTTTTTATAATGTCTGGCCATGCGGTAAAACCGGACAGGTTTTATTATCATGTGAGATATTCTGACATAAAATGCTGGATTTTTATTTTGTGACGAATGCTGCAAAATTGAATCTGCACTCTGATGTAACTTTTATCTTTTTCAGTGAAGTATGTAGTGGTCAAGTAATACTGGCCACGGTTTTACAGTAAAAATGGTACCTGTTCCCGGACTCTTCCGGTGTCAACCCACCGTTATAATGGTGAGGTCTGACACTGTTGTAGTAGTTCAATATGTAATCATTAATTTGCTGCCGGGCCTCGTCCTTGTCGACGTAACCATTCGCTGGCACCCATTCTGTTTTCAGACTGCGGAAGAAGCGTTCCATTGGGCTATTATCCCAGCAGTTTCCCCGCCGACTGACACTTTGCTTTATTCTGTAACGCCAGAGAATTTGTTGATATTTCAGGCCTGTATACTGGCTTCCCTGGTCGCTATGGAACATAACATCATGTGGTTGACCACGCGTCTCATAGGCCATCCGCAGGGCATCGCTTATCAGTGCAGTATCGGCATGTGCGGACAGACTCCAGCCGATAACCCTGCGGGCAAAAAGATCCATCACAACCGCCAGATAGCACCAGCAATTTCCGGCCCAGATATAGGTAATATCTCCACACCATACCTGGTCTGGCTCGGGGACAGCGAACTGGCGCCCGAGCAGATTCGGCAAGCAGGTATGCTCCTGACGGGCATTTTTGTACTGATGTTTTCCGGGCTGACAACTGCTCAGATTCAGATGTTTCATCAGCCGCCCGGCACGGTAACGGCTCATCGGGACGCCGTTTTGGGTCAGCATGTCAGCCAGCGTGCGCGCCCCCGCAGAGCCCCGGCTTTGGTTCCACATCCGGCGTATTTCACTGCACAACCTGACATGCACCGGATTCACCGTATCGCGTCGTTTTTGCCAGTACCGGTAACTGCTGCGGTGTATTCCCAGAGCAGAACACAGACTGACAACGGTGTGGCTGCCACTGAGTCTGGCAACTATCGTGAACCGTTCAGCGAGTCGGACATCAAGAGTGCAGTAGCCTTTTTTAATATCGTATTTTGTTCCTCCAGGCGGCGAACCTGCTTTTCCAGCTCGCGGATACGTTGCTGGTCTGGAGTAATCGGTGTGGCAGAGGGGGCAATCCCCTGGCGCTCTCGTCTGAGCTGACGTACCCAGCTCTCAAGAGTGGTAGAGCCGACATTCATCGATTCACTGGCTTGTCGATATGAGTAGCCCTTATCAACAATCAGTTGCGCACATTCCAGTCTGAACTCGGGGGTGAAAGTACGTTTGGTTTTCTTGTTCATTAAGTCACCTGTTTTGTGTTGAGGTGAGAATATCACCTTTAATCAGGTGGCCAAACTTACTGTGCCACTACAGTATGCCCACAGATTGAGTTATTAAGTTGTGGAAGAACAGCTCTGTCCCGCCTGCATCTCTCCTTTCAGAAACCAGTATGTTGCCATGCCTCGCCTTAATGGAGAGCGCTGAACCATACCTTCTTTTTCCAGTAATAACAGGTAATAGCGTGCCTGATAATCCGTTACCGCCAGCGCCTCCGCAATTTCTGCGGTTTTCCCTCCATTATGTCTGCTCAGAAAACCCATTATTTCATTCTGCATATCATCATCCTCTCTATATAAGCAAAAGGATAATAAGTGGCTGACTTGTTTTTGGCAATTCAAATGTGACTATCATGTTTTTATATTGTATTTGGTGTATTTACTTAATATGCGAAACATATTCGCGATTGGATTTCTATCACATTATTTTTATAGTTTTTTCAATGGTAAGGAACGTTGCAAAAAACGATTTTAACGATCTTTTATACTGAATATTCATTCTTATACAGCATTAATCACTAAGGCACCAATCCACTACAAGATATAACCCTAAAAATAAACAGCTTTACAGATCAAAAGATCGTCAAAATACATATTTACAACATAAAAAACTAAATATATCTTAAGGAGCCAGGCCCTCCTGTATGGGGGATGAATATTAAGGCAGCCCTGTAGGTGGCGGGGTGGGGAGTATCGAATGGCACAGCATGAAGTTATTACCCGGGGAGGGGATGCTTTTTTACTAAAATTACGTGAGAGCGCGCTGTCATCCGGCTCCATGTCTGAAGAACAATTTTTTTTACTGATAGGTATTTCCTCTATTCACAGTGACAGAGTTATTCTCGCTATGAAGGATTATCTGGTCAGTGGTCATTCCCGTAAAGATGTCTGCGAGAAATACCAGATGAATAATGGATATTTCAGTACAACGCTTGGGCGCCTTACCAGGTTGAATGTCCTCGTTGCCAGACTTGCTCCTTATTATACTGATAGTGTATCAGCTATAGCTGAAGCTGCTTCCCTGTAAAATACGGACAATAAAAAACGCCGGGGCAATACATAATACGCGAGAAATATAAGCCTGTAGTCAAATGAGAGTACGGGTGTTATCAACGAGGTATGCTTTCAGCTTCTCTGCTTTTGCTAAAGCATTCGGTGTGGAGACAGGAACACTAACCCATAGCTTATCATCCAGGGAATCTTATCTATAGAGAAGATTCCTGTCGGTTATCCGGAAAATATTATCGGGAGATAATGTCATAAATGCTGCCTGAGTGTATTTCTCACATTGCATTTATGAATTTCTCCTGAAAAAAGATTCCCGTCGTTCGGGATATTGATTGTGTCTGTTGTGATGACAGATACGGTGTGCGTAGTTCAATTAAAAACAGGAATTAAATATGAAGTTAAAATTCATCTCCATGGCTGTATTTTCAGCTCTGACCTTGGGTGTTGCGACAAGTGCGTCTGCCGCACCTGCTACTGTCAATGGTGGTACAGTCCATTTTAAGGGGGAAGTGGTTAATGCTGCATGTGCAGTAAATGCAAATTCTTTCGATCAGACGGTTCAGCTTGGTCAGGTTCGTACAGAAAAGCTAAAAGCCGACGGGGATAAAAGTGCTGCTGTTGGGTTCAATATTGAACTTAGTGACTGTGACACAAAAGTCTCAAATGGTGCATCGATTTTATTCAGTGGCACAACTGTTGCAACTAAGAATAATGTATTGGCTCTTCAAGGGTCCGCATCAGGAACTGCAACAAATGTGGGAGTGCAGGTTCTTGACCATACTGGTAGTGCTGTAACGTTCGACGGAAATACTCCAACAGCTAGCTATACATTATCTGACGGAACAAACAAAATTCCGTTCCAGGCTCTTTATATTGCTACTGGTCAATCAACAGCTGGTACAGCCAACGCCGACGCCACCTTTAAAGTTCAGTACCAGTAATATCAGAACAGTGTAACGGATATATACCCGGCCAGGGAGGGCTGTTTTTATCCATGCGGGGGTGAGATTAATGAAAATATCGAAAATGGCAATAATGTTATTTTTGCTGTCTCCCGCTGCACTGGCCGGAAACCACTGGCATGTCATGCTTCCGGGAGGAAGCATGCGCTTCCAGGGAAAAATAATTGCTGAAGCATGCAGTCTTGCCCTGTCAGACAGGCAGATGACTGTGGATATGGGGCAACTCAGCAGCAATCGATTTCACGCCGCCGGTGAGTATGGGGACCCTGTGGGCTTTGATATTCACCTTCAGGACTGCAGCACTGTCGTCAGTCAGCGGGTGGGGATTTCCTTTTATGGCGTATCAGATATTCACGAACCGGAGTTGCTGTCGGTGGAAGAGGAGAATGATGCCTCAGACGGAATCGCTATCGCTTTATTTAATGAAAGCGGAGAGCTGGTAAAACTTAATCAGCCTCCGGAGAACTGGGTGCATCTTACCCGCGGAGATATGAAACTGCATATGCAGGCGAGGTATAAGGCCACACATTATCCCGTCACCGGGGGAAAGGCAAATGGACAGGTATGGTTTTCTCTGACCTATCTGTAACTGGCAGATATAACGCCATTTAATTAAGGCTGTTAATAACATGATGAAGCACATGCGTATATGGGCCGTTCTGGCATCATTTTTAGTCTTTTTTTATATTCCGCAGAGCTATGCCGGGGTTGCTCTGGGTGCCACCCGTGTGATTTACCCTGAAGGGCAAAAACAGGTACAACTGGCGGTAACAAATAATGATGATAAAAGTAGTTACCTTATTCAGTCATGGATTGAAAATGCTGAAGGAAAAAAGGATGCCAGGTTTGTAATTACTCCTCCGTTATTTTCCATGCAGGGAAAGAAAGAGAATACCCTGAGAATTATTGATGCCACAAACGGACAGATGCCGGAAGACAGGGAAAGTTTGTTCTGGGTGAATGTCAAGGCCATCCCGGCCATGGATAAGGCGAAAACCGGCGAGAATTATCTGCAGTTTGCAATTGTCAGCAGAATTAAACTGCTCTACCGTCCACAGGGACTGGTTATTCCGCCAGAACAGGCACCGGGTAAATTAGAGTTCACTCGTGAAAACGGAGGGCTGACTCTGCTTAATCCGACGCCGTATTATCTGACAGTGACTGACTTAAAGGCCGGAAATAAAAGTCTTGAAAACACCATGGTACCCCCACAGGGAAAGGTCACTGTGAATATCCCTGGAGGATACACCGGAGGAGATATTACTTATAAAACAATTAACGATTATGGTGCTCTGACTGAACAGGTGAGGGGTGTGGTGAAGTAACTCAGTTATTTCTGGTACTGGTTGTGTTTGGCTGCTGATTTTATTTTTTCGCTCAGTGTGGGGGCTGACATGTTTTCCGGAGATGGCGCACAACTCCTGTCTGATAAATCACTGACCGGCTCTGCTGGCGGGGGTAATAACAGAATGAAATTTAATATACTGCCGCTGGCATTTTTTATCGGGATAATTGTTTCTCCGGCCCGGGCTGAGCTCTATTTTAATCCGCGTTTTCTGTCTGATGACCCGGATGCGGTTGCGGACCTGTCTGCATTTACACAGGGGCAGGAGCTTCCGCCCGGTGTGTACCGGGTGGATATTTATCTGAATGATACGTATATCTCAACCCGTGACGTGCAGTTTCAGATGAGTCAGGACGGGAAGCAACTTGCCCCCTGCCTGAGTCCGGAGCATATGAGTGCGATGGGGGTAAACCGTTATGCCGTGCCGGGTATGGAGAGACTGCCGGCTGACACCTGCACATCACTGAATTCCATGATTCAGGGTGCCACATTCCGGTTTGATGTCGGGCAGCAGCGATTGTACCTGACCGTTCCTCAGTTATATATGAGTAATCAGGCCCGTGGTTATATTGCGCCGGAATACTGGGATAACGGAATTACAGCGGCATTGCTGAATTATGACTTCAGTGGTAATCGGGTGCGCGACAGCTATGGTGGCACCAGCGATTATGCCTATCTGAATCTGAAAACAGGACTGAATATCGGGAGCTGGCGTCTTCGGGACAACACCAGCTGGAGTTACAGTGCCGGAAAGGGGTACAGCCAGAATAACTGGCAGCACATTAACACCTGGCTGGAGCGGGATATAGTTCCCCTGCGCTCCCGTCTGACGATGGGGGACAGTTATACCCGGGGGGATATTTTTGACGGTGTAAATTTCAGGGGTATTCAACTGGCCTCTGATGACAATATGGTTCCGGACAGCCAGAGAGGGTATGCACCGACAATTCACGGTATTTCCCGGGGAACATCCCGGATTAGTATCCGCCAGAACGGGTATGAAATTTACCAGAGTACGCTACCTCCAGGCCCGTTCGAGATAAACGATATTTATCCGGCCGGGAGTGGAGGTGACTTACAGGTAACCCTGCAGGAAGCTGATGGCAGTGTACAGCGATTTAATGTGCCATGGTCTTCGGTGCCTGTACTGCAACGTGAAGGGCATCTGAAATATGCTCTCAGTGCCGGAGAGTTTCGCAGTGGCGGACATCAGCAGGATAATCCCCGTTTTGCTGAAGGAACGCTGAAGTATGGTCTGCCTGCAGGCTGGACGGTGTATGGAGGAGCCTGGATAGCTGAACGCTACCGTGCCTTCAATCTGGGGGTGGGTAAAAACATGGGCTGGTTGGGTGCTGTTTCACTGGATGCCACCCGTGCGAATGCCCGGTTACCGGATGAAAGCCGGCATGACGGTCAGTCATATCGTTTTCTGTATAACAAGTCACTGACGGAAACAGGGACAAATATCCAGTTAATCGGATACCGCTACTCCACACGGGGCTATTTCAGCTTTGCTGATACCGCCTGGAAGAAAATGAGTGGTTACAGTGTTCTTACCCAGGACGGAGTGATACAGATACAGCCGAAGTATACGGATTACTACAATCTGGCTTACAACAAGCGGGGAAGGGTGCAGGTGAGTATCAGCCAGCAGACGGGGGAATCGTCAACGTTGTATCTGAGTGGCAGCCACCAGAGTTACTGGGGAACGGACAGGACGGACCGTCAGCTTAATGCTGGCTTTAACTCATCTGTGAATGACATCAGCTGGTCCCTGAACTACAGCCTGTCCCGGAATGCATGGCAACATGAAACTGACCGGATACTGTCATTTGATGTCAGCATTCCGTTCAGCCACTGGATGCGTTCGGACAGCACATCTGCATGGAGAAACGCCAGTGCCCGTTACAGTCAGACCCTGGAGGCTCACGGACAGGCTGCCAGTACAGCAGGGCTGTATGGCACACTGCTGGAGGACAATAATCTGGGATACAGCATCCAGAGTGGTTATACCCGGGGAGGGTATGAGGGGAGCAGTAAAACAGGATATGCCTCTCTGAATTACAGAGGGGGATACGGTAATGCCAGTGCAGGATACAGTCACAGTGGGGGTTACCGGCAACTGTATTATGGGCTGAGTGGCGGTATTCTGGCACATGCCAATGGTCTGACACTGAGCCAGCCTCTGGGAGATACGCTGATTCTTGTCCGTGCACCAGGTGCATCTGATACGCGCATTGAAAACCAGACGGGGGTGTCTACAGACTGGAGGGGGTATGCTGTACTGCCTTATGCAACAGACTATCGTGAAAACCGGGTGGCACTGGATACCAACACCCTTGCAGATAATGTTGATATAGAGAATACCGTGGTCAGCGTCGTGCCCACGCATGGTGCCGTTGTGCGGGCTGACTATAAAACCCGTGTGGGTGTGAAAGTGCTGATGACGCTGATGAGAAACGGGAAAGCAGTTCCTTTTGGCTCTGTTGTTACGGCCAGAAACGGGGGGAGCAGTATTGCCGGAGAGAATGGTCAGGTTTATCTGAGCGGAATGCCTCTGTCAGGACAGGTTAGTGTGAAATGGGGGAGTCAGACCACGGACCAGTGTACTGCAGATTATAAATTACCGAAGGAAAGCGCCGGACAGATATTAAGTCATGTCACGGTTAGTTGCAGGTAAAGAGGCAGGGAAATGGTGAAGGATATTATTAAAACAGTGACATTCTCCTGCATGCTGGCCGGCAGTATGTTCGTTACCTGTCATGTCTGTGCAGCGGGTTCTGTGGTGAATATTACAGGCAATGTTCAGGATAACACCTGCGATGTTGACATTAACTCCCGAAACTTTGATGTCAGTCTGGGAAGTTATGACAGCCGACAGTTTACCGCAGCTGGTGATACCACACCTGCGTCGGTATTTCATGTCGGGTTAACCTCCTGCGGCAGTGCTGTCCGTGCAGTGAAGCTGACATTTACGGGCACACCAGATAATCAGGAGGCGGGGCTTATTCAGATAAACAGCGTAAATGGTGCACGGGGTGTGGGGATTCAGCTTCTTGATAAGGATAAACATGAGCTGAAAATTAATGTGCCGACAACAATTGCGTTAATGCCGGGAACACAGACCATAGCGTTTTATGCCCGTCTGAAAGCCACTTATCTTCCGGTAAAGGCCGGTAATGTTGATGCGGTGGTTAATTTTGTACTTGACTATCAGTAAATATAACACAGAGGAAAACAGATGAAACTGAAAGCTATTATATTGGCCACCGGTCTTATTAACTGTATTGCGTTTTCAGCACAGGCAGTGGATAGTACTATTACCATCACTGGTAATGTTCGTGAGCGTACATGTACAGTACCGAGTATCTCGGTTAATTTAGGTGACATGTACACAAGTGACTTTTCAGGCAGTAATGCTGCATCTGCATGGCATGATGCAGTATTAACCTTAACTAACTGTCAGTATGTATCAAGAGTTCAGGCAACATTTAATGGAACCCCCGATGCTACAAACGCAAATTATTTCAAAAATACAGCAGGTAACTCACCTGCCACCGGATTGGCTATTCAGTTAGAGGATAAGGATTCTCCGGGGGCCGTTTATAAATCGGGAGCACAAAAAACAGTTACAGCATCAAATGGTTCGGCGAGTTTCAATATGCAAGTACGGGCCATTAAAACAGGGAACAGAGTAACCTCAGGGACGATTCAGTCCGTTATTACGGTCACATATACTTATTCATAACTTATAGTGTGGCAGAACAATATTTTTAAACATAAACAGATATTCTTTCTAATTCTACAGTGGATGATGAGTATGCGGAATCTGTTCTTTTTCTTTTCTACAGCCCTCAGGGGCTGTATTTTATTCACACTTATAATGGCATATTCCCAGCCATCGTTTGCACTGTTGTGCAGAAATAACCAGACCGGTCAAGTATTTAACTCCGGGGATACATCCTTTCGGGTTAATGTCAGTCCTGTTGTGCAATATGATAAATCCATATCTGTATTGGACCTTTCCCAACTGGTATCATGTCAGAATGAGGACTCGACAGGCCAAAACTATGATTATCTGAAAATATTGAAAGGCAGTGGTTTTTCTCCTGCTCTGGATACCAAAACATACGGACGACTCGATTTTACAAGTCGTCCAACGGGGTATGCCAGGCAATTACCACTTCAGTTTGATTTGCAGGTGACAGAGGCGTTTTATCAATATGGTGTCTGGAAACCATTCCCTGCGAAATTATATCTGTATCCTGAACCGGGTGTATTTGGGAAGGTAATTAACAATGGAGATTTACTGGCAACGTTATATGTGAATAAGTTTTCCACAAAGGGGCAGGAGGCAGGGGAGAGAAATTTCACCTGGCGTTTCTATGCAACGAATGATGTCTATATCCAGACAGGTACATGCAGGGTCTCATCGAACAATGTCAAAGTTGACCTTCCGTCCTATCCCGGAGGGCCGGTAACAGTCCCTCTTACTGTACGTTGCGACCAGACACAGTCGGTCAGCTATACCCTGTCAGGTTCTGTAACAGGAAGTGGTAATACTGTATTCGCAAATACGGCAACATCAGGGGCCGGCGGTGTGGGTGTACAGTTGTCGGACAACGCGGGGCCGGTTCCGGCCGGACAACCGAGGTCTCTGGGACAGGTAGGTAGCTCTCCTGTGAGTCTGGGGCTGAAGGCCTCTTATGCTCTGACCGGTCAGGCAAGTCCGACGCCCGGTGCTGTCCAGTCAGTGATAAATGTGACTTTTAGCTACAACTAGAATGCAGTTGTGGCGGTAATGATATTACTGCTCTTTATATCCAGTTTTTCATTTAATGTATCACTGTTTGTGGAGAAAAATAGCTGATAATAGTATTGTTTCCGGTGTTGTGACGGAACGAGTCTGTCATATGGTCTTTGTCAAAGATAAACAGAACCAGTATGAGCCGTATATCTGGTTCTGAGCGTTGTCAGTAATCATAAAGATAATGGTAAATCTGAGGGTTTAAAAATCAAATCAGAAGAACTGCGCTTATCCAGCCAGACCTTCTGGTCGGGAGGGGCTCATATTTCCGGAGGAGTAATGTCAGGGGCAGTTAACAGTATACTGGAGGTGAAATCAGGCAGAACAGAATATATCCTCTCACCGGTTTTTGAGCCTGTATGGAATCAGACCGGGAAAATATTTGCTTTTGAAATGCTCTCGGATATCCGTTCAGCAAAAGACGGGAGGAAAATCTGCGCATCTGTTTTTTTCAGAAGTGCGCCTCCGGATATTCAGTACAAAATACTCATCAGTCAGCTGAAGACTGCTGAAACGCTTCATAAATGGTGTCTGCAGAAGAAAATAATGCTGAGTGTCAATATTTCCCGGGTGGTAGCCCTGTATCTGAGAAAACATGGCATCCCGGGGCGGCCGGGAACACATATCAGGCTTGAGGTCAGTGAGGACTTTCCGGCAGTGGCGTTAAAACCCGGTGATGACCCCCTGTTACGTTTTTTGTCAGAACGTTTCACCCTCTGGCTGGATGATTTCGGCTCAGGAAATGCAGGCTTAATGTGGGGACTGTCCGGGATGTTTGAACGGGTAAAAATAAGTCATGAGTTTTTTCATTATGCCCTGAAAAACAGGAGTGCAATGCCGCTTCTCCATGCTGTGGCAGACACTGTTGCCTGTCATAACCGGGGCGTAATACTTGAAGGTGTTGAAAATGAAGCGTTGTTCCGTATTGCCAGAGACATGAATGTCCAGGGCTGTCAGGGATGGCTCTACAGGCGTGTGGGAGCTGATGAATTATCCGCGATTACTGAGCAGTATGGATAATCCTTTTTCACAGACTTGCCAGCAGCCAGCATTTATGTTCTTTTATCTGAGGAAATTTATCTGTCCGCTGTGCCGGGATATCTCAGTTATACAGAAATCAGGCAGGAATAAATTGTAGTGGAAAGTCGAAGTTTACCGGATGACTGATGCGCGCTTGTACACAGACAGTGTGTTTCAGTAATATGGAGAATAATGAAATGAATAACACAGACACATTAGAAAAAATAATCAGACACCAAAAAAACAAAGACCCCGCATATCCCTTTCAGGAACATTTGTTGATGCAACTCTGTATTCGCGCAAATAAAAGGATGCAGGATAATATATCTGAATTTCTGGGGGCGTATGGAATAAATCACTCAGCATATATGGTCCTCACCACATTATTCGCAGCGGAGAACCATTGTCTGTCACCTTCAGAGATAAGCCAGAAACTTCAGTTTACCAGAACTAATATTACCCGCATTACAGATTTTTTAGAAAAAGCCGGATATGTAAAAAGGACGGATAGCAGGGAGGATCGCCGTGCTAAAAAAATCAGTCTGACATCTGAAGGTATGTTTTTTATTCAGAGGCTCACTCTTGCACAAAGCATGTATCTGAAAGAAATCTGGGGTTATCTGACCCATGATGAACAGGAACTGTTTGAAGTCATTAATAAAAAATTACTGGCGCATCTTGATGATGTCAACTCATAAAGTGTGAAATGCCTGACTTGTTGAAAGCAGTAGTGTTGCAGAAAGACCTGGTGATGCTGATCTTATATACATAAGCAGCGCCCGTGTCTGAAATGCAGGTTAGAAACAATGTGAACACTATCCGTTAGAAATTGTGACAAAATTCCCGATGATCGACAAGCGTACCGATTTTCCAGTGGCAACATCAGTACAAAAGATGAACGGTACTGACTTTGCCGGAATGAGTCAAAAAGAAAGCTGAACTGGCACTACTAGCAGTGCTTCAGAAATTTATTTGACTGAAGTACAATGAAATAAAAAACATATGTTATATACTCAATAAACCTCAAGATGCGGGTGTGAGCACCTGAAAGTGATCGTTAA
>OMGQ01001471.1_pt1 | contig 13508 bp, 10 predicted proteins | sample 1646071 | NCBI WGS metagenome assembly OMGQ01 (sample SAMN05578585, study PRJEB25193) | human gut metagenome | biome: Human Microbiome; feature: human-associated habitat; material: feces | host: Homo sapiens | place: USA:Birmingham | reverse complement strand
TCGACTCCACCCGCCGGGCGCGCTTCTCCACTTATGCCAGCCGGTGCATTGAAAACGAGCTCCGGATGCACTTCCGGCGGGAGCGGAAGAACGCCCCCACCCTCTCGCTTCAGGAGACTCTTGATGCCGGAAAGGAAGACTCTGCCCTCACCCTCGCCGATGTGCTGCAGGACGGCTTCTGCATGGAGGACAGCTGCGAAAAACAGGACGATGCCCAGCGCCTGCGCCGCCTCATCGAGGGCCTGCCTGCCCGGGAGCGGAAACTTATCTTATTAAGGTACGGTCTGGCGGGCCAGCCGCCGCTGACCCAGCTGGAAACAGCAAAGCTGCTTCAAATAAGCCGGAGTTACGTTTCCCGGCTTGAAACACACGCACTGGAGCTTTTGCGGGCCGGATGGGAGCAGCCTTAGCTTCCTCTTGCATTCCTCACCGAACTGTGGTACAATACTAAGGCACACAAATCGTGTGCCTTGTCGGACAGCGCCTGCTGCGTGGTTCGGCATACGGATGCGGGTCCTGTACGATGGAGCCGCAGTGAACCAGGTCAGGTGGGGAACCAAGCAGCCTTAAGCGGCGCGCCCCGTGCGTTTCAGTCAGCCTGCATCCGTATGCCGAGTTACGCAAGGCGGGGGTCAAACCCCGTCAGCGCTGTCCGATTTTTTATTACTGACGGGAGGGAAGCACCGATGTATCGCGCATTATACCGCAAATGGAGACCCCAGCGGTTTGAGGATGTCGTCGCACAGCGCGGCATCGTCACGGCGCTGCGCAATCAGGTGGCGTCGGGCCGCGTAGGCCACGCCTACCTGTTTACCGGCGTGCGCGGCACAGGCAAGACCACCTGCGCGAAGATTTTCGCCAAGGCGGTTAACTGCCTCCACCCCCATAACGGCGACCCCTGCGGCGAGTGCGAGATCTGCAGGGGCATCGACAACGGCAGCATCCTCGACGTGGTGGAGATGGACGCCGCGTCCAACAACGGTGTGGATAACATCCGCGACCTGCGGGATGAGACAGCCTACACCCCCAGTGCCTGTCATTATAAGGTATACATCATCGACGAGGTACACATGCTGTCCACAGCGGCCTTCAACGCCCTGCTGAAAACGCTGGAAGAGCCGCCCGCCCACGTCATCTTCATCCTCGCCACGACCGAGATCCAGAAAGTCCCGGCCACCATCCTCTCCCGCTGCCAGCGGTACGATTTCACCCGCATCGGGCCGGAAGACATCGCCCAGCGGGTCGAGTATATCGCCGGCCAGGAGGGCTTAGAGTTGACGACCGATGGTGCAGAGCTGATCTCCCGCCTGGCCGACGGTGCCATGCGCGACGCCCTCTCGATCCTCGACACCTGCGCCGGCGTGACCGCAAAAATCGATGCTGATGTTGTCCGCCGGATGGCGGGCGTCACCGACCGGAGCTACCTGTTCCATATTTCGGATGCTCTGGAAGAGCAGGACGGCGCAGCGGCGCTGGCTCAGCTGGCCGCACTGCGGCAGCAGTCGGTGGATGTGAAGCGTCTGACCGAAGAACTCATCGCCCACTACCGCGCCCTGATGCTGGCGGCTCTGCCCGGCGGGCAGAGCCTGCTGTCCGGTGTTTCCCCCGAAGAGGAACAGCAGTACCTCGAAAAAGGCCCTCAGCTGGGCCAGCGGGAGGCCATCCGGGCCATCCGTGCGCTGGGCAACGCCCTTGAGCATATGACCCGGGGCAGTGACCAGCGCATCGAGCTGGAACTGGCCCTCTTCACCCTCTCGGAGCCGCCGCAGGCCGCAGCGGTCCCCGTGGCGGCAGTGCCTGTGCAGGCTGCTGCTCCTGCCGCACCGGCCGTCCGGCCCTTTGTTGCAGCACCGGTCCAGCCTGCGCCGCAGCCTTTCATGAGTACACCTGCTGCACCCGTGGAACCTGTAGCCGCACCGGCAGTGGAAAAGGAGCCTGCTCCTGCGCCCGCTGCAGAGCCGAAGGCCGCTGTCCCGGATATTCCAGAATCCCCCGCGCCCGCAGACGAAGAGCTTCCGCCTCCGCCCGACGAGCCGCCGGTGGCGGAGTCGGCCCCCCTGCCCTGGGATGAGCCGACTGCGCCGGTCACTGCGCCTGTACCGCCCGTACCGGAAGAGAGACCGGTTGAGACCGCTGCAACGGTCTCGCCGACAACACCTGCCCCGGAGTACACCGCCGACCCGGCTCTCAGCCGCCCCCGCAAGGTGGCCGCAGAGGGGATCAATCCCTTCGAGCAGTGGAGCGAGGTCGTCAAGCTCTTACAGGAGAAGGACCCGATGCTTCACAGCTATCTGCGCAAATCGAAGGCGTACTTCGATGGCACACGGGTGCTCATCGACGGCGGCAAGACCTTCCGGGACTTCATCCGTGTCAACAAGGACAGCCAGCGTCTCATCAAAAAGCTCATCGCGCAGGTGTCAGGCGTCGCGGTGCCGATCGGCCCCTACGAGCCCCGCACCGCCGCAAAGCACACCTCCAACGCCGAACAGTCGCTCCATGCGCTGGAAAAGCTGGGTCTGGACGTGAGCATTGAGGACAGCGCGAAGAAAAGCCCTCTCAGGCGCTGACGCGCCAGCTCCCCCAAAGGGGGAGCCCTTGGCAGGTCGGGCAGCTCTGAGCTGGACGCCCGAGGCGCAATATGGCGCAAAAGGGCGGGCCTTGCTACAGAGGGCAGCCGCTTCTGGACAACGCACTTTGTCAAGCTGCCGCTAGCCTAGACAGCAGGGCACTATATTTCACGATAGATCAAGCTTTGCTCATCCCATGCAAGCCTGACCGGCACGCCAGTGGCTCCCCCTTTGGGGGCAACAACGACGACCGCCGCCAGTGGCGGAAACAGGAAGTCGTTGTTGGGGCCGCGGCCAGCAAGACACAAGTGCTTTTTATAAAGCACGAAGCGGATGCTGGGAGCCGCAACCCGGCCTTGGCGAGCGGATGCGAGACTGAGAGGGCAGGGCCGCTAAAAATAAAACCAACAAATAAGGAGAACCAATTATGAAAGCAAGAATGCCCGCAGGCTTTGGCCGCCCCGATATGAACGCCCTGATGCGTCAGGCTCAGAAGATGCAGGATGACATGAAGGCCAAGCAGGCCGAGCTGGAAGCCGCCGAGTACACCGGCAGCGCCTCCGGCGAGATGGTCACTGTCCGCATGAACGGCAAGCACGAGATCCTTGGCATCACCATCAAGCCCGAGGCCGTTGACCCCGACGACATCGAGATGCTGGAAGACCTGGTGGCCGCTGCCGTCAACGCCACCGTCAAGCAGGTGGACGAAACTGCCGAGGCCGAGATGGGCAAGCTGACCGGCGGTCTGAACATCCCCGGCCTCTAAGCGGGAGGGATACGCATGGGTTACACCGCAGCGCCGCTGGAAAAGCTTATTGAGCAGTTCAGCCAGTTCCCGGGCATCGGCCGCAAGGGCGCGACCCGGATGGCCTATCAGGTGCTGAGTATGTCGGACACGGACGCCGCGGCACTGGCCGAGGCCATCCAGAACGCCCACACCCGGCTCCACCGCTGCCGCGTCTGCCAGAACTACACCGAGGCCGAGCTCTGCCCCATCTGTTCCAGCGCCAAGCGGGACCGCTCCACCATCTGCGTGGTCGAGACGCCCCGCGATGTGCAGGCCTTTGAGCGCACCCGGGAGTACCACGGCCTGTATCATGTCCTCCACGGCCTCATCAGCCCCATGGATGGCATCGGTGCCGAACAGCTCTCGGTGAAGGAGCTGCTGGCCCGGCTGGGCAGCGGCGAGGTGAAAGAGGTCATCATGGCCATGAACCCCACCGTCGAGGGCGAGGCCACGGCCATGTATCTGGCAAAGCTCATCAAGCCTCTGGGCATCAAGACCACCCGTCTGGCCTACGGCCTGCCCGTGGGCGGCAGCCTCGAGTACACCGATGAGACGACGCTTTACCGCGCGCTCTCCGGCCGCGACGAGCTGTAAAGAGCAGATTTTATAGAACCTTAACGATTCTTTCAAAAATCGCTCTTGAAAATCCAGCAAAATGTGATATAATGACAAGACAAAGAAGCTGCTTTTATAAGCAGAGTGCGCCGAACGACGAGAATTTTTGCCCGTATACAGGACGGTGTGCAATGCTTATGAAAACGGCTTCTGGAGCAAAGGAAAGGAGGCGCGCTTCATGGCACCTGCCAAGGAACGTCCGGCGACAAAGACCATCGCCACAAACCGCGAGGCGCGTCACGAGTATTTCGTGCTCGAAGCGCTGGAAACGGGCGTCGAGCTGAAAGGCACCGAGGTCAAGAGCCTGCGTGCCGGCGGCGTCAACCTGAAGGACAGCTGGGTCGATATTGAGGACGGCGAGCTGCTGGTCAAGGGAATGCACATCACTCCCTACGACCACGGCAACATCTTCAATCAGGACCCTCTGCGGGTGCGGCGTCTGCTGGCCCACAAGACCGAGATCCGGCGCCTGCACCAGCAGTGCAAGCTGCAGGGCTATACTCTCGTTCCCCTTTCTCTCTACTTCAAGCATGGCCGCGTCAAGATGGAAGTCGGCCTGTGCAAGGGCAAAAAGCTCTACGACAAGCGTGCCGACGCCGCCAAGCGCGACGCCAAGCGCTCCATCGACCGGGCCGTGAAGTCCAACGGCAAAATCTACTAGATCTCTTTCAGGCAGCATTCCTGCCCTGAGAACACCAAGCTTTCTGCGCATGGCAGCATGCGCTTTATGGGGGCGTAAAGGTTTCGACGGGGGGAGCGAGGCCTGGGCAGCGGGTAGCAGTGGGGGAACTGCTCTAAACTCCTCCAAAAAATTAACTGACAATAATAATTCTCAGTTGCTCGCAGCCTGAGTGCTGCGCGTTCCGCCCACTCTTGTGTCGTGTGGGGCCGGGGCGTCCTTTAGACACAGCACCTGAACGGACCTAAGCTTTGCGGACCGGCAGGAACTCATGAAGCTACTGAAGCGTTAGCCTGACGACCGGCGTGACGCGGAGGGAATGTTGTAGATCGCCTGCACCCGGAGACACCTACGCTGAACTCTTTTCGGACATGGGTTCGACTCCCATCGCCTCCACCACACGTGAGCCAGACGGACCCTCTGTGCTCCACCAAAGGGAAGAGCCTCACCGCTTTGCAGTGAGGCTCTTCCCTTTTCATCTTATAGCATCCTTATCCCATGAAATCAAGCAGCACGTCGATGTCCTGACTGATGGCGCGGAGATAGTCAGCTCCGCCGCGCCGGCCTCTATAGTTCCGGGCGCGGCTGCTCATCTCCGTCAGGAGCTCTTCCTTCCGCACCAGAACGGGGTCGCCGATCCACTCGTCTTTCTCTATAAAGGCTTCCAGCTGCTCATATTCTTTTATGATACGGACGTTGGACAGGTTCTCCGGGAGGGTACGGGCATCGAACCAGTCCGGCTGCGCGTGAAAGTCCAAAGGCGGCAGCGGGTCCAGCGGCTCATCGGCGTCCCACACATAGGGATGCCGGTCATCTTCTTCTGGCGTCTTCTTGAAGCGTCCTACCCGATTCTCGGCCTTGCCAACCGTCTCATAGTGGTTGAACAGCGCCTCAGCGTCATAGCCATAGAGCTCGTAGGCGTCCGAATAGCGGTCTGCATAGTCCTTGTACTGGAACGTCTCGACGCTTTCCGTCCCCGGGGTAAGGTCAAGCCAGATGCTCACCGCCTCCGCATGGGTGGGCAGAGCTGCCATGACCGTCAGGGCCAGAACCCCCGATGTGACCGCCGCAATAAATTTTCTTCGCATGATAAAACCTCCTTTTTATGAGCGGTTCATCCCAGAATCGAGAATCTCCGCACGTCTACATTGTTATTCTCCACGCCGGAGCAGTCCTGAAAGACTTTATGCCGTATCCGGCCCCGGATGGTGTTGCCGCTGACTTCCTTCGTGCTGGCGATGCCGCAGCCGAGGGAGACATCCAGCGTATTCCCTTTCAAGGCGCTGAGCTGATAGCAGATGCGCCGCCCGTTGTCGCCGCTCAGGGTGATGCGGCTGTTCTGGATGACCGTGCTGCCGTCGGCACGGTCATTGCCCCGGGCCAGCATGGGGTTCGCGCCCTTTTTCATATCGTGCTCTGCCATGCTGTCCGGCTGTTTCATGGTGATGTCGCAGTTGTCCACGACGGCGCGGGTCTTATCGCCTACCATACGGAAAATGGTCTCGCAATACTCCGCACGGACAGTGCAATCCTCCATCCGGACGTCTGTGGTGCCGCTCTGCCCCAGCGTGATGAACCACATCGGGCGATGACCGGCGTCCAGCGCCTCCTGCGTCTGTGTCTCATAGAAGCTGCAGCCCGAGAGGACGACATCCCGCACCGCGCCGCCCCATCCCCAGACCGCCAGCAGCTCGTCGGCACCGGACTTGTAAAATTCACAGTTCTGGAAGCGGATATTCCGGCTCTCCACCCTGTCCGTCCAGTTGCGCACCCAGATGCCGCCGGACGCGCCGGAGGTCATCTGGCGGAACACACAGCCCTCAAAACGGATATTCTCGTTGCCGCCATACAGGTCGGCGGCGCAGCGCCCCCACTCGTTGGGCTCACAGTCGAAGGTGCAGCCCACAAATTCCACATTGCGGGCGAGCATCACCCGGAGCATATAGTTGGCCTGACAGCTGTCCGCTGCCCGGAAGGTCACATTTTCCAGCCGGACGTCGTGGGCGCGGTCATCATTGGGGTCTCCCATAAGCTCCACCGCCACACGGTCCTCTCTCAGGTCAGGGTACTGAATATCGCTGAGCAGGACAGCGCCGTTTCCCTGGATGGTCAGCCCGCTGGGCAGCCCGAGACAGGAGGAGAAGCGGTAGACCGCCCCCGCCGTCAGCTCGAGAGGCCGACCGGCCGCGCTGGCCTGCTGCATCGCGGCCTGCAGAGCCTGCAGGTCGTCCGCGATCCCGTCGCCCTTCGCCCCGAACTGTTCCGGCGCAACGCCGGTACTCGCCGGACGAGCCGTACCGCTCTGGGCAGCGGACGCTGTGACCGCCTGAGCCGGGACCGCAGCCGCCGTTTCGCTCTTCTGCCCACAGCCGCACAAAAGCAGCGCCGCCATGAGGACAAAGGACAAGGCTTTTATTTTCACGTTCGAATGTTCTCCTTCTCTGCCGGGGCTTCTTATGCTTATCATACCATAAACCGCAGTCGATGTACAGCCAAAAGAGCCGCTGCCCGCAAAATGCGGCAGCGGCTCTTTTCAGCTTTTCAGTTCAGCCGGGTGTCAGCTCAGGACTGGCAGGCGGTGATGAGGCTCATCTTGTAGACCTCGTCGGCGTTGCAGCCACGGGACAGGTCGTTGATGGGAGCGTTCAGGCCCTGCAGGATGGGGCCGTAGGCAGCGTAGCCGCCCAGACGCTGTGCGATCTTATAGCCGATGTTGCCGGCCTCGATGCAGGGGAAGATGAAGGTGTTGGCCTGACCGGCGACCTTGCTGCCCTTGCACTTGACCTGTGCGACCTCAGGAGCAACGGCTGCGTCGAACTGCAGCTCGCCGTCAATAGCCAGCTCGGGGACCATCTCCTGAGCTTTGATGACAGCGTCGTGGCTCAGAGCGACGGTGCCGCCCTTGCCGGAGCCCTTGGTGGAGAAGCTCAGGACAGCGACCTTCGGGTCGATGCCGAACAGCTTAGCGGTCTTAGCGGTCTCGACAGCCACCTCAGCCAGCTTGGCAGAAGCAGCCACCTTGACCTCGCCGGTAGCCTTATCGACGGTATCGGTGTAGTCGATGTTGACGGCGCAGTCGCCCATAGCGATGCGCTTCAGGCCCTCTTCGCCGCAGTCACGGTCCAGAATGAAGCAGGAGCTCACCAGATGAGCGCCCTTCTTGGTCTTGACCAGCTGCAGAGCGGGGCGGATGGTGTCGGCGGTGGAGTAGGTAGCGCCGCCCAGCAGGCAGTCAGCCTTGCCCATCTTGACCAGCATGGTGCCGAAGTAGTTGGACTTCTTCAGCAGAGCAGTGCACTCCTCTGCGGTCTGCTTGCCCTTGCGCAGCTCGACCATGGTGTTGACCATCTCATCGAAGCCGGCGTAGTTCTCAGGGTCGATGATCTCAGCAGCGGAAATATCAAAATTGCCAGCAGCGGCAGCAGCCTTGCACTCTGCCTCGTTGCCGACCATAACGACTTTCAACACGCCCTCTGCCAGCAGCTTGCTTGCGGCCTCCAGGATACGGGGGTCATTGCCCTCGGTAAAAACGATCGTCTTGGGGTTTGCCTTCAGCTGGGCTACCAGGGGTGCAAACATATCAGCCATTGTTGATTACCTCCGAAATTACTTTGCAATTATTCCCGGGCATCACAGATATGCCCTTCTTTTTTATTCTAGCACAGAGTCAGAAAACTTCAAGACAAATCTTGAATTTTGTGGTATATTTTAAGGAAGAAATCGCGCGATAATTTGTTAAGAAAATGTCATTTAGTTTGTGAGAGGATACCGAGCTTATGGATTGGGAAACACTGAAAAACGACTGTCTCGCCTGTCAGCGCTGTCCGCTGCACACCACCCGGCACAACGTGGTGTTCGGGCAGGGCGTGGAGAATGCCGAGGTGCTCTTCGTGGGCGAAGGCCCCGGCCAGAGCGAGGATGAGCAGGGCCTGCCCTTCGTGGGACGCAGCGGCCAGCTGCTGGACAAATACCTCTTCGCCATCGACCTCGACCGTGCCTCCAACTGCTATATCGCCAACATCGTCAAGTGCCGCCCGCCCCAGAACCGCGACCCCCTGCCCGCCGAGAGCGAAGCCTGTATGCCCTGGCTGCGGGAGCAGTTCCGTCTGCTGCGGCCTAAGATCGTCGTCTGCCTGGGCCGCATCGCCGCTCAGCGGATGATACGCGCCGACTTTTCGGTGACAAAGGAGCACGGCACCTTTATTGAGAAGAACGGCATCCTCTTCATGGGGACGTTCCACCCCGCCGCCCTGCTCCGTCAGCCCCAGAACAAGCCGGAGGCTTTCGGCGACTTTGTGGCCCTGCGGGATAAAATACACGGGGTATGCGAGCATACCTACTGATGGGGGCTAAGCCTCTCCCCTTGGGAGAGGTGTCACCGAAGGTGACGGAGAGGGCAAGCCCGGCGAGACAGGGCCTCTGCGCAGTGATAGGCAGTTTCTTTGTCAGAGCCATATTATCGCTGCACATGCTTCTTTGTCAGCATCCTTGCCCTCTCAGGCGCTTCGCGCCAAGGCCGGGTTGCGGCTCCCTGCGTCTGCTACGCTGTCGCTTGCATCCTGCTGGCCGCTGCCCCAACAGCGACTCCCTGCTTCCGCCGCTGGCGGCGGTCGTCGCCGTTGCCCTCAAAGGGGGAGCCTTTGCCATCACACCCCTCACTTTTTCCTTCACTTTTGCATAACCTAAAAACAAAAGTGAGGTGTTTGAGTATGAATGCTGTACGCAGCGATTCTGTTGATTTCTTTCTGGGCACCACCACCCCCGCCGGGTTCAAGGGCTATTTTGAGCCGCTTCGGCGGGAGCCGGGGATGCAGATGTATCTCATCAAAAGCGGGCCGGGCTGCGGCAAATCGACGCTGATGAAGCGGCTGGCCATCAAGGCCGAGCAGAGGGGCGAGCCTATCCAGCGCATCCACTGCGCCAGCGACCCCGACAGTCTGGACGGCGTCATCTTTCTCGACAAGCGCGCCGCCATCGTGGACGCCACCGCACCCCATGTCATGGAGCCGGACGCCCCGGGCGCAGAGGAGCAGGTGGTGAGCCTGTACCACACCCTGGACGCCGACGCCCTCCACGCCCACGCCGACGAGGTGAAGCGGCTCTTCGCCCAGAACACTGCCCTGCGCAGCCGGGCCGCGCGGTATATCGCATCTGCCGGGAGCCTGCTGCTGGACAGCCGCCGGGCTGAGGCGTGCAGTGCCAACTTCGAGAAAGTCCGCCGCTACGTCAAGCGGCTCTGCGCCCGGACTCTCCCCCGCCTGCCCGAGGGGGCCTCGGCCAGCGAAGAGCTGCGGCTGCTGTCGGCCATCACGCCGAAAGGGCCGGTCTTCTACCGCGGCACCGTACAGGCGCTGGCCGACCGGTATGTGGTCTTCCATGACGACTACGGCGCCGTCTCCCGCCTGCTTCTCGAGCTCATCCGGGCCGAGGCGCTGGCCCGGGGCTACCACATCATCACCTGCCCCTGCGCCATGCACCCCGACGACAAGATAGACCATCTCTTCATCCCGGCCCTCCGGCTGGCTTTCCTCACCGACAACCGGTGGCACCCGGTGCAGCTGCCCGGCGTGCAGGCCGTCCGGTGTACCCGTTTCGTGGACCGGGAAAATCTGGCGGGCTACCGCGCCCGTCTCCGCTTCAACGAGCGGGCGGCAGCAGAGCTTTTGGAACAGGCCGCCGACCTGATGGCACAGGCCAAAGCCTGCCACGACGAGCTGGAGACGTACTACCGCGCCGCCGTGGACTTCGGCAAGGTGGACGAAGCTGCCGCCCAGTGCGCCGGGATGCTGGGGCTGGCGTAGGAATCAACCTCTCCGGCACTTCGTGCCACTGCCCGGGTTGCGGCGGTCAGCGGCAGCTTGACAAAGTTGCATTGCCCAGAAGCTGCTGCCCTCTGTAGCAAGGCCCGCCCTTTTGCGCCATATTGCGCCTCAAGCGTCCAGCTCAGAGCTGCCCGGCCTGCCAAGGGCTCCCCTACTAGGGGAGCTGGCTGCGAAGCAGACTGAGAGGTTGTACAAAGACGGGCCTGCCAATTATAAATATAAAAAGTCAAAAAAGGAAGTGACCCGCTATGCCTGCTTTTCGCCTGCCTGTCCGCCAGCTGGTGGAATTTTTGCTCCGCACCGGCAGCATCGACAGCCGCTTTACCGGCTTCGACCGCGCCAACGAGGGCGCGCGCATCCACCGCAAGCTCCAAAAGGCCGCAGGCGAGGGCTACGCCGCCGAAGTCTTTCTCTCCGGCGAACGGGAGGCGGCGGGCATCCCCTTCACCATCGAAGGCCGGGCCGACGGCATCTTCACCGACGAGGCGGGCGTGACGGTCATCGACGAGATAAAGACCACAGCCGTCCCCGCCGACGACATCGCCGAGGACATGAACCCCTGCCACTGGGCGCAGGGAATGGTCTACGGGGCGCTGTATGGCCGTCAGCAGGGGCTGGAAAAGCTGGACGTCCGGCTCACCTACTACCAGATCGACACCGACGACATCCTCCGCTTCGTGCGGCATTTCACCCTCAAAGAGCTGGAAGCGTTTTTGCAGGATCTGCTCGAGCAGTACGCCCCCTGGGCGCAGCGTCAGCTGGCGTGGAAGGAGCAGCGGGGCGTGAGCCTTTCGGCGCTGGATTTTCCCTTCCCGGCCTACCGGCCCGGGCAGAGGGCGCTGGCAGGCGAAGTCTACCGCGCCTGCACTGCCGCGCCGTCCAAAAGCGGCGTCCGGCTCTTCTGTCAGGCCCCCACCGGCATCGGCAAGACCATGAGCGTCCTCTTCCCTGCTCTGCGGGCCATCGGCACCGGCTGCGGCGAGAAGCTGTTCTACCTGACGGCCCGCAACACGACTCAGTCCGCCGCCGAGGATGCCATCGCGCGGCTGCGGGCGTCTGCTCCCAAGCTGGCTCTGCGCAGCGTGACCCTGACAGCCAAGGAGAAGGTCTGCCTCCACCCGGATGCCGAGGGCCATCCCGCCTGCCTGCCGGAGCTCTGCCCCTACGCAAACGGCTACTACGACCGGGTGAACACAGCCCTGAAAGCCCTTCTGGACGACGGCACCGGCCGCTTCGACCGGGCCGCGCTGGCCGACGCCGCAAAGCAGTTCACGGTCTGCCCCTTCGAGCTGGGGCTGGATCTGAGCGAGTGGTGCGACGTCATCATCGGCGACTATAACTACCTCTTCGACCCCGTGGTGCATCTACGGCGGTTCTTCGACAGCGCGGGCGACTGGCTCTTCCTCGTGGATGAGGCCCACAATCTGCCTGAGCGGGCGCGGGCCATGTACTCGGCACGCTTCTGCAAGAGCAGCCTCACCGAGGCAAAACGCGCCCTCGGGCGGGGCAAAAGCACCCTCAAGACCGCTCTGAGCAAGGCCGACAAAGCCTTTTTAGAGGGACGGAAAGCGGTCTCGACCCTCGCGCCCCGCCGGGGCAGCACTGCCGCCGAAGAGGACGACAGCGGCCAGACCTCCCTGCTGGGATCTGCGGAGACGCCCGCCATCGAGCTGCCCGCCGCCGACTACGCTCAGGACGGCACGGTGTTCTGCAAGGAGCTTCCCTCAGCCCTGCTGGCCCCGCTGCGGGCGCTGACGGCTCCCTTGCAGGACTGGCTGGAAGACGACCCCGACGCCGAAGCCCACGCGGCCCTGCTGGATCTCTACTTTGAGGTGCAGGACATCCTGCGGGCGTCGGAGCGGTACGACGAGCATTTTGCCGCCCAGCTCACCGCCCGGGGCAGTGACCTTGAATTGCAGCTGCTCTGCCTCGACCCGTCCCCCTTCGTGGACGCAAGCCTTTCGGCAGGGCGGGCGGCGGCGCTGTTCAGCGCGACGCTGACGCCGCCGGGCTACTACCGCACCGTCCTCGGCTGCCCCGAGGCCCGGGCCGTGGCGCTGGAAAGCCCCTTCCCGGCAGAAAACCTTGGGCTCTACTGTCTGCCCTCCATCTCCACCCGCTACCGCCAGCGGGACGCCAGCATCCGGCCCATCTCAGATGCCCTCGCGGCGCTGGCGTCCAGCCGGGTGGGCAACTATCTGGCCTTCTTCCCCAGCTATGCCTATCTGCGGCAGGTGTGGGAGGACTTCACCGCCCGCTACCCGGACATCGGCACACTGGTACAGGAGAGCGGCCTGGACGACGCCGGGCGGGCGGCGTTCCTCGAGCGGTTTTCGCCCTGCCCGGAGAAGACGCTTCTCGGCTTCGGGGTCATGGGCGGCATCTTCGGCGAGGGCGTGGACCTCGCGGGCGACCGACTCATCGGCTGCGCCATCGTGGGCGTGGGCCTGCCGCAGGTGAGTCCCCGCCAGGAGATGCTGCGCCGCTACTACGACGCCCAGAACGGGGCGGGCTTCGACTACGCCTACCGCTGGCCCGGGATGAACAAAGTCCTGCAGGCCGCCGGGCGGGTCATCCGGACGCAGGAAGATAAGGGCGTGGTGCTGCTCCTCGACGACCGCTTTGCCCAGAGCGAGTACGCCCGGCTCTTCCCGAAGCATTGGAGGCATCTGGAATATCTGCGGGATACGAAGGAGCTGAAGAAAAAATTAGCGGAATTTTGGGGGGAATAACCTCTCCGTCAGCATCCTTGCCCTCTCAGGCGCTCCGCGCCAGCTCTCCCAAAGGGAGAGCCCTTGGCATATCGGTCAAGTTTCCCCTGGACGAGCAAAGTTTATCTGTTTCGTGGACTGTAGTGCCCTGCTGTCCAGGCCAGCGGCAGCTTGACAAAGTGCGTTGTCCAGAAGCGGCTGCCCTCTGCAGCAAGGCCCGCCCTTTTGCGCCATATTGCGCCACAGGCGTCCAGTAGGAAGTGGCCCGGTATGTCAAAGCCTCTCCCTTTGGGAGAGGTGTCACCGAAGGTGACGGAGAGGGCAAGC
>OMGQ01001470.1_pt1 | contig 13509 bp, 11 predicted proteins | sample 1646071 | NCBI WGS metagenome assembly OMGQ01 (sample SAMN05578585, study PRJEB25193) | human gut metagenome | biome: Human Microbiome; feature: human-associated habitat; material: feces | host: Homo sapiens | place: USA:Birmingham | reverse complement strand
CTTTTTTCATGACAATTCCTCTTAATATTGATGAAACTGCATCTTTTTCAATGTCCTTATCTTACCTCAGTTCGCCTGAAATTGCAAGCTTTTCCGTCCTCTGTCAGTATTCAGAAGCCTTCTAATCGGTGAAAATAATCTGCCTATACTAAAATGTCGAAAAATGCTCTGTTTTTATTGCGTGCCGTAATAAAATAGTATATAATAAACCCATAAAAGACATGCAGAGTAAATTCATATGCGTAAAGTGCCATCCGGATAGAGAGTTGCCGGAAGGACGAAAAGAGAAATCTTGCGGTATATGGGTTGCATCTCGCTGCAACAGAGGGTAAATATTTTTGGTTATCTCCTATTGTGGTCAGATATCTGCGAAGGGAGGTAATTTTTTTATGGAAAAAAACAAAAACATGTTTCTTTCTTCAGCCAAAGAGCTGAAGAGTGTGCCTGCTCTTGCCATGTGCGCAATGTTTGCGGCACTTGCACTGATCCTGAATTCAGTGGCATCCATTAATCTGGGTCCGTATATCAAAATCGGATTTTCCGGTATTCCAAACCAGATTGTTGACTATCTGTTTGGTCCCATTACCGGAGGCTTATTTGCAGGAATTCTGGATCTTGTAAAATATTTCATGAAACCTGACGGAGCCTTTTTCTTTGGCTTTACGTTTAACGCAATGCTCGCAGCCTTTATTTACGGATGCTTTTATTACCGTCAGAAGCTGACTCTGAAAAGAGTTCTGATCGCCAAGCTGGTAGTGGTTCTTGTTGTCAATGTAGTTCTGAACACTCTGTGGCTTGACATGCTGTACGGCAAAGGTTTCCTTGCAATTCTGCCTGCACGCGCAGTAAAAAATCTGATCATGTGGCCAATTGACTCCTTTATCTTTTTCACGATTACCAGACTGATTGAACAGACAGGCGTTTTCCGCAGCTTTAAAAAGACTGTTGTAAGGCAGGCCTGAATTTCCAGCTGAATAACAGATGAAACAAGCCCCTGCCGGTGTATGAATCCGTCAGGGGTTTTGTTCAGCCAGGCATATATTCTTGCATTTTCTATTCCCACAGAACCACTCGATACCAGGCGCCGCCCATATATTTGCCCCATTCATCTGCTTATGTGCAGAAATAATACAGCCGCCTGAATGAGGCAATGCATGTTTCGGGCTCTACTCCATGTATTCCAGCTTGCTTACTGAAACTTCATAGGCGATTCTTTTTTCTGCCTGGTTCTCACCCAGTTTTTTTACATATTCCCGGCTCTGGATACGGCCCCAGATCAGAACATGTCCCCCAACAGCAAAAGCAGAGGCATACCGGGCGTTTCTTCCCCAGCAGATACAGGGTATGTAATCAGATTTTCCATAAGGACGGTTTACAGCCATCAGAAGATCCGCAATTTCTCTTCCCAGCGGAGTTTTGCGGTAAACCGGCGGTTTACAGATATATCCGTCCAGAAAGATCTGATTTACGGGAACTGAGTCGTCCTCTTCCTCTACAAATCTTACCTCCCTTGCAAAAACAGAAAGTACCAGACGGTTGTGTTTTTCCTCGTGGCGGTTATAGGACCGGAACTGACCGTGGATTTCTATATACTCTCCCACGTAATCCTGCGTTACATCCAGAAGTCTTTCGGATACCATGACCGGAATCCTGTCCTCTGAATCACTGAGTCTCTTTACGATCAGATCCATCACATAAAAGCCCTCTCCAAATACCTGATGACTGAAAGTAAAGCCCGTATCAATTTTCCCCATGATTGATACCTGATTGTTTTCAATAATTTTGTCTGCCATAATATAGTTCTCCTTCCTCTTTGGGTATTTTGTCTATATTAGCCTATGTACCTGCCCGGAAGTTTAGAACCAAAATCTTAAAAAATTTTTTTGAATGCCTTGTAATCTGCGAAAAATGTGGTAAACTGAAATGTCGTACCATGAATAAAAAACACATTAATATAGAAGAAAAAAGAAAGGATTTCAAATTTTATGAAGACCAAACGCGAAGATGTACGCAATGTTGCCATTATCGCCCATGTAGACCATGGCAAAACCACTCTGGTGGATCAGCTTCTGAAACAAAGCGGTGTTTTCCGTGAAAATCAGGAAGTACAGGAACGTGTCATGGACTCCAATGATATCGAACGTGAACGTGGTATCACTATTTTGTCCAAAAACACTGCTGTCCTCAGACAAAATTCGTTCTTAAAAAAGCTCTGGAGCTTAACCTTCACGTAATTGTCTGCATTAATAAGATCGACCGTCCCGAGGCCCGCCCTGACGAAGTAATTGATGAAGTTCTTGAGCTTCTCATGGATCTGGAGGCTTCTGACGAGCAGCTTGACTGTCCGTTCCTGTATGCATCCGCAAAGGCAGGACATGCAGTTCTTGATCTTTCCGATACACCGGAAAATATGGCTCCTCTCTTTGAAACTATTCTTAAATACATTCCTGCTCCGGAAGGCGACCCGGATGCAGATACACAGGTTCTGATCAGCACCATCGACTACAATGAATATGTGGGACGTATCGGTGTTGGTAAAGTAGATAACGGAACCATTTCTGTCAATCAGGATATGATCCTCGTCAACCACCATGACCCAGACAAACAGCAGAAAGTAAAAATCAGCAAATTATATGAATTTGACGGATTAAATAAAGTAGAAGTTAAGGAGGCTGGAATTGGATCCATCGTTGCCATCTCCGGAATTGCCGATATCTCCATCGGGGATACCATCTGCTCTCCGGAAGAGCCAAAGGCGATTCCATTCCAGAAGATTTCTGAGCCGACAATTTCCATGAACTTTATCGTAAATGACAGCCCGTTTGCCGGACAGGAAGGTAAATATGTGACATCCCGTCATTTGCGTGACCGTCTGCTCCGCGAATTAAATACTGATGTCAGCCTGCGTGTAGAGGAAACTGACAGTGCGGATAGTTTCAAAGTATCCGGTCGTGGAGAGCTGCATCTGTCTGTTCTGATTGAAAACATGCGTCGGGAAGGCTATGAATTTGCTGTAAGTAAAGCTGAGGTGCTCTACCACACCGATGAGAATGGCAAAAAACTGGAACCTATGGAGCTTGCTTATGTAGATGTACCGGATGAGTTTACCGGAACTGTCATTGATAAATTAAGCCAGCGTAAAGGAGAACTCCGCAGCATGGGCACTTCCAACGGCGGCTATACCCGTCTGGAATTCTCTATCCCGGCTCGTGGATTGATCGGCTACCGTGGAGAATTCATGACAGATACAAAGGGAAACGGAATCTTAAATACCAGCTTTGATGGATATGCGCCGTACAAAGGTGACATTCAATACCGGAAACAAGGCTCTCTGATCGCATTTGAAACCGGCGAATCCGTTACCTACGGTTTGTACAGCGCTCAGGAACGTGGAACCCTCTTTATCGGAGCTGGTGAAAAAGTGTATGCCGGAATGGTCATTGGACAAAATGGAAAGGCAGAAGATATTGAACTGAATGTCTGCAAAACAAAACACCTGACGAATACCCGTTCTTCCAGCGCGGATGAGGCGCTCCGTTTAACACCGCCTCGTATTCTCAGTCTGGAACAGGCTTTGGACTTTATTGATACTGATGAACTTTTGGAAGTTACACCAAAAACTCTCCGTATCCGTAAAAAAATCCTGGATGCAAGAATGCGTAAACGCAGCAACATAAATAAATAATTTTTAATTCGAGAGAGGTTTGATCAAAATTCATCCTCTCTCTTGTTTTTTGTAAATACTGCCAATAACTTTATCTCCTCAATTTATTTGTATACAATTGTCTGATTTTATGCTATAATAACCATATGAATACAGACAAGATTTTTCTTTCTGTATAATATGAACAAGAAGGAGTTGAGCAGCATGAAATTTATTATCAGCGGCAAAAACATTGAAGTAACACCTGGACTTAAAGACACTATTGAACAGAAACTCGGAAAACTGGAAAGGTATTTCACTCCTGAAACAGAAATCATCGTAACGCTGAGCGTAGAGAAAGAACGTCAGAAAATCGAAGTGACGATTCCGGTTAAGGGCAATATCATCCGCTCTGAACAGACAAGCAGTGATATGTACGTATCCATTGATCTTGTAGAAGAGATTATTGAACGTCAGCTTCGAAAATATAAAAACAAACTGGTAGCCAGAAGTCAGGGACATCCAACGGCATCTTCTTCCGGCAATGCTTTCAAGAAAGAATTTTTTGAAGAAGAAACTGAAACTTCTGAAGATGATGAGATTCGTATTGTTCGCACGAAAAAGTTCGGAATCAAGCCAATGTTCCCAGAAGATGCATGTATCCAGATGGATTTATTGGGACATAATTTCTTCGTCTTTTCTAATGCTGAAACAGATGAAGTCAATGTTGTATATAAAAGAAAAGACGGTACATTTGGTCTGATCGAGCCGGAATTCCGGTAAGTTTCATTCCTATGGCGAAATCGTCTAATTCATAAACACTATTAAAAAACATGGGACAGGTTCTTACCATCTGTCCCATGTTTTTTTCTCCGGCTCAATTCTCCCAGACCAGATATTCTCCTTCTACTTCCGCAAAACTACACTTCATAACTTTCTCTATCTCAGCTTGTCCATTCGTCCCCTCTGTGATCTCTGCGATTATCATTTTGACCTCTTCATCTGAAACGAGCACTTCTGTTTCCACCTTTTCCGTATACTCGGATGCAAGTATCGGGATCTTTCGCTGTCCTAATATATATTGTATTTTTCCAATTCCTGTATAATCTGTTGTAATTTTCAGTTTAACACCGCTGATTCTGGTTATAATAGTACTAACTTCCAATGCTTCCTGAGATGCCTTTGTATATGCCCGCACCAGTCCGCCGGTTCCGAGAAGTGTTCCTCCAAAATATCTTGTTACAACAACCAATGTATTTGTGAGCCTCCGGCCGCGAATCACCTCCAGAATTGGCTTTCCAGCCGTTCCGCTTGGTTCGCCATCGTCACTAAACCGCTCCAACGGCTGCCGCTCTCCAATTACATACGCCCAACAGTGATGTCTCGCATCCCAGAACTGTTTTTTTACTTTTTCCAGATATTCCAACGCCTCTTCTTCTGAGGTAACCGGATATGTTTCCCCGATAAAGCGCGATTTCTTTTCTACGATTTCTGCTGATGCACCTTTATAAACTGTTTTTATATCCATTCTGATCATTGAACTCCTTTTCTTTCTCTGTATTTAACACTATCTCATATTACAGAAAACTACAATCATTTTCTTAAAAATTTCTTAGGAAATATGAACTTTTTATTTTTTATCTTTATTTAAAAATGGTTCTTTGATATAATGAGTGGTATGGATAGAGGAGGCCAATATTCATGAATTATGGAAAACAAAATGTAACAAAACGGAAGAAACACATTGCTTCCAAAAAAAATATGAAAAAGAAACGTGTCGGAGTCCGTTTCTTTAAAGCACTGATCATCTGTGTCCTGGTTCTTGCTATTGTTGGAATCGGAGGTGCCGGAGTTTTCGCAAAACGAATCATTGATAACGCTCCTGCTGTTACTCCTGCCGACATCAAGCCTAAGGGATTCACATCTTTTGTATATGCAGAGGATGGCACTCTTCTGGAAAGTTTTGTAGAGGCCGGATCCAATCGTGTATACAAATCTTTGGAAGAAATCCCGGAATATCTGGGAGAGGCTTTTGTAGCGATTGAGGATGAGCGTTTCTACCAGCACAACGGTATCGATCTTCAAGGTATCTTGCGTGCAGGTATCAAGGGACTTGCCTCAGGCAGCTTTGACGAAGGTGCCAGTACATTGACACAGCAGCTGATCAAAAATAATGTCTTTATTAATTTTGTGGACGAAGTGACTTTCTATGATCGATTAGAAAGAAAACTCCAGGAACAATATCTTGCACTTGAGATCGAAAAGCAGATGTCAAAAGAGGAGATTCTGGAAGCCTACATGAATACCATTAACCTGGGACAGAGCTGTCTCGGTGTACAAGCTGCTTCCAAACGTTATTTTGGAAAAAATGTAAGCGATCTGACATTATCCGAATGTGCAGTTATCGCCGGAATTACCCAGAACCCGACCAAGTATGATCCTGTTGTCAATCCGACAGACAACGCTGATCGTCGAAATATTGTTCTGAAGAATATGCTTGATCAAAAATACATCACCAAAGAGGAATATGATACAGCAAAAGCAGACCCGGTATATGACCGAATCATTGCTTCTCCGCCTGTAGAAGACACAACCCCTTATTCTTATTTCAATGACCGGTTGTCTCAGCAGATTGTCCGGGATTTAATGGAACGAAAGAATTTTACAGAAACGCAGGCTTACAATGCATTGTACAGCGGCGGTCTTACCATTGTGTCTACGCAGGATCCCAGAATCCAGCAGATCTGCGATGAAGAAGTCGCAAATGGAGATGTCTACCCTGCCGGTACGGAATATGGTCTGGAATTTGCTCTGACCATCACGCGTGCTGATGGCACAGTAGAAAACTACAGTAAAGAAATGTTAGGTGAGTATATTCGAAACGCATGGGGATTTGAGTATCCTTTGATATATTCGTCTCCTGACGAAGCCAATGCCGCAGTTGCCGAATACAAAGGTACTCTCGGCATTACAGAAAACGACATTGTAGATGAGCGTATTGACATTACTCCACAGCCGCAGGTTTCCTTTGTTTTAATGGATCAGGCAACCGGAAAAGTCAAAGCGATCGTCGGCGGACGTGGAGAAAAAACAGCCAGTCTTTCTCTGAATCGTGCTACAGATTCCCCAAGACAGCCTGGTTCTTGTTTCAAGATTTTATCTACCTATGCCCCGGCATTGGATTCATGCGGATATACACTGGCATCTGCCCTTAAAAATGACAAGCCTTATGATTACGGCAATGGAAAGACCGGTAACAACTACGACAATTCCTATCCAGGTACTTCCACTATGCGGTACTCTATCGAGCACTCGATCAACGTTGCCGCATTAAATACATTAACCGCAATCGGTTTTCAGACCGGTTTTGATTATCTGAAAAATTTTGGATTTACAACCATTGTTGACTCTGAAGAAATCAACGGCAAAATTTATACAGATAAGGCTGCGGCAACAGCTCTTGGAGGTATTACAAAAGGTGTCTATAATCTGGAAATGACAGCCGCATACGCTTCTATTGCAAACAATGGTACTTATATTGAACCAATTTTATACACACAGGTTCTGGACCACGATGGCAATATCCTTTTGGACAATACAACTCCGGTTACAAGACAGGTATTAAAAGATTCAACTGCTGCCCTTTTGACAAATGCAATGCAGGATGTAATCACAAAAGGTACCGGTGTCTATGCCCGCATGAACAATATGCCGGTTTCCGGAAAAACCGGTACAACGGAATATACAACCGACCTATGGTTATCTGCATATACACCTTACTATACAGCTTCTATCTGGGTAGGTTATGATGAAAGTAAACCAATGGAACATATTTGGGATCAAAAATGGCACATGGTGCTTTGGAAAAACATCATGGAAAGAGTACACGAAGGACTCGAATACAAAGAATTCACAATGCCTTCCAGTGTTTCTCAGAAGACAGTCTGCAGTATTACCGGTCTTCTAGCGACCGAAAGTTGTCCAGGAATTACCGAATACTTTGCAGAAGGCACTGTCCCTACACAGACATGTGCTGGGCATGCTGTAGAAAAAGATCCTGATGATAAAGATAAAGACAAGGATAAAGATAAAACTAACAACAATAATGATACCGATGATGATGATGATAGTAGTGATACCAATTCGAATGATAACAATTCTGACGGTAGTACCGACGGAAATACCGATAGTGGCACCACTACTCCAGACAATGGAGGGACAACTACTCCCGACAACGGTAACAACAAACCAACTTCATAGGACATTAAAAAAAGAACTCAAAAAAGAGTTCTTTTTTTATATCCTATCCTCTTTTATCTAAAATCAGTTTTGCGGAACCACAAATACCTGCATCATTCCCCAGCGTCGCAAGCTTAAATTCAACATCCCGATTTGCGAAAAACGCTCTTTCTAAAAATGGTTTTTGAATATATGGGATTAATACTTCTCCTGCCTTTGAAACTCCGCCGCCAATGACAATAACCGCCGGATCTGTAACCACTGCAAGATTCGCCAATCCATATCCCAGATATCTTCCAAACTCAACTGCTATCTCCTGTGCAACAGCATCTCCAGCCTTAACTGCATCAAAAACATCTTTCGCAGTTACAGTCTCTGAATCCAAAACAGTCTTTCTTGTTTCCTCAGCTAACTGTCTCTTTGCAAGACGTACAATTCCTGTCGCAGATGCATACTGCTCCAGACAGCCCCGACTTCCGCAGCCACAGGTCTCCGTTTCTTCATAGTTTACACAAAGATGTCCGATTTCACCGCCTGCTCCATGCGTACCTACGACTACATTTCCGCCTATGATGACACCGCCGCCGACTCCGGTACCGAGCGTTACCATGATAATGTTGGATTGCCCTTCACCGCCGCCTTGCCACATTTCACCAAGAGCAGCTACATTGGCGTCATTTCCAACTTCTGTAGGCAGTCCGGTCAGTTCTTCCAGTTCTCCTTTTACGTCCTTATATCCCCAGCCAATATTGGCACTTCCATTTACCACGCCTTTTTCTGTAACCGGTGCCGGTACCCCAACGCCGATACCGATTACATCCTCTTTCTCCAGATGATGCTCATTTATCTTTTCAGCAACTGAAACAGCAATATCCGGCAACACAGCCTTTCCTTCTTCTTCTGTTTTTGTAACAATCTCCCATTTATCCAGGATCTTGCCACTCTTCTTAAATAATCCCATTTTTACAGTAGTGCCGCCAATGTCTACTCCAAAGCAATACTTCATCTTCCTATCTCTCCTTCTCTGTCTGCTATGCTTTTATCTCTTTTTTGCAAGATTTTCCTGTACACGTTTATACAATTCTTGTGCCGCATTGTATCCCATTTGTTTCTGTCTGTGATTTACAGCAGCAGATTCTACAATAATTGCAAGATTTCTTCCAGGGCGAATCGGTATGCTGTGGCATACAACCTTATTGCCTAAGAACTCTGTGTAGCTTTCTTCCAGTCCAAGTCTGTCATATTCCCTGTCTCTATCCCACTCTTCCAAGGTGATCACAAGGTCAATATTCTGAGTTTCACGCACACTCTGTACACCAAACATAGACTTCACATCGACAATGCCGATTCCCCGAAGTTCTATAAAATGTCTTGTGATATCCGGTGCAGAACCAACTAATGTCTCATCACTTACTTTTCGGATCTCTACCACATCATCCGTTACCAGTCGATGTCCACGTTTGATCAACTCAAGCGCCGCCTCACTCTTTCCGATTCCGCTTTCTCCCATGATTAATACGCCGACACCATATACATCCACCAGAACACCATGAATCGAAATACATGGCGCAAGCTTGACGTTCATCCAGCGGATCAGTTCCGCCATAAATGCAGAAGTTGTCTTACCGGTCGCCAGAAGTGGAATCTCTGCTTTTGTAGCCAGCTCCAGAAAATCTCCATCCGGGTAAATATTGGTGCTGAAAATCACGCATGGCACCTGATAGGAGAGAAACTGTTTATATATTTCAATTTTCCGCTCCCTGCTCAAAGTCTGCAGATATGTATACTCTACATATCCAATAATCTGTACACGTTCCGAATCAAAATGGTCAAAATAACCCGTCAGCTGCAAAGCCGGTCGGTTCACATCCGGAACTGCAACTTCCTTATCTGACAAATCTACACTTTGTGTAAGATTCTTTAATTCCATCTTTTCAGCAAGTTCATTTAATTTTACACTTTGTGCCATAGTCCTCTTCCTCTCTTTGTTTTCTCAATTATTTTTAGTATATCACGTGCGGAAAAATTTGTATACGGATTCTGCGGCTTTTTCATTCATAGATGGAATTGCCGCAAGCTCTTCCACAGATGCAGCTTTAATCTCATCCAAATTAGCATATTTTCGCATCAACGCTTTACGCCTTGTCTCCCCGATTCCATCAATATCATCCAGGATTGAATGTACCTGTCCTTTGCCTCGGAGCTGTTTATGATATTCAATAGCAAACCGATGCGCTTCATCCTGTATACGTGTAATCAATCGAAACGCCTCTGAAGACCGATCTATCTCGATTTCTTCATTTTGATAATACAAACCACGTGTACGATGCTTGTCATCCTTCACCATACCACACACCGGAATCTGCAAATGAAGTGAATCCAGCACCTCCAATGCAATATTTACCTGTCCTTTTCCACCATCCATTAAAATCAAATCCGGAAATGCAGTAAAACTTCCCAATTCCTTGCTTTCTTCCCGCTCTCGCAGTCCATGTGTAAACCTTCTGGACAAAACTTCTCTCATGCTGCCATAGTCATCTGCACCTTCAATTCCTTTGATTTTAAACTTTCGATAATCATTTCGTTTCGGTTTTCCCCGATCATAGACGACCATAGATCCGACCGATTCAAATCCATTGGTATTTGAAATATCATACGCCTCCATGCGTGAAATGTTTGGGACTCCCAGCAATTTTTCAATTTCTTTCACTGCTCCTATCGTACGCCCCTCTTCTCGTTTTAACCGTTCTTTGTCTTTTGATAATACAAGCTGTGCATTATTTGCTGCCAACTCCACCAATTTCTCTTTTGTACCTTTTTTAGGAACATGGATCGTTACCTTCCCACCACGTTTCACCGAAAGCCATTCTTCAATCAAAGCAGCATCTTCAAGTTCTTCCTGCACCATCAATTCCCCCGGAACAAACGGTGTTCCACCATAATACTGTTTGATAAAACTATCCAGAATATTTCCTATCTTCTCTCCCTTCACAATACGAAGATAAAAATGGTCTCTTCCGATCAATCTTCCTCCACGAATAAAAAATACCTGAACCACAGCATCTTCGCCTGATGTAGCCGCTGCCAGAATGTCTCGATCTTCACCTCTGCTGTCCGTAATCTTCTGTTTCTGTGAAATTTTTTTCACGCTATTCAGCAATTCCCGATATTCTATTGCCTTCTCAAACTCCAAGGCATCTGACGCCTCCTGCATTTTCTGTTCCAGCTCTTTTAAAATCCCGTCAAAATTTCCATTTAAAAATCGAACCACTTCAGCAACTGCTTTTCCATATTCCTCCTGCGAAATATACCCCTGACATGGAGCATCACATTGCTTGATATGATAATTCAGACAAGGCCGTTCTTTTCCTATGTCTCGCGGAAGACTTCGGTTACAGCTTCGTATATGATACAGCTTGTGCAAAAGATCTATCGTATCACGCACTGCTCCTGCACTGGTATACGGTCCAAAATATTTCGCCTTATCCTTGGCAATCTTTCGTGCAAGCATCACCCTTGGAAAAGGCTCATTTGTAGATACTTTGATAAACGGATATGTTTTATCATCCATCAACATCGTATTATATTTTGGATGATGTTCCTTGATCAAATTACATTCCAGAACAAGCGCTTCAAGTTCCGAATCCGTTACAATATACTCAAATCTTCTGATATGCGTAACCATCTGTTCTATTTTAACGCCTTTATTTCTGCTGCTTTGAAAATATTGTCTTACACGATTTTTCAGACTGATCGCCTTACCCACATAGATAATCGCATCTGTTTCATCATGCATGATATACACACCCGGTTTTCCGGGCAATTTTTTCAATTCTTCCTGAATATCAAAACCATTCTTTTCCATATCATTCAACTACTCCGTATTTTTCTCTTCTCACTACTTGATATTCCATAAAAAACGGGCAGAGATGCAATATCTTATCTGCCCGTTTTTATCGCTCTATTCTTCTGTAGTCACATTTTCTTCCACCGGTTTCATAGCAATCCGTTCTTCTTTTTTCTCCGGCTGTTCTTCATTTGTTTCCGGTTCCTCAATTCCTTTTACTTCCCGGAAAATCTTCATAAATTCCTTACCGGTAATAGTTTCTTTTTCAATCAGAAATGCTGAGATCTTATCCAGAGCCTCGCGATTTTCAGAAAGCAGACGTTTTGCTTCTTCATACGCCTTTTTCAGCATTACCATTACTTCCGAATCAATCTCTGCCGCAGTCGCATCTCCGCAGTTCATAACCGGACGACCATCCAGATAACGGTGCTGTACAGACTCCAGACCAATCAATCCGAACTTCTCAGACATACCATACTGAGTAATCATCGCACGTGCAATCTTTGTAGCTTGCTCAATATCATTGGATGCACCGGTCGTCACTGTATCAAATACAATCTCTTCGGCAGCTCGTCCTGCAAGCGCACCAACCAGCATAGCCTCCAATTCTTTCTTTGTATTCAGGAACTTCTCTTCTTCCGGTGTCTGCATTACATATCCCAGAGCTCCCATCGTTCTTGGTACAATCGTAATCTTCTGTACCGGCTCTGCATCCTTCTGCAAAGCGCTGACAAGCGCATGTCCCACTTCATGATAAGAGACAATTCTTCTTTCCTCTTTACTCATAATGCGGTCTTTTTTCTCTTTACCAACCAAAACGACTTCTACTGCTTCAAACAAGTCTTTTTGACTCACAACCTGTCTTCCATGTTTTACCGCTGTAATTGCAGCTTCATTGATCATATTCGCAAGGTCTGATCCCACTGCTCCGGAAGTTGCTAACGCAATCGCTTCCAAATCAACCGTCTCATCCATTTTAACATCTTTGGAATGTACTTTCAGCGTATCAATACGCCCCTTCAAATCCGGCTTATCCACAATGATCCGTCTGTCAAACCGGCCTGGGCGCAGCAACGCCGGATCCAGAACTTCCGGACGGTTTGTTGCAGCCAAAAGCAGCAATCCTTTATTTGTATCAAATCCGTCCATCTCTGCAAGCAGCTGATTCAACGTCTGTTCCCGCTCGTCATTACCGCCGCCCATGGCAGTATCACGGCTCTTACCGATCGCATCAATCTCATCGATAAACACGATACAAGGTGCCATCTGCTGTGCCTGCTTAAACAGATCTCGTACACGTGACGCACCTACACCTACATACATCTCTACAAAAGCAGAACCTGACAAAGAGAAAAACGGAACTTTTGCCTCTCCGGCTACAGCTTTTGCAAGCAGAGTCTTACCGGTTCCCGGAGGTCCCACAAGCAGTGCTCCCTTTGGAAGTTTTGCTCCGATTCCTGTGTATTTTCCAGGGTTATGCAGAAAATCCACAACCTCCTGTAAAGACTCTTTCGCCTCATCCTGACCTGCCACATCCTGGAACGTCACACCAGTCTCTTTTTCTACATATACTTTGGCATTACTCTTTCCGATTCCCATCATGCCGCCGCCTTTTGACATCTTACGCATCAAGAAATTGAATAAGATCACCATCAAAATAATCGGCAGAATGACGGTAATAAATATTTCAAAAATCATTGCAGATGCAGGATCCGGAATCGTCTGTTCAAATTTGACGTCAGCTTTATGCAGGCGATCTGTCAATTTATAATCTGACATC
>OMGQ01001467.1_pt1 | contig 13538 bp, 13 predicted proteins | sample 1646071 | NCBI WGS metagenome assembly OMGQ01 (sample SAMN05578585, study PRJEB25193) | human gut metagenome | biome: Human Microbiome; feature: human-associated habitat; material: feces | host: Homo sapiens | place: USA:Birmingham | reverse complement strand
CGCCCGCGCGCGGCGCGTAGGAGGCCGAGAGGTTGCGCCCGAGAAAACCGGACTCGTCGAAATACAGCGGATTTTCAAACCGCCTCTCAATGTAAGTCCCCTCGAAGAAATCGGAGAAATCCGGGTTGTCCTGCAAACCGCCGGAAAAGCCGCGGAACGCCGGGCAATGCGCGCGGTTCAGCGCGGCGTTCTCCCGGACAAGCGCGCTCTGCGCATCCCGGCTGTTCCAGACCAGAACGACCCGGCCCCGGGGCTTTAGGATGCGCCGGCATTCGGCCTTAAACGCCGCCCGGTCGAACCAGTGGAAAGCCTGCGCGGCCGTGACGAAATCGACGCTGCCCGCCGCGAGGCCCGTATGCTCCGCCGGGGCGGACACGCAGGAAAGGCGCGGGAAGTCCCCAAGGCTCTCCTGCATGCTCGCACGCATGTCCGCGTTCGGCTCCACCGCCCACACGCGGCTGCCCTTTTCAAGAAGCTGCTTTGTGAAGATACCCGTCCCCGCGCCGACGTCCGCCACCGCGGCCTCGGGCGTGAGCCCCGCCTCCGTGTACAGGTATTCCATGAGCGCCTGCGGATAATCCGGCCTGTACCGCGCGTACAGGCCGCTCAGGCCGCTGAATTTTTCTTCATTCATCCAAATTCCCCCTTGTCTGTTATTTTCACCTCTGCCGCTTCACAAAAATCCGCGCCCGCCGGGGACTCTCAAAGAACGCGCGCACCGCGCCGATCGACCCAAAGAACGAGCCTGTGCACACAGGCGGCCCCCTCCCCGCCTCGAGCGCCGCCCGCGCGTGCGCCTTATATTCGATGTACATCCCGGTCAGAGCGGTCACAAGCGCCTGCAATGTGATCAGCAGCGCCCACAACGGGGAATCCCCGCCGAAAAAGAGCGTGACCGCCGCGCAGGCGGGGGGGGCTTTGGCTTCATTATAGCACGCGCCGGCGCCGCCCGCAACGAAAAAGCGGATTCCCGCATCTCTCGGACATACAAAAGAGCATGGGCCGCGCCATGCTCTTTTCATCTATTCTTTTTTACTGCCGTGCAGATCTACAGGCGCGTTGAGCCGGAGCGCTCTTGTCAGATGGGTAAGCAGACGGCGCAGCGGCGGCAGAAGCAGCAGTGCGAGCAGAAAATTGCCCGCCGCGTGTGTGAGGTCGAACGGGATGCCGCTCACGATATACGCGAGCCCTGTCGCGGCGCCGCTGAGGAAAAAGACGGGAACAGCCGTCAGCGTGCCGAAAAAGAGCCCGTAAAAGCCGCAGAGCAGCGCCCAGCCGAGCCGCGATTCCATCCGCCGGAACAGATGGGCAAGCACCGCAAGAACCGCCCAGATATAGAGGTAGGAGAACCACCACAGGCCGAAGCCGTAGAGCAGCCCCTCTAAAAGGACAAACACCGCGAGTGCGTAGGCCACATAGCGGCCGAGTGCGAGCGTGAACAGCACGACGAGCAAAGAGACAAGCTCGATATTCGGCAAGGGTGCAAGCGCCACCTGCACCACGAGCAGCACAGCGCCGAGCACGCCGCTGAGCGCTGTGAGACGCAGGCGCAATCAGTACCCCACCGTCAGCGTGAATTCGTACTTGCCGCCGTCCTCGACGGGGGTGGAATCCACGCCGGTCATCGCCATCTCGCCGTCAATCGTCAGGCTCCACCACTCCTGATTGTCCTCATTCGCCGTGATGCCGTCTACCGTTTTGACAAACAAGCCGTATTCGCTGTCCTCGCCCTCGATCAGGCCCTCGTCGAGCAGCGCCGCGCCGAGCATCTCCTCGTCTGTGTGCAGCTCATGCACCGTCTCCTTGCCCTCGGCATCCACAACGGTGAACGTATAGGCCTTCGCGCCCGCCGTACCCTGCGGCGCCGTGAACTTCCAAATCACGAGGCCGGCCGCGACCAGAACGACGAAAGCGGCCGCCGCTAGAATCAGCGGCTTTTTTGTTTTCTGTGTTTTTTCCATGTTGATCTCCTGCTTTCTTCCGATTTTTGGGCGGAGCGCACGCGCCAAAAAGCCTGAATCCGCCTGTTTAGCGTGCGGCTCTCCGCTGCGGCGGCGGGGCCGCCGGGGCTTCGCCTCCCGTTTCTTATTCTGCCGTGCCTGCGCACGAACACCTGAAATCCCGCCGGTCTCATTGCGATAAACGCGCGGGTTCAAGGAATTTCCACGCCGCTTTTTTCCTCCGGCAGACGCGCGATGATCGCCTTTGTGCGAATGCCCTGCGCCGTGAACATCACCTCGTGCTCCGATTCGATGTTGTCCGGCGCGTTCTCCGCGTGGAGATCCTCGGTCTTGCAGACAATCTCAAAGCCCGCCTCGCGCAGATACCGCTGCGTCGCGAGGTAGAGGTCCATGTTGTCCGTCTTGAACCACAGCTCGCCGCCGGGCGCAAGCACCTTTTTGTACGTCTCGAGCTGGCGCGTGTGCGTCAGGCGGCGCTTGTGGTCGCCCGCCTTCTGCCACGGGTTGCAGAAATTCACGTAGATGCGCGCGGCCTTCTCCTGCGGCGCAAACAGCGTGTCGAGCTTTTCGATGTTGAACGCGAGCAGCGCAATGTTTTCGACCGGCTCGCCGTCAAATTCGGCCTCAATATTGCGCCGCGCGACGCCGAGAATATCCTCACTGATATCGACGCCGATGAAATTGACGCCCTGCTCGCGGTGTGCGAGCGCAGCCAGAAACGTGCATTTGCCGCAGCCGAGGTCGAGGTGCAGCAGCTGACCGGGCCGCGCAAACCGCGCCGCCCAGCCGCCTGCGGCCTCCTGCGGCGCATCAAGGTAAAACGGACAGGCGGCAAGCTCCGGCCGCGCCCATTTTTTCTTTCGGATTCTCAAGGACAGATCCCCTTTTCGTTTTTTTCGCCCTTGTATTTTACCGCAGATTCCCCCGCCGCGCAAGTGCCGCGGCATTTTTTGGCGGCTCAGCTTGAAAACGGCCTTGAATCGTGCTAAAATTCTTTTAGAAATCACGAAAATAGAAAGCACGAAAAAGGCCCGACCGGGCGGAAACGGGGAATCGTGTGAAAAATACTTTTTCACACACGATTTGTGCCTTTGCTCGACGAGCAAATTTGCCGCGGCGAGCAAAGCGGCAATCGGCTTCGCCGGCCGGCACAAAAAATAAGGAATGGTAATTTTTATGGAACTGTGTAAGCCCGAAGAGGCGCGCGCCTACGCCCTCGGCGTGTGCGACGCCTTCTGCGAAATCGTCGGCGCGGGCGTGAAGCGCATTGCGCTGAGCCACCCTTTCACACAGGCGGAGCTGGAAACCGTGCTCGGCGCTGATTTTATCCGCGACTGCGCGGCCATTGCGGCGCGCTACGGCTGCGCTGCGCACCACCAGCGGGAGCCGCTGCTCACCGACCTTTTCCCCGTTTCGCTGAACCGAGGGAAGCAGAACGTCGTTTTTTACCGGGACTCGGCGGATCTCGCGGAACTGCTCGCCATCGAGGCCGATAAGCGCGCGCTGCTTATCGCCGGCGCGTATACGGGCGCGGCGCGCCGGGAAATTGCCGTGCGCTTCGGGCGCCTGCTCTCCTACAGCGCGCAGGCCATCGACCGCCTGATCGCCCAGAATACGGAGCGCGAATAGCGGCCTGCGCCTTTCGGCGCGGCGGCCCAACCCACACAGAAAGGAATCCCCCTATGAAACCGCAAAGACTGAAAGAAAATTTCACGATCGGCATATTTTCCTCCTCCTCGCCGATTTCCGCGACAGTGCCGGTCCGCTATGCGCGCGGCGTGCGCTATTTGGAATCGAAGGGCCTGCGGGTCGTGCACGGGCAGCTCCGCGGCAAGGCGGACGGCTACCGCTCCGGCACGATTCTGGCGCGCGCCGAGGAATTCAACCGGCTCTTATACAACGAGGACGTTCAGGTGCTGATGGCCGCCATCGGCGGGAACAACACGAACTCCATTCTGCCGTACATCGACTACGAATACCTGAAGGCACACCCGAAGGTCATCGTCGGCTATTCCGATACCACGGCGCTGCTCCTCGCGGTCTACGCGAAAACGGGGCTGATCCCCTTTTACGGCCCGGCGGCGGCCTCCTCCTTCGGCGAGCTTCCCCCGTATGTGGACAGCACCTTCGAGAGCTTTATCACCCTCCTGCGCGGCGATTTCCCCCTCCCCTACGACTACGAGATGCCGCCGGTCTGGACGGATGAATTCATCGACTGGAGCCGGCAGGACCGCGCCAAAGCCCCGCAGGAAAACGCGTGGCGCTGCGTGCGGCCCGGCGTGTGCAGCGGGCGGCTGATCGGCGGCAACCTGAATACGATGGAGGGCTTTTTCGGCACCGAATACATGCCGGAAATCCGGGACGGCGACATCCTGTTTCTCGAGGACTCGCTCAAGGACGCCTGCACCGTCGAGCGCTCCTTCTCCCTTTTGAAACTCTCCGGCGTGCTCGAACGCGCCGGCGGCATTCTCCTCGGCAAGCACGAGAAATTCGACGACAACGGAACCGGCCGGCAGCCCTATGAGATTCTGCTCGAGGTACTTGGCGGCACGGAGCTGCCGATTCTCGCGGATTTTGACTGCTGCCACACGCACCCCATGCTGACCCTGCCGATCGGCTGCCGCGTGACGCTCGACGCCACAAACAAAAGGCTTTCCCTGCTGGAATCCCCGTTTGAAGAGCCGAACTGAACCGGCCAAAGGCACAGATTACATACCCCAAAGGAGTTTTCCCCATGTCCATGACGATCAACAAGGCGCTGCCGGACCCGGCGGCGCTCAAATCCCAGTTTCCGCTTCCCGAAAAAATCCGGCAGATCAAGGCCGCGCGCGACGCGGAGATCGCGGCGGTGTTCCGCGGCGAATCCGATAAATTTCTCGTGATTGTCGGCCCCTGCTCGGCCGACAACGAGGACGCCGTGTGCGAATATGCCGGGCGGCTCGCGCGCGTCAGCGAGCGGGTGAAGGACCGGCTGATTCTGATCCCGCGCATTTACACGAACAAGCCCCGCACGACCGGCGAGGGCTACAAGGGCATGCTGCACCAGCCCGCCCCGGACAAGGCGCCCGACCTGCTCGGCGGCATCATCGCGATCCGCAAGATGCACATGCGCGCCATCGAGGAAACGGGCCTGACCTGCGCCGACGAGATGCTGTACCCCGAAAACCGCAGCTATCTCGACGACCTGCTCTCCTACGAGGCGATCGGCGCGCGCTCGGTGGAAAACCAGCAGCACCGCCTGACCGCGAGCGGCATGGACATCCCGGTCGGCATGAAGAACCCGACGGCCGGCGACCTCTCCGTAATGATGAACTCGATCCGCGCCGCGCAGACCGCGCACAACTTCATCTACCGCGGCTGCGACGTGACGACGGACGGCAACCCGCTCGCCCACGCGATTCTGCGCGGCGGCGTGGATAAGTACGGCACGAATATCCCGAACTACCACTTTGAGGATCTGACCCGCCTGTGCGCGCTGTACGCGGAGAGCGGGCTTTCAAACCCGGCCTGCATTGTGGACGCCAACCACTCGAACTCCGGCAAGAAATTCCGCGAGCAGGTCCGCATCGTCAGCGAGGTGCTCCACAGCCGCGCCCACAACGACGGCGTGCGCGCGCTCGTCAAGGGCGTGATGGTCGAGAGCTACCTCGTCGAGGGCGCGCAGAAGATCAGCGACCACATGGTGCGCGGCCAGTCGATCACCGACCCGTGCCTCGGCTGGGACGACACCGAGCGGCTGCTGCTCGCGATCGCCGATCGCGTGTGAGCGTGCCGCGCAGAGAACGGAGGGAACTCTTATGAAGCTATACGTCACGCGCCACGGCGAAACGCCGATGAACGCCGCGCACCGCGTCTGCGGCAGAACCGACCTTGATTTGACCGAAAAGGGCGTGCAGCAGGCCGTTGAGGCCGGCAAGAGCCTTGCGGGCTGCGGCATCCGGCGGATCATCGCCTCGCCGATGCGCCGCGCCCAGCACACGGCGGCGCTGATCGCCCGCGAAATCGGCGTGGAGAAGATTGAGACCGAGCCGCGGCTGATCGAGCAGGATTACGGCATCTATGAAAACACCGACTGGGACGGCGAGGCCTTCAACCGAAATAAGCGCCAGTTTGCCGTGCGCTACCCGGGCGGCGAATCGATGCTCGACCTCGCCGGCCGGCTGTACCCGATGCTTGACGAGCTCAAGGCGCAGGGCGGCGAGCCGACGCTGCTCGTGTGCCACGGCGGAATCTGCCGCATGATCCGCACGTATTTTCTCGACGTGCCGAACGAGGACTACGCCGCGTTCAAGATGGCGAACTGCGGCGTTCTGGAATTTGACCTGTAAACGCATCCGGAAGGGAGGCATCCGCCATGCAGTACATTTTAAACGGAGGGCTGACCCCCGCGCAGCCGCCTGAAACCGGCACGCCCTACGTGGAGGTGCTGACACGCAATGACTTCGACGCGCGGTACGGCGACCTCGTGCAGGATTCCCTGCTCACGCGCAGCATGGAGCACGAGCAGCACTGCAAGGCCGACCTGTACCGGCGGTACGTGCTCGGCACGCTGCATGTGCCGGATAAGAAGGAGCTGCGCCGGCGCGCGTGGGACTGCGGCTTTTATCTGGATCAGGAGCGCCTGCTGCTCGTCAGCGACGGCCCCGAGCTCGAGACGCTGCTCCACGCCATCGACGGGCGGCAGATCACCGCCCTGCGCACGCCGGCGCAGGCGCTTTTCGAGCTGCTCGAGGCGATGATCCGCGGCGACGAGGATTTTACGGACGCCTTTGAGGACGAGCTCGAGCGCCGCGAGGCGGATATGAACGACAGCGTGCACGCCGTTCCGCCCGACCTCGACCGTTATCTGATGCGCGCGCGGCGCGAACTGATGGTGCTCGGCCGCTTTTACAAGCAGCTTTCGCAGGTCGGCGACCGCCTTGCCGAATGCACGAACGGGCTGATCGAGCGGGAATCGCTCGACCTCTTCCGCCTTTTTTCCCACCGCGCCGAACGCCTGCACGCCGATGCGGCCGCGCTGCGCGAATACGCGCTGCAAATCCTCGACCTGTACCAGTCGCGGATCAACGTGCGGCAGAACCGGATCATCCAGATTCTGACGATCCTCTCCGCGATTTTCATGCCGCTGACGCTGATCGCCGGCTGGTACGGCATGAATTTCTCCGGCATGCCGGAGCTGCGCATGCCGCACGGCTACCTCGCGGTTTCGCTTCTCGCCGCCGCAGTCGTTGCGGCCGAGCTGATCGTCTTTAAGCGCAAGAAGTGGATGTGATCCGCCGCGCCGGCTTTTTCCCGTAACCGAGGATCTTAAAATAAAAATGAGAATTATTTTTATTTTTAGCTTGCTTTTTCCAGCGCGTTGGTATATAATAGATTCAACAGACCGGGCGGCGTATAACACCGCCCAAAAACGGAAAGAATATACGCAGAAAGCAAGGAGGAAATCGGCATGAAAGATTTAAAGGGCACAAAGACCGAAGCAAACCTGATGGCTGCCTTTGCGGGTGAGTCGCAGGCCAGAAACAAGTACACCTACTATGCCTCGAAGGCGAAGAAGGACGGCTACGAGCAGATCGCCGAGCTCTTCACCGAGACCGCGAACAACGAGAAGGAGCACGCGAAGATCTGGTTCAAGCTGCTGCACGACGGCAATGTGCCGGACACGATCGCGAACCTGAAAGACGCCGCCGAAGGCGAAAACTACGAGTGGACCGACATGTACAAGAGCTTTGCCGAGGACGCAAAGGCCGAGGGCTTCGACCACATCGCATTCCTGTTCGAGCAGGTCGCGCTGATTGAGAAGGAGCACGAGGAGCGCTACAGAAAGCTGCTCGCGAACATCGAGGAAGGCATCGTATTCTCGAGAGACGGCGACATGGTCTGGATCTGCAGAAACTGCGGCCACATCCACGTCGGCAAGAACGCGCCGGAGGTCTGTCCGGTCTGCGCGCACCCGAAGTCCTATTTCGAGCTCCGCGAAAAGAATTACTGATCCAAAAAGAGAGGCCCGCACGCGGGTCTCTTTTCTTGTGCCGAAAGCCGGCCGGCATCACCGCCCACGGGGACATGCGGCACGCTCGGGCTGTGGGGCGGGCGATCACGGGCAATCCCGCACCGCGCGCGGGCCATGGACTTTCCGCACGCACTGTGGTAAAATAGAGGCATCACAGAGAAGCGGAGGAATACATATGTCCGACTGGAATCCGAAACAGTACCTGAAATTCGAGGCACAGCGCACGCAGCCCTCCCTCGACCTTGCGATGCGCCTGCGCCGGTACGCCCCGAAAAGCATACTGGACCTCGGCTGCGGCCCCGGCAACAGCACCGCCGTTCTGCGCGAGGTCTTTCCCGACGCCGCGCTCTGCGGACTCGACAGCTCGCAGAATATGATCGACAAAGCCCGTGCCGCCCACCCGGCGCTTTCGTTCCGCCTCGGCGACGTGCAGGCCCTCGAGGGCACCTACGACCTGCTCTTTTCGAACGCCTGCCTGCAATGGCTGCCCGACCACCGCCGCCTGCTCCCGCACCTGATGCACAGCCTGAACGACGGCGGCGTGCTCGCGGTGCAGATCCCGATGAACCCGGACGAGCCGCTGTTCCGCATCATCCGGCAGACCGCCGCCGACCCCAAGTGGGAACTCAAAAACGTCTTTTTCGAGGTCAACGAGACGCTCGAAAGCCGCGATTATTTCGACATCCTCGCGGGCTGCGCGAGCGATTTCGAGATCTGGGAGACCGTCTACCACCACCGTATGCCCTCGCACGCGGCGCTGCTCGACTGGGTGCGCAGCACGCGCCTGCGCCCGTATCTCGACGCGCTGGACGAAGCGGCCGGCGCGCAGTTCGAGGCAGAGATCCTCGAGGCCGCGAAGCGCGCATACCCAGTCATGCAGAACGGGGAAATCGATTTCCGCTTCCGCCGCTTTTTCTTCATCGCCGTCAAATAAGGCCAAAGGCCGTGCGGCGGGGTTTCCCCGTGCCGCACGGCCTTTTTGTTCTATTTACGCGCCGAGCGTCGTATGCGCGGCATTGTGCTCGCGCCGGATACAGCGGTCGAGCCATTTGAACCGGGCATAGTAGACGATAAAGACGAGCGCCGTCACCACCCAGGTTGCCGGGTAATTCATCGCGATCATCTCCATCGTCGGCCACAGGGGCACCGCGATCAAAAGCCACAGAATGCGCAGGCCGCACACGCCGAAGCAGGTGATCAGCATCGGCTGCAGCGCCTCGCCCGCGCCGCGGATGGCGCCCGAAAAGATCTCGATGAAAACGAACGTGAAGTAGGAGGGCGCGAGGATCAGGAAGAAGTTCGCGCCGATGCGTACGACCTCGTCGTCGCCGGTGAAAAAGCGCAGGAGCGGCTCGCGGAACACGAACAGCAGCGCGCTGAGCGCGATCGTCGTGCCGAGCGCCATCAAAAGTCCGACCCGCGTGCAGCGCTTGACGCGGTCGTACCGGCGCGCGCCGAAGTTCTGCCCGACGAATGTCGTGACCGAGATGCCGAACGCATTCATGACCATCCAGATAAAGCCGTCGATCTTGCCGATCGCCGCCCAAGCCGCGATTGCATCCGTGCCGAAACCGTTGATGCTGGCCTGAATGAAGATATTCGAGAACGAGTACATGACGGACTGCAGGCCCGCCGGCAGGCCGATGCGGATCACGTTGCGCAGGATACCCGTGTCAAAACGGATCTTGCGCAGCTCCACGCGGTAGGATTCGTGTGTCAGCATCAGGCGCGCCATGATGAGCACCGCGCTGATCACCTGCGAAAGCACCGTGGCAAACGCTACGCCGAACACCGCCCAGTGAAACACGACGACGAACAGCAGGTCGAGTACGACGTTCGCAAGGCAGCAGACGATCAGAACATAAAGCGGCATGCGCGAATCGCCGATCGCGCGCAGAATACCGGTGCCGACGTTATAGATCATATTCGCGATGATGCCCGCATAATAGACGTTCATGTAAAGCAGCGCGTCGTCGAGGATCTCCGCGGGCACGCTCATCGCAACGAGCACCGGGCGCGCGGAAACGAAGCCAAGCACCATGACGATGACGCCGCCCACAATGGCGAGCGCCATCGAGGTGTGGACGGATTTCGAGATGTTCTCGCGGTCGTTCGCGCCGAAGAACTGCGAGACAATGACCGTAGCGCCCGAGGAAACGCCGACGAAGAAGCCGACCAGCAGGTTGATGACCGTGCCGGTCGTGCCGACCGCCGCGAGCGCCTGCTTGCCGACATACTGGCCGACGACGACCGTATCGACCGTATTGTAAAGCTGCTGGAAAAAGGTGCCGATCAAAATCGGGAAGAAGAACAGCAGGAGCTGCTTCCAGATCACACCATCCACAATCGAATTTTCCGTTTTCCGCATACAAACCCGCTCCTCTTCCGCACCAAAATTCAAAGCCCGCCGCGAAACCTGCGCTTTTGCGGCATATCGCGGCTTATTTTAACACACCCGCCGCTGTTTTTCAACCGCCCGCAGGCCGGATGGCTGAAAAATTCAGGAAAATTTCTGCGGCCTTCCCTGCGCGGCGCTCTGCTAAAAAGCAAAAAGCGGCGGGTCTCCCCGCCGCTTCGGCCAGCCGTGCCGCCGGCCCTTTATCTGCTGTGCTTTTTTCTGCCGTACAGGACGATGCCCAGCGCAGCCGCGGACAGCGCCGAAAGGCCGAGCCACGCCGCATAGGGCGTCGTGTCGCCGGTCTGCGGCCCGTCAACGGCAGGCTTCTCCGTCGGTGCGGGCGTCGTCTCCGGCGCCGGGGTTACACTCGGCGCAGGTGTGGCCTCAGGCGCCGGGGTTACGCTCGGCGCAGGTGTGGCCTCCGGATCCGGCGCTGCACTCGGCGCGGGCGTACCTTCGGGCTTCGGCGTCGGCTGCTGCTCCGCCGCGCCGCAGACCGTGCAGTGGCCGTCCTCATACCGGTGCGCCGTCAGCGGGATCGCCGCACCAGTCTCCAACAGCGTGCCGCAGACCGTATCCCCGGTGTAGCCCTCCGCCGTGCAGGTAGCGGGCCGCGCGTTTTTCACCGTCTCGGTATGGCCGAGCGCGGCCGTCTCCGCGTCTCTGTAGGTGTCGCCGCAGCGCGTGCAGGTGTGGGTGGTGAAGCCCTTTTCCGTGCAGGTCGGCGCAGTGACCTCCGCCTTGTACGCGTGCCCGAGCTTTTCCACCACGGTATCCGCGAGCGCAATCTCCTTTGCCGCGTTTTCATCGGCAAACAGCTTGCCGCATACCGTGCACGTCCAATAGGCGGTGTGGCCGTCCGTCTCGCAGGCGGCGTCCTTCGCCTCCACCGCAGTCAGCAAATGCTCATGCGGCTGGAGCTTTATGTAAGCGCTCTGCGAAAACAGCGCATCGGTAATATCCGCCTCCGCGACCAGCGAGGCGTTTTCGCGGCTGTCGCCCGCATATACCTCCGCGCCGCTTCCTGCATAGTTCAGCACGGGCGGAATCGGGAACGCGCCGCCCGCGGCTGTGACCTCCACCGTGCTGTTCTCAACCGCCATTGTATCTCCGTGTGCCTCAATGCCTGTCTGCGCTGAATGGACGCGCACATCTGCACCGTTTTCAATCGAAATATTGCCCGCGCGGGAGAAAAGGCCGTACTTTCCGCACGGCGCTTCCGTACCTGCGCGGACGGTGCCGCCGTCGATTTCGATATCGCCTGTCATGGTGCCGATGCCGACATAGCCGTTCACCGTCAGTTCTCCCGTGACACGAACGTCACAGATGGAAGGCAGATCCGAAAGCCCTACGGAAATCGCCGCCGTACCCGTTTTGGAAGCTTTCACTTCTGCCGTACCGTCAATCACGACCGAGCCATAAAAGGAATTGATGCCGCCGTTCGAGCCGAACGCATACAGGTACGCTGAATCGAGCACCTCGACGCCTTCTCCGCCGTTGACGGCCATAAAGCCGTCTGTGCGCACATCGACCTGCGCCGTATCTTGGATGATGACCTTTTGGTCCGCCTCGATTGTGCTGACCACCTGAACCGCAGAGTTTCCGGAGATCGTGACGCTGCCGGTGTCGCTGCTCATTGCAGGCTGCGAGCCGGTGGCTTGGATCACGGCGTTGTGCACCGTGAGGTCTTTTTCAATATTCAACGCATAGGCACCATTGTACAGCTTGAGCGTTGTGCCGTCAATCGTGCACGCACCGTTTTGGTTGAGAACGCACTCCGTTGTTGCCTTTATTTCCAGACTGCCGCCATAAAGCGAGAGGTCGCCGGCCGTTTGTACCTGAATGCCCGTACCGCCCTCTATGCTGTTGTCGCCGATCAGCGTGATCGCTGTACCGCCGGGCACATACAGCGCCGCCTGAATCTGCGCATCCTTCAGCGTAAGCCGCACGCCGTTGTCGTCTAGCTCGCAGTAGAGGTTGTAATCCTCGGTATCCTGTGTCTCCGTCACCGTGCGGCCGTCTGCCTCGAGCTTATAATAACTGCCGGATTTAAACTGCACACCGCCGGCCGTTGACGAACCGATGCCGAGGTTCGGGATATTCGTCCCGATATCCGCCGCCGGCATAATCTCGTCCTCCGCGCGCAGCGCGGCCGCGGCCTCAGAAAGCGCCGCATAGCGCGAGCGATCGAGCTGCGCGCGTTGTTCCTCCGTGAGCGCCTGCTCCGCCGCATCGACAGCCGCCAGCGCTTCGGCAGCCGCCCCGGCCTCTTCCGCCGTGAGCGCATCCGCCGCAGGCAGCGCGTCGATCAGCGCCTGCACGGCACACACGGTGCAGTCCTCCGCCGCGCCGTGCACGCAGAGCACAGGCTCCGTTTCGGGTACGGAATCCTGTTCCGCTTCGCATTCGGCACAGACAAACGCGCAGGGCGCGCCGGCACTTTCGGCAGTCTCCGCCGCATACCCGCACGACGCTGTATGCGCTGTATGGTGCGGGCAGAGGCCATCGGCCTCCTGCGCGAGCGCCGCCGTCGGAATCATAGTACAAAGCAGAACGGCGGCAAGCAGGACCGCGAGAGCCCTGCCGGTTCTTGTTCCTTCCATTTCAGCATCCTCCATTTTCTTTCAGACGCGCAAAAACCATATTCTGCCTGATATGTCAGACTTTTTCGCTCGGATGCTGTATGATAGATTAAAACAGTATTTATAGCCTAAAACGGCTGTAAATAGATCAAAGGCACGCAAAAACACGGTGAACGAAAAGGTCTACCTTTTCATTCCTGAAATTCCGGATTTCTTGACAAAAAAGGAAGCGCCCGAAAGCGCTTCCCCGCAAAAACTCATTCGATCACCGTCACCGGGTATTTTTTCTCCACGGGCTTCGGCTCCGCCGCCGCGTAGCCGAGCGCCGCCATGCCGTACACCATGTGGCTCTTCGGCACGCCGAGCTCCGTCAAAACCGCGCGCACGCCGGGATCATCGCACGTATCCGTGCCCTGATTGATCCACACCGAGGCGACGCCCAGCGAATGCGCCGCAAGAAAGATATTTTCGAGTGCGCAGGCGTTGTCCCACGTCTTGATCAGCCCCGTCTCGTTCGAGGGGATGATGAGCGCCGCCGGGCGGTACAGGTTGTAGCTTTCGCTGCCGAGCGCGCTGCCCATCGC
>OMGQ01001465.1_pt1 | contig 13546 bp, 13 predicted proteins | sample 1646071 | NCBI WGS metagenome assembly OMGQ01 (sample SAMN05578585, study PRJEB25193) | human gut metagenome | biome: Human Microbiome; feature: human-associated habitat; material: feces | host: Homo sapiens | place: USA:Birmingham | reverse complement strand
TGAACAGCCGCGCGGCAGGCAGGCCGGAATGCGCCGATATGACCGCGTGCGTGCTTTCTCCGCCAACCGGCAAAGAGGTGCCGGGCATATGCCCAGCACCCTTTTGCAGCACATCCTCGCCGATACCGTGGTAAACCGGCAGCTCTACGTCGATTGCCGGTATTTCTAACGTTGCCATGATGCCGTTTCCGACAAAGTTGAGAAGCTCATCATAGGCGCGCAGTTTTACCTCATCTGTACCCTGTACACTCAACAGGGCCTCGTTGTAGAGTTGCGCGGCCTCCAGCTCCTCCTCGATCTCTGTATTTTCCATGGAACTGACTTCATCGGTATACTGCGCCTGAACAGCGGACTGTGCACTGCTCACTAAAAGATTGCTGAAGATGGGGTAAACGATCAGCCCTAGGCCGATGAGCAGAAACAGTCCGAACACTACACTTATAATCAATTTTTGCTTCGTTGAAAATTCCTCCTTTTGATTTGCGTTTCAATAGAGATGTCTGCTATTCTCATATGCTTGTTTTGGTGGGAACTGTGAAGATGAGCGGCCAGATTATCTGGGAGATGATGGGGTTATAACTGTAACATTTTTGCAAATTACAAATATGCTGTTGTATTTTGCGGTGAATTAAACTATAATAAATGCAGCAGATTTAAAAGGGGCAATGGTCGGAACCTTTCAAGAACCATCCTGTAGCAGGAGTGAATCACCAAACCACAGCATCCCTTTTAGTGAAGCACAAGTCCTTGGAGAGGGACTCTAATTACTACTACGCTATAATACAAGGAGCGAATGTTTTATGCCAAATATAAAGCCTGTGTCTGATTTGAGAAACTATACAGAGGTACTGCGGGATATTGCGGTTGGAGAACCTGTGTTCCTGACAAAAAACGGCAGGGGCAGATATGCCATTGTCGACATGGAGGAATATGAAAAAACAAAAGCTGTGATTAAGCTGATGGGCGAGCTTTCCAAAGGCGAACAGTCCGCAAAGGAAAAAGGCTGGACGGACATTGCCGATGTTGAGAAAATGTTAGGTATTGCCAATGGTTGAGATAAAATTTTCACCGGAAGCAGTCGCAGACTTACATCAGACAAAGGTATATATTACGGAAGAGCTTTGCAATGAGCAGGCGGCGGTAGGTACGGTCGCAAAGATTACAAAAAGAATCCGTATGCTTGCCAGCTTTCCCGACAGCGGCGCACCGCTGTCCTCTATTGTAGACTTTGAAACGGATTACCGCTTTTTGGTTTGCGGCAATTATACGGCATTTTACCGAATCGAAAATCAGACGGTAAATATTATCCGTGTGCTTTACGGGCGCAGGAATTTTATGCAAATCCTGTTTGGAGCGCCGAGCGAAAATTAAATACTGCGGACTCAAAAAGAGTATTACGTTAGATGAGCTGAATCTTAGTAGTGATGAGCTATTTAAGGAAAGGAAAGCAGCCCAGCAAAGCAAGAAAAAACAAAATCAGAATGAAAAGTAACTCGACCCAAACGTATACAATATCGAACAAGTCTGCGGAGTCGCTTTCCTTGATGCTTTTTCGGATTCTGAAAAGATGCCTCACAGAATCCGTGATGAACCAGATGAACACAATCGTTAGAGATCGAAAGTAGATAATAGACAGTGCGGTGAACAGAATGATTCCCCATTGCGCATTTGTTGCCGTTTGCGTTATTGCGTCTTTCCATACTAAACCCTGTCTGTGAGCCAGAATACTTTGCGTGATAAACGCGCTGAGAATCCATGCTGCATGAACAAACGGCAGCAGGACACAGCACCATGCAAGTGTAGCACCTCGACTTTCGGCGACAAGCTCAAAAAACTCTTTGGATACCATTCAAGACTCCTTTCCGAATAGCTTTTGCGTCCAGCCGGGATTGTGACCGGAAATACAAGAAACAATTTATTGTCTCTTGCACTTTTTGATGAGAGAGAGTATTATTAGGGGTGAAATCCATGTGGAAAAACCATCTTATATAAGAAGAATAGGCCCAGCCCCATAAAGAGCATATTATCATAATGCAAGAGAATTAGAAGAATGTCATTGGTTTCTTCCGGAATTCTCTCTCCGTACAAAGTAGCTCCTACAAAGAGACTGCCAATACTCAAAATACCGTAAATGAGTCTAATAATAAAACTCTTCCAACGCAGCCGCCAGATTCCTCTCATGGCCATTCTGTATGCAGGTGTTTTTTCTGTTCTCATTTGTGTGAATTCCTTTCCAAGTAAATTCTGCGCCTCGCCGGGGTTGTGACCGGCATCCCGCATTACAGGAGACCGACAGACGAATCTGCCGGTCTCCTTCACTCTGCGTGCAAAAACCGGAACTCAGTTCCGGTTTTCAAACAAGGGCGCTTTATTGATCTTGATTGTTATCTTTGAAATTTTCTCACAAGAGGCCCTCCGGGAAAATGTTGACTTGCTTTTTTCATTTAGAGATAGTAACATTATCGAAGAAATCCATATGGATAGCTTAGCGATTTTATAAAATTCTGTCATGGCTGCGCAACTCGGTTATCCACGTTAGTTTTTTGATGGGAAAAGAGTTAAAAAGGATAAAAGTCTCTCCCCAAAATACTACGGATTATGTTGCCGATACCTCCGAACGCCTTATTATACAAAAAGATCCATAATAAGACTAACAACGGAAAAAGTATACCAAGAAGCTTTCTTTGCTCGATGCATATGCCAAAAACTACGCAAACGATGTGTGCAGCAATGCTGATCGAATCCAGTATAAATAGAATCTTGTAGGCTGTTTTAAATGGTGGTACATTTTTACGATTTGCTGGTTCTCGAATATTCTCGGTTTGTTCGTTCATTGAAATCACTCCAAATGTATTATATAAAGGTAGGATTATTATGGTAGATTTTAATTGGATCACGGAGATATGCGTGTCTATAAAGGATTTTATATTGTCCTTTTCTCCGATAATAACTATTGTTGTAACATCAGCTTTTACCATATGGGAACATAGAAAATCTTTAACATCTAAAAGGGAAGATTCTATCAACGAGAAATCATTACAAATATATATATCGTTGATGAACAAAATTGAAGAAAACACCATTTGCGCAAAAGAAGTTATTGACTGTTTGTTTGAGGTTATTGCGAAAGATAATAACGATCTTTGCATAAACCCTGAGATTTATTGGAAAATGAAACAAATAAAGGCGCTAACTCAAATATCTGATCTGCCTGTATATTTGCGCCAACGAGCTTTAAAAAAACGTAAAAAACTATACTCTTTACTTAAAACTAATATTGAGAATGAAATTAATCGTTTACGAAAAGTTTTAGGATATCCACGTGTCACATGGTATACTACGCTCTGCTTAAAGTATGACGTGCATACCGCACGATTTCTTTCTTTACTTGCGATATTCGTTTCTGTTTCTATGGCTGTGATATGGATTTATTTGTATTATGCACTTTTAACCATAGGATACGAGTTATTCGCTTTATCTATTCTTCTAGGACCAATAGCAATTGTGATAGTTGGTATGTCAATTATTTGGTTTGTTACAAGTCATTGTCCGTTATTTCTTTCCTATTGGATTCGTAAATATAACAAAAAAGGTACTTCAGGAAAAGATTCAGGAAACAGTAAGCATAAGGTAAAAAACAAACAAAGATTATAGAACTCACTCTTTGGTATAATCAATATGTTTGTGGCTGCATTTTTTCACGGCTTTATGAATGTCCTACTCACTTATGCGAACCCCTTTCCAAATAGACTTTGCGCCTCGCCGGGGTTGTGACCGGCGATCCCGCATTACAAGGAACCGGCGGAGCAATCCGCCGGTTCCTCTCACTCTGCGCGCAAAACCGGAATCCGGTTCCGGTTCAAGCTGCTTTACTTACTCTCAGGCTGATTTTTGCGGCGCTTAATGCAGATCAGGATACCGCCCGCTGCAAGCGAGACGAGCATCACGCCGCCTGCCGCATACAGCCACGTGCCCCGATCGCCGGTTTTCGGCATCTCCGGCCCGCGCACGTTCGTCACCTTGAACGGCACGATCGCCGAAACGGAGCCGTTGTCCTCGGTCATGGCGACCGGATCGCCGTTGACCGTCGCCGAGGCTGTCAGGCCCGGCTTGCCGCACACAGCGCAAATTACGTCGTTCTCTGCCGTCGTGATCTTTACCGTGATCGGGTCTTTCAGAAGCAGATACTTGTCGTCTGTCGCGATCTCCGTAAGCACATATTCGTCATCCTCAAGCCCCTTGACGATGATCTTCTGCGTACCCTCAACCGGCACAAACGTCGTGGCGTCCGCCTCGGCGTCCACGTGATCCGTGACGTAGTAGACGCCCTCCGCTTCGTTCAGAGCGGCCTGCACCCAGTATTTGTCCGTCTCATTCCAAATCTTGAACTGGACGTTTGCTGCATTGCCCTTGCCGTCGTTGAATTCCTTGAGCAGATCGAGGCCGTAGGCGTAGAAGTGGCAGTCGTCCTCGAGCGTATCGTAGTAGTCCATGTTTGTGCGCCGCCACTCGAGCGTGACGGTGTTCGGATTGCCGTCGTCGCCGTAGACCATATCGGCGGACGAGTTGACCGTTGCCGTGTAGGTGATCCGCATCGTGCAGTCGCTGTAGCCGCGGTAAAGGCTCGTGCCGAGGTCGTATACGGCGTCGCTGTTGTTGATTTCATCGAGGCCGGATTCGGTCATTGTGACGGTCATCGTCGTGGCGTCATTGTCGGCTGTACCGTAGGCGACGTCAAACTTGCCGTCCGCCTCTGTCCACTCGGTGATCTTGTGCTTGCAGGCGGAATCCATGTACCATTCGATTCTCACATCCTGCTTGTTGTACTCGATGCCCTTCGAGAGCGTGTCCACATAGGTGTAGGTCGTGAGCGCCGTCGCATCCGAGGTGATCGTCGGCAGGGTGGAGATGATCTGGTAGTCTACAACGTCGCCGTCCGAGCCGGTGCCGGTGTGGGCATAGCCGTCCGCGATGTCGTCTGTGGTGCCGTTGTGCTTGCCGGTGTCTGCCTGTGATTCGCGCAGTGTCTTTTCGAGTGTCGGCATGCCGGTTTCATTCTTGGGGTAAATCACGACGTCGTAATTCCAGTTGTCGCCGTCATTCGTCGTTGTCGGCAGGGAGACGAGGAACGGCGCTGTCGTGGAAGTGACGTTCTCCGGCACGTAGGTCTCAACGACGACGTAAAGGCCCTGTGCAAGATCGGAAACGGAGGAATGGCCGTAGGCGTCCGTCTCCGGCATGTCGATGCCGCCGTTGCTGTGGACATAGGCTTCCAGCGCGTTTTTCGTCTGGCTCTCGATGGAGCCGAGCTGACCGGCGAGGCCGTCGATCAGCGTGTCGCTCATGAACTGCAATTCGTTGTGATCGATGCGGTAGGCGTCGTCACGGCTCAAGCCGAGCGCTGCAAGGAACTCAGCGGATGCCGAGTTATCCGGCAGGGCATACAGCACCATATCTTTATAGCCGGTCGTCTCCTGCTCCGAGTAGGTCATGATGTCCGCCACCTTGGCGTAGGTGTAGATGACGCCCTGCAGGGCATACGGCGCAAGCGCTTCTTCCACCGCGCTGTCGTGCTGGCCGGTGGATACAAACGTCGAATCCGTCAGCACGCCGTCCTCGTTGGCCGTCGTGAAATCGTACTTGTAGAGCTCGAGGGACGCTGCGCGATCCGGATCGATTGTCGCCTCCGTTACGGATGCGGCCGAAGCCGTCACCGCACTAAAGCACATTGCGACGGCCAACACAACCGCGCCGAGCCGCGAAAGAACCTTCATTTTCTTCATGATCTTCTTACCCTTCTGTGTGTAGATGAAAAATCCCGAGCAGAACGCAGCCGCGATCAGGAGGATGCCGACCGTCTGGAACGGGAAGCCTCCGCCGCCAGCGCCCGGCAGCTCGAAGTTGCGGCCGTTAACTGCCGTGATCGTGACGTCGGCCACCTTCTCGCCGTCGATACTCGCCAGCAGGCTGCCTTCAAAGAGAATGTCGCCAATTAGGATATTGCCGTCCTGTGTGGAAACTTCCGTGAGACGGTAAAGGATCGTCACCGTCTGGTTATCGACCTGCAAGCCGGTAAAGGCCGCAATGCCGTCCTCGCCGGTCGTGAGGACGCCGTTTTCAAGACCGGGGCTGTCGCACCCGCCGATGGAGACCTTGCTGTCCGCCTCGCGGGCCGTGACGAAATCCCATGTCACGCCGTCGTCAGTCGAGAATTGGAGGGCAAAGGAGACGCCGGACATCGGGGTGCCGCTGGTATCCACCTTGGTGACTGTGATCGAGCCGACGCTCGGCGTGTTCTCACGGGTCACGGTGATAACCTGCCCGTCGTGCTCTACGGCGGCTTCATAGATTGTTTCGTCGAGGTCGTAGCCCTCCGGGGCGGTCTGCTCCTGATAGTAGAACTTGCCGTACAGGATGTTTTCGACCGTGATCTTTCCGTCTTTATCCGTCGTCTCCGTCGCGATCTCCGTGCCGTCCTCGTACCAGAAGCGATAGACAGCACCTTCGAGCGGCGTCACGCCGTCATGATCGACCTTGAGCAACTGGATGCTGCCCCGGGCGATCCAGTTTTCGACGTCCACCGTCACGACCGCATGCTCCGTGAGCGTCACAGTCTGCGGTTCGGGCTGTTTGTACTTATCCTCGACGTTGATCTCCGTCACGGTGTAGCGGATGGGCTGCTTGCCTGCGACGTCGGCATACACGGGAAGATTCTCTGCGACGGCTCTGCCGTCAGCGCCGGTCGTGACGACCAGCGACCAGTCGTCGATGTCGCGGGTGATCTCAAAGTCCCAGCCCTCGATGATCCCATCTTCGGACGCTTTCAAAATCTCGAGGCCGCCGAGCTTGAGGGAATTGGTGATCGAAACGCCGTAGGTCGCATGCGCAGACTTGTCCTCGGTGATCGTCACCTCCTGATCCGGCGCGAGCTCGCGGCCGTCGCTGCCCGCCGTCTGGTGCAGCACATACGTGCCGAAGGGCAAGTCCTTCGTGACCGCGTAGCCGGAGGCATTTGTTGTGATGCGGTCGCGCTCGGCCGTGTCGGCGTTGGCATAGCTGCCTGCGGACTTGAGGTAGACCTCAAAGACTGCGCCCTCCTCGGGCTGATCGTCGCCGTTCACCATGTCGGCGTACTTCGTGATGCTGATCTTATTCAACTTCACCTGCTCCTGCACGGAGACGGCGACCTGATTGTGCTCGAGGGTGAATTTGCCGGGCGCCGCGCCGACCGGGTAGCGTGTGCCGTCGAGCTGATAGCCGGGCGAGGGCGCGATTTCCTTGATGTACCAGTTATCGCCGCAAACGTACTCTTTCGTCGTGAACTGCCCGTTCGTGTCGGTCGTGTACTGATCGATCAGGTCATTTCCTCGATACACACCGTAGACCGCGCCTGCAAGCGAGGCGTCGCCCTGCGCAGTACCGGTCGAGCTGTCGCGCTTCGTGATCGTGGCCGTCCACTTTTTGAGGACGTTCGCAAAGGAAACAGTCGCGGTTTCATTGGCCTTGATCGTGACGGTCTGCGACTGCGGCTGCACGTATTGGTTGGAGGTGAGCTCCGTCACGGTCAGTACAGTGCCGTCCTGCAAATTCGGGATGGTGATCGTGCCGTCCGGGCCGGTCTGCACCGTGGTGTTCACGCCGTTGCCCGTGACGTTGAAGCGCACACCGGATACCACACCGTCCTCCGAGGTCTTGACGATCTTCAAGGAGCCGTTCATTTCGATGTTGACACGGAATGAAATCGAAGTAGGGTCACCACCACTAAACCCACAGGTAACAACATCCTGCTCTACTGCGTGTTTATAGTAATAGCCTGGACTCTGTAGCAAATAATTTAAATCTACGCTGTAGCCGAAACTTACTACCCCCGAAGGGTTAGGATTGCCTGTCGCGGTAAGTGTAACTTTATTACCTGTTTTTGTAACAGATATTCCAGTGGTATTTACTACCGGCGTATCTTTGTAGCTTGCCAAAGCACCTGTTATATCGGTCAAGGTAACTGTCTCGCCAACCTTCATCGTTACAATCTGACCGGAGATACTGGGCGTAGTGTAGAACTGGTCTACCTTTGCAAGAACAGCCTTTTTGAAAGCATTGTAGGTGGACTGAGAGGCAATATTATCCATGCCGCCTACGGTGCTGGGAATCGAGACGCTGGATGCACCGACGAAGCTGCCGCCAAAGCTGTTGATGGTTTCCCAGATAAGGAGCTGCGTGTAAAACTCCGCCATATACTCTGCGGATACGTCAATCGTATCCCAGTTGTAGTTTACGGCGCTGCACCCTTTGACATTGGCAACATTTTTATAGCGGCCCCAGTAGTCGATGAGAGTCAATCGATCCTGTTGTTCTTTTGTCAAATCCTGCTGCGTATAGCCGTTGTTATCGCCTAATCCCAGCGCGATACCATGCTCTACACAGTAGGCAACATTTCCATTAACACGCTTGCCGCCCCAGCCATTTGTAGCCCCTTCTACATCGGTGACATAGCCGATGTTCATTATATAGGTCGAGCGGGATTCGGTAACGGTAACATTGTTCGCATAGAAAACGGGGAGATTCAGCCCGGCTTCTTCGGCGATCTCGGCGAGCGTCTTATCGATGGCCTCGCGGCCGTCGATCGTGCGAAGCTGGCCGTCCTCGCCGATGCAGCCGCCGTACTGCTCGAGAAGTTCTTCAAATCGCTTCTCAGCGTCTGTGCTGTCCTCTGTGATATACGCCATGGGATCGACCTTGCTGCCGTTTGAGCGCACCTCGAAGTGTAGGTGCGGGCCGCTTGAGTTGCCGGTGCTGCCGACGCGGCCGATCTGTTGTCCGCGCACGACCGTATCGCCCTGCCGGACATTGATTTCCGAAAGGTGTGCGTAGAGCGTCACGGTGCCGTCCGCGTGCGTGACCTGCACCATGTTGCCGTAGGAATTGCTGTCTCCCTTCGTCACGATGCCGTTCCACGTCTGCGTGACGGTGATTGTGCCGTCGTCTGCGGCGACGACCGGTGTGCCGGTATCCGCGGCAATGTCAAGCGCCGCATGCTGGTCGTTGTAGCCCTGCGTGACATCAAAGTGCTCCGGCACAGGCCAAGCGTGCGCGCCGCCAATCTCGGACTCAATCACCGTGAACCCCGGCACGTAAGGATCTTCGACAGGCACCGGCGTGGGTGTAGGCGCAGGGGTAGGAGCAGCAGAGGGGGAAGCAGTTGGCTCCGGTGTTGCCGTAGGTGCTTCTGTTGGTTCCGATGTATCCTCCGGAGCGGAACTCGGTTCCGGTGTAGGTTCGGTCGTTGCCTCCGGCATCGGTTCCGGCGTTGCCTCTGGAGTTGGCTCCGGTGTCGGTTCAATCGTTATCTCCGGTGTCGGCTCCGGCGTTGGCAACGGCGTATCATCCAGCATTGGCCCAAGCACGTCCTCTGTTGTCGGCATACTGTCTGCTGGTATCGCCTCATCCGCAAATGCTGTTAATGGTAATGCTGTAAAAATTAGCATTACGGACAGCGCCCATGCGAGAGGCTTTCGTATTCTTCTCATTTTTGCCATTTCCTTTCCTACAGAGTTTATTTATGTGAAAAGACCGCACTACCAGTGTAGCGCGGCCTTGATTGCATGAAAAAAGAGGATTGACAAAAAATCAATCCTCTTTCATGGCTTCGATATATTCAATATCTTTGAGCAAATTTAATACCATTCTATGGTGTACTTTACCGTTCCATCAGAATATGAAACCTGCATCCATCTGTAACCGGTAATACCTTCATTAAGGATTTTATCTCCCCATACAGATTCAGCATATGCCGCAGCATCATAAGCACTGTCAAACAAGCCATCACTAATATAGCCACTCACGATGTACGGTTCCTCCGGTACAGGCTCCGGCGTTGGTTCCGGGGTAGGAGCGGGCGTGGGGGCCGGTGTAGGCGCAGGCGTCGGAGCTGGTGTCGGCTTCGCTGTGGGCTTTGCAGTAGGTTTCGCCGTAGGCTTTGCTGTCGCAGCGGGCTTCTCGGTCGGTTTTACTGTGGTGCTGCCGCCAGAACTGCTGCCGGAGGAGGGCTTCTCCGTCGGTTTTGCGGTGGGCTTTGCAGTCGGCTTGGACGAAGAACCGCCGGTGCTCGGCTTAGACGAGCTTCCGCTCGACGGCTTTTCCGTAGCGGTAGGCTTTTTCGTGGCCGAGGGCTTTTTCGTAGCCGTCGAGGACGGCTTGGAGCTGCTGCCCTTGCTGCTCTCATCGTCTTTCTTTTTGTTGTCGTCGGATTTGCTCGATTCGCTCTTGCTGGATTCCGTCTTGCCGTCCTTATCCTTATCTGCATCCGGCTTTGCTGATGCTTTCGGAGAGGCCGACGGCTTCGCCGAAGGGCTGGCCTTGTCATTCGCCCCGGGGGACGCCGACGGTTTAGCCGATGCGCTGGCCGATGGCGACGCTTTCGGATCACTTTCCGCCGTTTCGGGCGACCCGCAGGCCACCAGCCCGCCGACAAGCAGCGCCGTCGCGACGATAACACCGGCCGCAAGGCCGATGATCTGCTTTTTCTTTTTGCTTAGATTGTTGAATTTTTCTTTCATGGTTCTTCATCCTGATAGTTAAAATATAGTCCAAAATTTGGTTTATGTCAAGAAAAAGAGCCGCGCGCACGGCTCTTTCCTATCGTCTATACTTGACATTTATTCAATTTCAGCTATAATATAAGTGTAAGGCTTACCGGTGACGGTTAGCCCTCAGTTGCGGCAAGAAGTGAGCCGAAGCCTCGGGAAAGGCGGCTCACTTCTTCTTTATTATCGCGATGATTAAGCTCAAAATACCGATGATCACCGGCATGAGCTGGCAAAAATCGTTCAAGGTTAAGTACATCGGGTATCGCCCCCTCTCTGTATCAGGAGTGAGGGCAAGAAGAATTACCCTCCAAGTGATGAACACCGAGGGCAACCGCCGGCCGTATAGTAAGCCTTACGATTACATCTTAAAAGAATCGACAGCATCTGTCAAGCCATATCCGTTGACATTTTCCAAAAGCATGCTATAATATAAGTGTAAGGTCTGCTGATAGACGGCGACCCTCGGTTTTTTAGCTAAGAAATAAGCCGCAACCTTGGTCTGGGGCGGCTTATTTCTTTTTGTCTATGTATTTTAAGATGATCGGTACAATGACACCGAACAGCATCACGACAAGAGAAAGAATCTCAAAATCGCTCATACACATCACCCTCTTTCCATGAGGATTGAGGGTAAAGAAATCACCCTCCTTTTGAAAGAGGGTCGCCGCCTACCGTTTATGGCAAACCTTACCTTGCTATTGTATTAGAACCCGCGGATTTTGTCAATCTGCGGGCTCTAGTTTTTGGTCTTGGACACGCAGGCCATCAGGAAAGCATCTACCGCCTCCTGTCGGCTCGGAAAGCCACCTGCCTTTGATCCCGAAAAGCCTCCGAAAACCGTGACGCACTCCTGACATTCGAGGAACCAGTTAGCTGACCTCTTTACTGCCTCCATCGGCGCGCCGCATACCGGACACCGCAATCCGTATTCCATCTGCCGGTATAGCCCCGAATAGTTCAGCAATATCAAATTCATTGGTTTCTTTCTCCGTTTCTTCTTTCAATTTCTTTTCCGCCGCGCGCTTATGAACTGCGACACTACTTCAATCGCTTCCTTGGCATTGCCGTCGTTTGAATCATCTAATCGGCTTGAAAGCTCGTGCAAAATTTCCAGTGCTTCTTCAACCAGCATTTTTCGTGGTGATGTGTCGCGAGCCCATCTCAAAAAGGTGTCCGGTGAAATCCCGATCATTTCCGCTGCTTTTTTTGATGAGATATTGCCATCAAGCCACGCAGCTTTAAGCTGCTCGAACTCCTTCGGTCGCGGCTTAGGAGGACGCCCAAGACGGACGCCTCGTTTTTTAGCGGCAATCATGCTTTCCATTCTGTGTTGCTTTTGGATTGCAGCATATAGGGTTTCGGCTTCGCGCATTCCAACCTCAACGCCCTTAGAAAAAGCGATCGAATTGGACATTTGCTTTTTCATTCGCTTCGCCTCCCGTAAGTTCTGTGTGTGATTCTGAGATTGCAGCCTGTATTTCAGCCTTTGAATTATTGTCTTTGGAGAGATTCGCAGTGTATTCAGACAGAGAATGTATTTGTTCAGATAGCAAGTTAGATAAAGCAGAAGACTGGTGTGTGTTTGCAGTGAGAGAATTAACTCCAAGTTCCAACTGCGTAAGTTCTTCGGTTACTTTATTGAGCAACGCTGCATGCTGTGATTCAATGGATTTCATGATTTCTTGATACGTCTTGTCCATTTCATCGCTTTTTTCTGAAAGTGCCTGTAGATCTTTTTCGATTTCATCGAGATACTGTTGGTGCCGTCGATTCCGAAAAGAAAATGCAATGTCACTCAACGCAACGAGTGCAGCGCAAGCCGTCAGCAGAAGTATTACAACATCAAGGATAGTTGGGAATTCATTCGACATTTTATTACCTCCCTGAATAATCTTAGTTTTTCTTAATGATTCTCCTATTTTTTAATCCTACAAACTCATCATAAAGTTTAAGTGCAGCCGGTGTAATTGCGGCATACAGAGGTTGCGAAGATGGACAGCCTTGATTTTTAAACCCAAAAAACAAGCCTAATAGATTGACAATGCAATGCAAAAAGCGCATAATATAAGTGCAGTAAACTTGAAAGAGGATGATGTCATGGGAAATACAACAAATTTCAGCGTTCGTATGGACAGCAATGTTAAAAAGCAGTGTGAAGCTCTTTACAGTGAATTGGGGATAAACCTTACCACGGCGATCAATGTATTTTTACGTCAGTCGCTCCGTGCCGGTGGTTTTCCCTTTGAGGTCAGGCTGGAACAGCCCAACAAGGAGACTGTTGCCGCCATGCTGGAAGCAGAGCGAATCGCCCGTGATCCCAGTGTAAAACGCTACTCCGATGTGGAAGAAGCCCTCCGGGAGTTGAAACGATGAGCCGCGATATTGTCTGGACGAGCAAGTTCAAAAAGGACTACAAGCTGGCGATCAAACGCCGTATGGACATCAGCCTGTTAGATGACATCATCCGGGCGCTGGCAAAAGGTGAAAAACTACCGGACAGGAACAAGGATCATGAATTGTCTGGCGACTGGGTGGGTCACCGGGAGTGTCACATCCAGCCCGACTGGCTGCTCATCTATCGCATTGAGAATGATGTGTTGGTGTTAACGCTGGCCCGTACGGGAACTCATAGTGATTTGTTTGACAAATGAGAAAACCGCCGTATGGGAACTCCTACACGGCGGTTTTCTTCTCTTTTGCTGTGCGATTATTAAAGCCCGCAGATTTTGTCAATCTACGGGCTTTCTATCTAGTACCATTCAACGGTGTATTTTGTGCTGCCGTCAGAATAATACACATCTAGGATATAATAACCAGTTATTCCCTCGTTAATGATCTTATCGCCCCACACCGACTCAGCATATACCGCCGCATCGTAGGAGCTATCAAACAAACCGTCATAGACCTGCCCACCAGTGATGTACGGTTCCTCCGGTACAGGCTCCGGCGTCGGTTCCGGGGTA
>OMGQ01001464.1_pt1 | contig 13547 bp, 11 predicted proteins | sample 1646071 | NCBI WGS metagenome assembly OMGQ01 (sample SAMN05578585, study PRJEB25193) | human gut metagenome | biome: Human Microbiome; feature: human-associated habitat; material: feces | host: Homo sapiens | place: USA:Birmingham | reverse complement strand
CGTATTTGCGGTATTCATTCAGAGAGAGCAGGCGAAGTAGGAGGTTAAGAAGTATGAAAACAATAAAGAAAATATATAATTCGTTTTATTCGAGAAGTACTATCTTAGCATTTCTGCTTCTGGTAATTATTACAAGCATTCTATTTCAGGATAAGAACTTCCTGACAACTGCCAATGTGTTTAATATTTTGCTGAAAGCGGCTAAGAATGGCGGATTTTTGGCTCTGGGAATGACATTTGTCATTCTGTGTGCGGAGATTGATTTGTCGGTTGGCGCCGTGTTTGCCCTGAGCGGTGTGGTCATGGGCCTTACGGCCCAGGTGAATCCGGTGTTAGGAATTGTCTGCGGGCTTTTAGTCGGCATCGTCTCGGGCCTTATGATTGGCCTGATGGTCACTAAGATGCGCATCTCATCATGGATAGCGTCACTTGCCATGCTCTTCGCGCTGCGCGGAGTGATTCTGATTATTGCGAAGAAATCGGTGGCGGTGACCGGGAATGTTCTGACCTTCGCAGGAACAAAGGTTTTAAAGGGTGTGATACCCGGAATGAACAGCGGAATTTCGATTCTGATACCTCTCCTGTTTCTTGTCACATTTATCTGTATGTATATATCGAGGCATACGAAATTTGGAATGGGGATGTACGCGGTGGGAGGAAACGGCGAGGCCGCCCGGATGATGGGAATTGATGTGGATAAAATCAAAATTAAGGCTTTTATCTGTTCCGGTTTTATTGCGGCCCTGTCTGGTATTCTTCTGGCTTCCAGCAGCGGCAGTGCAACACTGAGCGCGGGCAATGTCTATGAGACGTATGCGATTGCCATGTGCGCAATCGGAGGGGTAAAGCTGTCGGGAGGAGAAGGCAAATTCTCAGGCACCTTCTTCGGAATTTTGATTTATTTTATTATCAACACAATATTTACTTACCTTCCTACCAGTATCTCGGTCCACTGGCAGTCGATTATCATGGGAATGCTGGTGCTGATTTCAGTCGGGGTACAGTCCGAGGTGTTTCAGAATATCAAATTTAAAAGAAAACAGGTGGGATAAAGTATGGTACAGTTAATTAGCAGATGGGGGAAGGAAATTGATCCGGGAAATATTTTGCAGGAATACCCCCGGCCGAATCTAGTGAGAGACAGTTACTTTAACCTGAACGGAGAGTGGGAATGCCGTATCAATGAATCCGAAACGGCAGACTTCTACGATGAAACGATAATCGTCCCTTTTTCCCCGGAATCCATGCTCTCGGGCGTGGGTAAAATCGTGATGCCGCACCAGCGCCTTCATTACAGAAAGAAATTCACTCTTCCGGAAGGTTTTAAGAAAAGCCGGGTTCTTCTTCATTTCGGCGCCGTTGATCAGGAGTGCAGTGTATTTGTCAATGGAATCCGGGTGGGAGTTCATAAGGGGGGATAACTTCCGTTTCACTTTGACATCACGGATAGCCTGAGGCAGGGGGAGAATGAGCTTACTCTTTCCGTGACGGACCGGACGGAGCAGTCCCCTCATGCCAGAGGCAAGCAGAAACTGCAGAAAAAAGGAAAATACGCCTCTCTTTTCTACACACCTCAGAGCGGGATATGGAAAACCGTCTGGATGGAAAGCGTGGAAAAGGCCTATATAGAAGACGTGAGGATTACGCCTCTTTACGACGACAGCTCGGTCCGGTTTGAGATAACGGTTCTTAATGCCTGCAAAACATCCGGCGCGGAGACATCCGGTGGGAAGGCATCTGGTGGGGAGACATCCGGCACAGTGAATCTGGCTGTTCTGGATCGCGGGGGGGAAATCGGGCAGGCAGAGATTACCGTCCGGCAGGAGAAGGAGATAAAGAAGGTAATCAGCCAGGAGATAAAGCTTGACGGGTTCAAGCCATGGACGCCAGATACGCCCCATCTCTATGATGTGATAATCCGGTATGGGGAGGACGAGGTGAGAAGCTATTTCGGGATGCGCAAACTATCGACCGGCCGGGACGGGAAAGGCATTCTGAGATTTTTCCTGAATAACAAACCGTATTTCTTTAACGGGATTCTGGATCAGGGCTACTGGCCGGAAAGCCTGATGACTGCGCCCAGCGATGAGGCTTTGGTATATGATATTATCAAGCTGAAGGAGATGGGATACAATACAATCAGGAAACACGTAAAGATAGAGGCGGAACGTTTTTATTACCACTGTGACCGGCTGGGGATGATGGTATGGCAGGATATGCCCAATGGGGGCGGTGAATACAACATGGTTTTTGTGACCCATCTCCCCAATGCCTCGGACCGGTTCGCCAGGGGGGTCAGCGACCGTCACTACGGAATATTCAAAAGAAAGGACGGGGAAGGACGGAGACAGTATTACACCGATCTTAAGAATATGGTATCCACACTGTACAATTACCCCAGTATAGCGGTATGGGTTCCGTTTAATGAGGGATGGGGGCAGTTTGACGCTGCGAAGGCCACAAAAGAAGTCAGGGAAATCGATTCCGGGCGTCTGATTAACGAGGCCTGCGGCTGGTTTGATCAGGGCGGCGGCGATATGTACAGTATCCATAATTACAGGCATAAGCTGAAGGTAAAGCCGCAGCAGGACCGGGTTGTCGCCCTGACCGAATACGGCGGGTACGCCTACCCGGTGGAGGAACATCTTTCCTGTAAGAAAGAATTTGGCTATCAGCATTACCATTCCACCGAAGAGCTGACGCAAAATTATAAGAGGCTTTGGGAAGAGGAAATTTATCCGAATTTACAGTATGGCCTGTGCAGTGCAATTTACACGCAGACCAGTGATATCGAGGAAGAGATCAATGGTGTGCTGACCTATGACCGGGAGATTGTGAAGCTGGATGAGGATCAGGTGAAAGAGATGAATGATAAGCTCTATGGAATGTTCGATTCACTTGTATGAGTATGAGGATTGAAATAATAGAAGATAATTGAAACTTTTTATTCTCCGGCAGAGTCTAATCTGTGAAAGTGAAACAGGACAGACGAATTTATAAGAAATGAGGAGAAAGAGATGAGATTATTTTTCACAAAAAGATTTATGGCAGCAGCAGTTTGCGCCGCCGCACTCACAAGTATCATACCGGCAGTACCGGTTTACGCGGGCGCCAGAACCCAGCAGTCCAGCAATTCCAGAAATGAAAAAATGAGAAAGGCGGCGGAGCAGGTACAGAAAGCATTTGAAAAAAAAGATTTAAACAAACTGGCCGATCTGTGCAGCTATCCGGTGGTCGTCTCCTTTAAAAGCGGCGAACTGGCGGAATTGAAAAGTAAGGAAGAGTTTATGGCCCTTGGCTCCCAGACCATCTTCACCCAGAAGATGACGGATGCGATCGCCTCTACCAATGTGGCGAAGCTGACGGACGGAGAGCAGGCCGGTACAATGATGGGCGGAGATTACGGATTGACTCTTTATAAGGTGAAGGGAAAATGGAAGATTAATAACTTTTACCTGGATGTGGGTTCAACCGTAAATTCCAATTCAGTGAATATCAGCGATATGAAGGAGATGGCGGAACAAATCCAGAAGACATTTTCATACAAGAGCCTGGAAACCTTGTCTAAGATGTGTAATTATCCAATAATTATCACCAATTCCAATGGAAAAATGACGGAAATTAAGTCAGCAGAGCAGCTGATAGCCCTTGGTGAAGATAAGGTGTTCACAGAAAAGCTGAGCAAAGAGATTGATAATACGGATATCACGCGTCTCGAAGAGGTTGGAAGCGCCGGTGTTATGATGGGCGGAGATTCGGGACTGAATATGTACAAATTCAACGGTTACTGGAAAATCAACCAGATTTACCAGTAGGCGGAATATGGAAGATATGTAACAGTTTGGCCAAAAGCTGACCTGTTACGAAGATACCGGTAAGAGCAGGATGGTTCCTGTATCTTACCGGTATCTTCAGTTAAGCTGTAATTGAGTCCCGAACAGCCGGATATTTTACGAAGCATCGAGGTAAAAGGAGGTGAGTGTTTTGCCTGCCGCTTTGAGCAGAGACGTCAGCGGCAGCAGGATATTGTCGCGCTTTACGGAGGTCTCCTTCAGGAAGCTTCCAATTATCTCCATAACATTATCCGGCAGAAGAAGCTCGCCGGTCCGGGTGGCCCCGGAAGACCGGAGAATATCGAAGACCGTATCAACAAACGCCCGCCGTTCCTCGGGGGACAGCTCTGAAATCCAGGTTTTTATCGTACGGTCAACCAGACAGCTTCCCTCTGTGATTTCTTTCAGCCGTATGAAGTCTCCGTCCCGGATTTCCCAGGAATAGGGATCATGCTGCATCAGTCCTTTCAGCCCGCTCTGTACAATGGTGTAGGACTCTTCATGCCCCAGAAGCATGCCTACTACAGAGGACTGAGGGAGAAAAGTTCGGACAAGGGGAAGCGCAGTGCGGTAGCCCGGCGTATCAAGAACCGCCTGGCTGAAGCCTGGGCCGTCATAATTGAATACGGCACGGATTCGCGGCGTGATATCGGGAAAAGTGCAGGCGGCGGAAAATACGGCCAGGTTGCCGCCCTTTGAATGGCCGCCCACCCAGACAGAGCCCGCGGCAAGAGAGGCCATATTCGACAGATAATAACAGGCCGTCCACTGGCCAGGAACAGTATCCTGAAAGCCAAGGTTGAAATCCTCCTTCCAGCCAATCAAAGTTCCGTCGGTACCGCGGAAAACAACAAAGATATCTCCGGAGCCGAGAAGAAGAGTGATGGCGGAGAACTGCATTTCAAGGTCAGGCGATTTGATATCCCTGTAAGCAGTCAGACGCAGGCCGGAGAAGCGGCGGCTCTTTGCCATTTCCTCAAGCAGACGCTGGTTTTCTAGTGAGCGGACACGCAAAAGCCGCTTCCTCTCAGGCAGCGCGAGTATGGCGGCCGCCGTTTCTTTGACCGCAGGCGCTTCCTGGGGACTGTCTGGTATCAGGCCGTCAAAGTGAATGTAAGACATTGCGGAAAAAACAAGGCCGTCCACAGCAGACAGAGGAACTTCCTCCAGTGTCTTACTGCCGTGGACGGCGACATAATCAATAATACCGGGAAAAGACGTATTGGAATCGGGCATGACAAAGCCTTTTCTTTTTAATATATTCCGCGCCGGAAAAAGGTGTTACTGTTCACACCATGCCCAAAAGCGGCATGCTGTAAACAATAACACGCTTCGCGATGCACAGAAACTGCAAAAACGCAGTTTCGCGCCGTGAAACTCGGGATTTTCGTGCAAAATGCGCGCGAAAATACCTCGCGGAATACAACCTGTGAACAGTAATAAAAAGGTTCGCCGGTTTAGCCGGAAGCTGTCTTAACGCTTACAGCATTTTTTTGGCATCCTTAAAGAAGGAGACAATAATCATCACAATAATCACTGCAATGGGAAAGGCAGCTATGATCGATACCGTCTGCAGATTGGCCATGGAATTATCGCTGAATACCAGTGCGATAGGCAGCAAAATCAGCATGATGGACCAAAATACCTTGATACCCATATGAGGTTCCTCGTCATTGTCAAGTTCCTTATAGGAATAGGAAGATGCGACCAGTGCGATGGCATCAAAGCTGGTTGCATAAAATGCAATCATCGTGAGCGCCAGAAGAATCAGTACCAGCGGCGCCAGCGGAAGCGTGCGGACAATAGCGATAATCGTAGTGTAGAGATTGCCGGTTGCCGTATAGAGTCCAATCACGTCGAGCTTGCCGAACACCTGTAAACCAAGGCTGTAGTTGCCGAGGATAATAAAGCTCGTAAATGTGCCTCCAAGGCCAAAAATATATCCGCCCAGAATCGTTTGTTTTACCGTGCGTCCCTTTGAAATATTGCCGATAAAAAATGGTGCGGCGACACACCATACCATCCAGTACGCCCAGTAGAAAATAGTCCAGTTCTGTGGGAAGGAGGTGGTTCTCTGCGGATCGGTAAAGGTGGAAAGACTCACAAAATTCTGAATCAGGTTTCCGATGGAGGAGAAGCCTGTCTCTATAATATATCTTGTCTCGCCTCCGAATATCAGTACATAGGCCAGCAGCCCGAAGAACAGGTATACACAGGAAGCGGCCAGCTTCATGATGCCGTGCATGCCTCTGACTACGCAGAAGGTGTAAACAATGCAGGTAATAACCAGGATTAAAATGGTAATCCACTTTGAGTTATCAATTCCCAGCAGATCTGCTGCAATCTGGCTCATCAGAGGAGTTGCCAGGCTGAAGGTGGTGGCGGTACCCGCCAGCAGGGCGAATACGGCGAACTCCGCGGAGAACGAGGGGCTGTTCCAGGTGCTTACCGTGCGCATCCGATAGGCCAGGCACTGGAACAGCACGAACAGTCCCGCGAATCCCGCCACAAAGGCCAAGGGTATCTTCCAGAGGCTTCCCGCCTCGATCAGGCTTTGGGCCACCAGCACATACGCGCACGAGCACAAGGCGAACAGCGCTCCCACGAACACCTCGTTGGACACTGACGAGTTGCCCAGCCTCATGAACGCCCGCAGCGCCTTGAGCGGCTTGCCCAGGTGCAGCGTCGAACACGCCAAGGCCGCCAAAAGGAGCACGCACAGAAAGGCCCCCGCGTAGCCCGTTGTCAGGTTGACGGCACCGGGAAACGCGTCGATGAGCGCCAGAAAGCCCGCCACCATCCAGATGCCGGCGCACAGGGGCGCAAGGACGGTGAACAGCACTAGGGGCCACTCCGAAGCAACGCTTCTCATGTCAGATCTCCTTCTCGTTGGCCAGCACCGAAGCGGACTCATGCGAGCGCCGGGCGAAGCGGTGGGGCGTGACTACCAAATTGGGCCGGGTGTAGCTGCTTTCTGGCAAGGGCGCCACGTCGCACTCGCTGCCCCATCGCTCCCGCAGCTCATTGATGTCGCCGAACTCCAGCGCGCGCATGGGACAGGCCTCCACGCAGAGGGGCTCCTTCCCCTCGCTTACGCGGGCGCGGCAGCCGTCGCACTTGCGCATGGCGTGGTGCGTGCGGCTGTAGCTAGGCGCCTTATAAGGACAGGCGAAGGCACAGCTTCCGCAGCCAATGCAGCGCTCGCTGTCGAGTACCACGAAGCCGTCGTCGTGCTTGCGCAGGGCCCCCGAGGGACATACCTGCTGGCATATCGGGTCGTCGCAATGGTTGCAGGCCAGGGACAGGTAATAGGCGTACACGTTGTGCCACCAGCTCTCCCCTTCCCGAACCCAACTGCCGCCCGAGGCCTCGCACACGCGGCGGAACGACGGGGTCTCCCCCAGTTGATAGGCATCTCGGCAGGCCATCTCGCAGGTTTTGCATCCGGTGCACCGGGAGGCATTCACATGGAAGCCGTACTGCTTGCTCACGGCTATCGCCCCGCTTTCTTTACTTGCGCGCAGTTGCTGTGCTGGGGATTGCCCTTGGCCAGCGGCGTGGCGCGGCTCGACGTGAGCGTGTTGATGCAGCCTCCCCAGTCCAGCCGATCGCCGGCCATGTCGGCCCGGTGCCAGGCGCCCTCGCCCAGCGCGATCACCCCGGGCATAATGCGCTCGGTCACCTTCGCCTCCACCATCAGCCGGCCGTAGGCCGTAGACACTTCCACCATCTCGTCCTGGCTCACGCCGCGCGGAGCGGCATCGAGGGGGTTGATCCACAGCTGGTGGCGGGCGCGCTCCTTGATGGCGTCCAGCGACCCGTAGGACGAATGGGCGCGGCTGCGATGGTGGAACCCGATGAGCTGCAGGGGGTAGCGCTCAGGGTCGCCGGCCCCGGGCTCGAAGTAGGGTGGTGCGTACACGGGCAGCGGGCTGATAACCTCCCCTTCGCGCAAGGCGAAATGGGCCGTGTCCTGCAGGATCTTCTCCGAGTAGATTTCGATTTTGCCCGACGGCGTTTCCAAGGGATGCCCTTCGGGGTCCTCGCGGAATTCCCGGAACGCCACATGGCAGCCTTCGGGGTTGCTGCGTCGATGCAGGCCCTGCTCCAGCAGCACCTCGTAGGGCGGAAGCTCGGGGTCGGCCTCGCGCACCTGCTCGTAGATAACCTGGCGCCACTCCTCCTCGCTGCGGCCCTCGGTGAAGGCGTCGGCGAAACCCAGACGCTCGGCAAGGGCGGAGAGCATCCCGTACAGCGTGCGGCGCTCGCCGCGCTGGGGCAGGTACTGCGAGTTCATCAGCACGTAGCCGTCATCGCCCGCCCAGTCGTTGGCAATGAGGCTCGGCTGTTCCACGGGCATCAGGTCGGGCAGCACGATATCGGCATAGCGCGCCGACGAGGTGAGGAACGTGTCAATGACCACGATGAACTCGCACTTGCTCTCGTCGGCAAGGATGTCGTGGGTGCGATTGATGTTCGAGTGCTGGTTGATCAGGGTGTTGCCCGCGTAGTTCCAGATGAACTTGATGCCGGTCTTCAGGCGGTCGGCCCCCACCACGCCGTCTTCAGCGGCGGTCATCTGAGGACCCCGCGCTACGGCGTCAGTCCACAGGAACACGGGAATGGCCGTGGTCACCGGATTGTCGGGAGCCGGCACGTCGGCCTCGAAGAAGCGGAACGTCTCGAAGTCGGACCCCGTGCCGCCGCCCGCCAGGCCCACGTTGCCCGTCAGCACGGCCAGCATGGCGATGGCCCGGGCCGTCTGCTCGCCATTGGCATGGCGCTGCGGCCCTTTTCCCTGGTAGATGGCGCAGGGCTTCGCCGCGGCCATCTCGCGGGCCAGCTTCACGATGGATGCTGCCGGCACGCCGGTGATAGCCGAGGCCCACTGCGGCGGCTTGGCAACGCCGTCGGCGCCCAGGCCCAGGATGTAGGAGTGGTAGCTGGAGCCGGCCGGTGCGGAAGCCGGCAGCGTGCCCTCGTCGAAGCCGACGCAGTAGCGGCTCAGGAACTCGTAGTCGACCAGGTCCTCCTCGATCATGACGTAGGCCAGAGCAGCCGCCAGGGCGCCGTCGGTGCCCGGGCGCAGGGCAATCCACTCGTCGGCGCAGTTGGCCGCCGTCTCGGACAAGCGCGGATCGACGACGATGGTGCGTACCCCCGCCTCCAGGATGGCGTCCTTGAGGTGAACCGAGCTGCCCGCCCCGCACATTTTGGTCTCGAAGGTGTTGTCGCCGAACAGCACCAGCAGCTTCGCGTTCTTCACATCGGCGGGCGTGTTGGCGTCGCGCGCGCCGTACAGGTACGGCAGCGCGGCATCGATCTGCGAGTGACTGTAGTCGCCATAGCCCTCCAGGCAGCCCCCGTACAGGTTCATGAACCGGTGCAGAAAGCCCGTGATGTTGGCGCTCATCACCCCGCTGGCGAAATTGATGTACACCGCCTCGTTGCCGTAGGTTTCCACCACGCGCTTCAAGTTGGCGGCGATGTCGTCGAGGGCCTCGTCCCAGCTGACGCGCTTGAATGAGCCCTCGCCCCGGCGGCCCACGCGCTTCAGCGGATAGCTCAGCCGCTCCGCGTGGTTGATCCACTCGCGAATGGAGCGCCCGCGCAGGCAGGCGCGAATCTGCCGCGCCTCCGCCCCGTCCTCGACGGAGCGATCGGTTTCCACCCAAAGGAGTTCGTCACCCTTCATATGGAAGTTCAGGACGCACCGGCCCTCGCAGTTGACGCTGCAGTAGCCGAACACCGTGCGCGTGCCGTCGGCCGCGCGCCGCGGGGAATCAACCAGCGCCTCGGGCTGCACCGAGCAGCCTTTCTTAGCCCGCACAAACATGGGCGACCTCTTCCTCGAACACCGCACCCTCCGAACGATTCCCTCGTTCGCGGCGATCCATCAGAAAACGAGCGACGCGCAAGACCGCGTAGGCACCGAACACCACCGCGCTGGCCGCCAGCGTGGCAGCCGCATCGCCCGATCCCTTCAGCGCCGACGGATAGAGAATAAGCACCTCGTGGGCGAAAATCAGGCCGAAGAACCCGTAGGACAACCGCTGCAAGTTCTTCCACGAGGCCGCGCGCATGCGCCGTTTGACCGCCTTGACCGACGTGACACCCAGCAGCACCAGAAGCACCACCAGGGCCAGCGCAATGATCAGGGAGGCCAGCTGGTTGCCGTTCAGCACGCTAGCGCGAACCAGCAAAACGCCCAGAAAGGAGCTGAGGTAGTTGATGCAGTGGGCCGCCGCCAAAATGCACGCCATCAGCGACAGCTCGGCGCGGATGGGGCCGATCACCTTCCGGGGCGTCGACTGCTCGGGGAACACCCCGCAGTACATGACGACGATGAACAGCGAGGTGGCCAGCATGCCCCGCTGAACCAGGGGCGTCAGCACCTGCAGGACGCTGGGCGGAAGCCCCACCACCATGCCGTAGGCGTACACGAAATCCAGGGCCAGGGCCACGCCGTACCACAGCACCGGCGTGCGGCGCAGCGAGGGAGCCGCCAGCATGACGAACACGCAGGTGGCAACTAAGGTAAGCACAAAGGTCATGTCAGCCTCGATTCTCGGGCAGGCTGCCCTGGGGCGCGTCTTCGCCGTCCTGCGCCCCTGCCGCCGCCTCGCAGCGCGCTTGTAGGGCCTTATCCTCGACAAGCACACCGGCCAGGTAGGCAGCCCAGGCGCGATAGAAGCCGCTCTCGTCGCTGCCGATGACGCGCTCGGCGAACTGGCCGGCCCAACGATCGAGGTGCTGCACTTCGAAGGCGCGCAGGACGCTCAACTGGCGTAGAACGTCCGGCCGGTTGGCGCCCGTCAGCCCCTCGCGTTCGAGCTGCTCGATGAGGCGGTCGGTCACATTGCGCAGGAACTCGAGCTCGGTGCCGATGGCGTCCTCGGGCTCGCGGTTCTTGGCCTTCAAGAGGTAGCCGTTGGCCTCGTAGAACGTGCGCACCGCCAAGGTCTCGGCCGTGAACATGCGCGGCGTGCCCGAAAGATAGGCAGACTCGTGCAGCGGCGCCACCACTTCCCGCGGCCCCAGAAACAAGCGGGCGTACTCGGTGCGCGTCTTGGTGGCCAGCCCGGCCATGTCCTCGCAGGCCAGATGCGCCAGGTCGGCGCTTAGGGCGCTTTCGAGCGAATCATCGAGGGTCGCTTCGGCTGCGGCGGACTGCGCCACCATCTGACGTACCGCCTCCTCGGACGATTCGCGCGAGAACACCGCCGCCGTCACAGCGAAGCGATCGCGGCGCCCTTGCAGAATTTCCAACAGCTCGTCGGCCGCTGTCGCGGGGGCGACCATTGTCTCCATGGAAACCAACTCCTCAGCGGCAGAGCCGGCAAGGCGAACCTTCGCCGGCCCCGCCCACGGGTAACTACTACTGATCCTGAACCGTCGTGGACGTGCTCAGAAGGTCGACGGCGGCGGCGAAGTAGGCTTGCGCCGCCTCGTTGGAGTCGTACACTTCGAAGCCCAGGGACTGCGCGGCCAGATCGGTGATGTCCATTTGGCGAGCGTGGGTCTGGGCGGCCACGCACATGTTGTTCACCTGCACACCGCAGCCGGCGCAGGCCGTCAGGATGTAATCGGCCCCCACCTCATCGGCCTCCGACACGCGGGCCACACCGGACGTGGGTACGCTGCCGATCTCGTAGAACGCGTTCACCAGGCCGCAGCACAGCGAATCGGCGCGGTTGTGCCTCATGTCCTCGTACTCGACCCCGGGAATGGCCTTGATGAACTCGCGGGTGTTGATATCGGTGTGGGCGTCCAGCTCCTCGCCGTGCATGCGCATGGCCATGACCACTTCCTCCATGGCCGTGTTGCCCGCGCGCTCGCCCAGGCCGTTGATGGTGCACTCGATCTGCGTGGCGCCGTTGCGCACGCCGGCCAGCGACAGTGCCGTGGCCATGCCCAAGTCGTTGTGGCAGTGCACCGACACGGTGACGTCGTCGATGCCCTTCACGTTGTCCATGAGGTACTTGATGCGGGCACCGAAGTCCTCGGGCAGCGAGTAGCCCGTGGTGTCGGGGATGTTCACCACCGTGGCGCCGGCGGCAATGACCGCCTCGATGACGCGGGCCAAAAACGCGAAGTCGGAGCGGCCGGCGTCCTCGGCGTAGAACTGCACGTCGTCCACGAACTTCTTCGCATAGCTCACGCACTTCACCGCGCGCTCGATGCACTCCTCCTCGGTGATGCGCAGCTTGTCGCGCATGTGCGAGGGGGACACGCCGATGCCCGTGTGGATGCGGGGGCGCTTGGCGTACTTGAGCGCGTCGGCGGCCGAGTCGATGTCCTTCTCCACCGCGCGGGTAAGGGCGCATACGGTGGCCTGGTCACCGGCCAGCTCGGCAATACGGCGCACGCTCTCGAAATCACCCGGGCTGGAAATGGGGAAGCCGGCCTCGATGACGTCCACATTCAGACGGAGGAGCTGACGCGCGATGACCAGTTTCTCTTCGGTATTCATAGACGCGCCGGGCGACTGCTCGCCGTCGCGCAAGGTGGTGTCAAAGATGGCAATCTTGCGAGTCATGAGTCTCCTTCTTTCTCTAAAACTGACTGGAAGCATCATAGCAAAACAAAACGGCGCCCTCACCTGGGCGCCGTTAAAAAAGCACTATGGCGGGCTATCGAGCAAGCCTATAGCACGATCTTTCCCACATTCGGAAAGCGCCGCACGAAAGAAACGCCCCGCCGTCAGCAGCAACGGCGGGGCTCGCTACGCTTCGCAGCCTGCAAAGGGAGGGGGGAGTCAGGCAAGGAAGCTACGGGATAGGTAGAGGTGGGACGTTCTAGCAGGCCGCCAGGCGCGCTTGTTCCTGGCTGAAGAACGCGGCCATCATCGCACCGAGCCCGCGATAGAAGCCGGTCTGCGCCCGCGCCCTCATTTCGTCGGCCACGCTGGCCCCAAAGGGAACCAGGTGATCGGCCAGAAGCTCCTGCTCGAGCTCGGCCTGCCCGGTATCGATGAGGTGCTCGGCGAACCCGCATTCGACGCCGAAATACTCCGGCGACTCGTGCGCGTCGGCGCTCAGCCGCAGCGACGCCCGCTCATAGAGGGAGGCAAGCTCCGCCGCCGTGGCAGCGGCAGGGCGCCCCCGGTGAAGTGACTCGTAGGGAATGAGCACCTCGTCGGGCGCCGTCCCGCGGAACAGGCGCGCCCGATCGACCGCGATGTGACGCAGGCGGTCCTCCGTCGACTCCTGTTCCCAAAAGGCAAGGATATCGGCCGACCCGGGCTCGTCGGGGTACACCTTCGCACGGGAAACCACCGTTACGGCAAACTCCTCGGTGGGCAGGTCGCAGAACAGCGCGCGCAAAAACCCATAGCTTGCCTGTCGTTCGGCGGCCTCCATTAGCTCGTCGCCCCCGCAGCGGCGGACGCCGAGGCGTCGATGAGCGACACGTCCCCGCGGTAGTACACCGCCGGCCCCGTTCCCTCGTCGGCGAACAAGGTGCAGGTATCGCCTTTCGCCAGCTCGACCGAGAGGGCGCTCTGCTCGTCATCCTGGTCGCCAAACACGCGGGCGCCCACGATGCACGTCGCCACACAGGCAGGCTCCTTCCCCTCGGCGACGCGCTCGTGGCAGAACTGGCACTTCTGAGCGATCGAGGGCAGGCGGTTGCCCGTCTTGGCCTCCTCGAAGGGCGTGGCGTCGAAGCCCTCGCCCCAGTAGAGCCCCTCGACGCTTCCCTCTGGCGGATTGA
>OMGQ01001458.1_pt1 | contig 13626 bp, 13 predicted proteins | sample 1646071 | NCBI WGS metagenome assembly OMGQ01 (sample SAMN05578585, study PRJEB25193) | human gut metagenome | biome: Human Microbiome; feature: human-associated habitat; material: feces | host: Homo sapiens | place: USA:Birmingham | reverse complement strand
GGTGGGGGCCGCACCGGCGGCGCACACGCACACACCGGCGGAGATTGGCGCCGCACCAAAAGCGCACGCACATACGGCGGCCGAAATCGGAGCCGCACCCGCATCGCACACGCACACCGCCGCGGAAACCGGAGCCGCACCGGCCGCGCACACGCATGCCGCATCCGATATTGCCGCCGGTATGCTTCCGCTCGCACGCGGCGGTACGGGCGCGGCAAGCGCCGCCGCGGCGCGCACGAATCTCGGCATCACTTACAGCAATCTCGGCACCGTGCCTGTCGCAAACGGCGGTACGGGGGCGACCTCTGCATCCGGTGCTAGGTCTGGTTTGGGAGTGCCCGCAGAAATAGACATCGGAGATGGTTCTTCTGGATTTCCATTCAATTGGGGCACAGTTATCTCCCGCGGAGGTTTAGGAAATACAATAGGCCAAGCCACCGCCGACAACTACTATTGGGGAGTCGATTCCAATGCTACTCTTTGGGGAGGAAAGCAGACAAATCGTGCTACAAGCGTTACGTGGAAAAAAGCGATGATGCTCGATGCCGGGGCTCCGGCTTTGGGTGTTTCGCAGGGCGGCACAGGGGCAACGAGCGCCAGCGGGGCGCTTTCAAATCTCGGCGCTATGCCATTAAGCTATGGACAGTCTGTAGCACTTTGGACGGGGGTATGCAATCGTGGAAGTAGTATAACTATCCCGAACGCGAACAAATACGGCGCTCTGATCGTTTACTGCACGCCCGGCAGCGGTGAATCCGAGGTAATCACCTGTATTTACAGGGGCCGGGGCTATAAATTTCAGATCGCCAGCAATCAGGCCTACTGCCTGCTTTCGGCTACGGACAGCGGAAACGACAAAATATATACGGTCGATTCCGGATCGTCGGCCGGTGCCGCACTCAAGGGCGTGTACGGTCTTTCCAGATTCAAGGCATAGTCAGAAAACGGAGGGAATATGAAAATCAACGCGACATTTGACCGGGAGGGTTATCTCGAAAATTTTGCCACGCTCGGCACGGTGGACGGCGGTATGGACGTCGAAACGCCGGAGGACGTTTCCGAAGATGAGCTGATGGAAAACTACGCGGCCTACCGGCTCGAAAACGGCGCGCTCGTGCTCGACGAGGCTAAACTCGCCGCCATGCAGGCAGCCGCGGAGCAGGCGGCGCTCACGGCGCGGTACATCCCGTCGGAGGCGCAGTCCGCGGCAGAGGCCGGGCGGTTGGTGCTCGCGCAGATGGCCGGGCTGGACGACGATGCGCGCATCCGCGTTTCGGGGCTGTACGAGCTGTGGATCGCTGGCAAGTACGAGGCCGGCGACATCCGCAATTCCGGCGGGCAGACGTGGGAATGCTTCCAAGCGCACGACTGCGCGGTGTATCCGGACATCAAGCCCGGCTCCGATGCGTGGTTCACGTTCTGGCGGCCCCTGCACGGGAAATCGCCGGAGACGGCAAGGCTGTTCGTGCCTGTGCAGGGCGCGCACGACATGTACAAAATCGGGGAATATGCGGTGTTTGAAGATGCGCTTTACAAGTGCGCGCAGGACACGGCCTACAGCCCGGCGGACTACCCGCAGGCGTGGGAAAAACTAAACTGAAAACGGAGGAATTTATGAGAGAGAACCTTTTGAAAAGCGGCAGTGCGGCGGCAGGCGCAGCACTCGCCTCGTATTTCGGCGCGCTGGCCGCGCCGCTGCTCGTTTTGCTGTGCGTCATGGTCGTCGATTACGTCACCGGCATGGCGAAGGCCTACATGGCGTCGCAGCTCAGCTCGCGCATCGGCCTGCGGGGCATCCTCAAGAAGCTGTGCTATATGGCGATGGTTGCCGTCGGCGCGGCGCTCGACTACCTCCTGACCGGCGCGCTCGCGCAGGCGGGCATCGACCTGCATGTCGAGATGTTCTGCGGCATGCTCGTTGCGGTTTGGCTGATTATAAACGAGCTGATCTCGATCCTTGAGAACCTCGCCGAGATCGGCGTGCCCGGCATGCCCGTCCTGACAAAGCTGATCGACCGGCTCCGGAGCACGCTCGAGAGCGGGAACAAAGTCGGAAAAAAGGAATAATATGGAGGGAGCACGTAATGAAAAGGGGGGATCAATTATGCTGCATGGATTCGACCTATCCTACGCACAGGCCGGCCTTTCGCTCGCTGAAATCGCGGACAAGGCCGGCTTTCTCCTGCTGCGCGCCGGCTACGGCGGCGACTACAAGGATCAGGACGACAGCGAATTCGGCCGCTTCGCCGAGGAGGCGGACGCGCTCGGCATCCCGTGGGGCGCGTACCTCTACTCCTACGCGCTCACGGCGGCGGACGCCGAAGGCGAAGCCGCGCACATGCTGCGCCTGCTGGGCGGCCGGAAGCCCGCGCTCGGCGTGTGGCTCGACATGGAGGACGCGGACGGCTACAAGGCCAAAAACGGCATGCCGAGCGATGCCACTCTGGCGGACATCTGCATCACCTTCTGTGATGCGATGGAACAGGCAGGGCTTTACACCGGCATCTACGCGAGCCTGAGCTGGCTCGAAACGAAGCTGAAAACCGAGAAGCTCGGCCGCTTCGACAAGTGGGTCGCGCAGTGGAACGACACCTGCGACTACACCGGCGCGTACAGCCTCTGGCAGTACACCGACCGGTATGAAATCGCGGGCAGAAAGCTCGACGCAAACCACCTCGTGCGGGATTTCCGCACCGACAAAGGAGGGAATTCCATGGCGAACAAAAAGAGCCGCGTGCTGATGACCGGCGAGAACCAGATCACGCAACACTACGGCAGCGGCGGGCACGGCGGGTGCGATCTCGTGAAGAAAACCAACCAGCTCGATGGGATTGCCGCGCATTCCGACGGCACGGTCGTCTGGTGCCAGTCCGGCATCCCGAACGATCCGGGCAGCAGCGGCAACCGCTCCTACGGCAACGCCGTGAAGCTGCGCCACGCGAACGGCTGGTGCACACTGTACGCGCACATGGACTATATTTCCGTGGAGAACGGGCAGACGGTCAAGAAAGGCCAGAAGCTCGGCTATATGGGCAACACCGGCAATTCCTACGGCGCGCACCTGCACTTTGAGGTGCGGGACAAGTCCGACGCGCGCGTCAACCCGGAGCCGTACCTCAACGCCGATCTGCCGGGCGCGGGCGGCGGCGCGGACACGTCCGCAGGCTATACCGGCGACCTGACCTACTGCGCCTACACGCAGAAGGCGTGGCAGCCGAAGGTTGTGAACGCCGGCGACGGGCCGGACGGGTACGCGGGTATTTACGGCAGCGCGGTGCAGGGCATCCGGATCGACGCGAAGAACTGCGACGTGTACTACCGCGTGCACCTCAAGGGCAAGCCGCAGGACGAGTGGCTGCCGGAGGTCAAGAACAGCGGCTCGGGCGCGGACGGCTATGCCGGCATCTACGGGCAGGACATCGACGGCATCCAGATCCGCGTGCCGCAGGGCTTTGTAGACTGCCGCGTGCACCTCAAGGACGGCGACTACCTCGACTGGGTGCGCTTCGGCTCGGCTTATAAGGACGGTGCCGACGGCTATGCGGGTATCTTCGGCCGCGCGATCGACGGCGTGCAGATGGAGTAAAACAGGATAGAAAAAAGGGAATCCCCGGATCGGGCTCGTGCATTTTTTGCGCGGCCCGGTTCGGGGATTTTTTCATTTAATTGCAAAACAATGTTGCAAAACAATGTATTATAATACAGAAAGAAAGGTGTGCGTATCGCAGGGCACAAACGACGGTAAGTGTTCGGATGAAATCGACCAGCGGCACTGTATGCGAGGTAAATTTTGGATGATTAAAGCGCGGGAAAATTTCGAGTATTGGATGAAGCAGGACAAAAAGACGCTGGGGCACATTTTGCAGCTCTTAAAAGATATTGACCGCAACGGATATGAAGGAATCGGAAAACCGGAGCGGCTGAACGGCGATTTGTCCGCTTATTGGAGCCGCAGAATAGACGACGTCAACCGCATTGTTTACTGAATTGAAAACGGTATGGCCAAAATTGTACAGAGCGGCTCCCATTACAGGGATAAGTGAAGAATACCTGCGGTGCACCGGATAAAGCACCCCGAATCGGGCTCGTGCATTTTTTGCACGGCTCGATTCGGGGCGTTTTTGTTTTTTATGGGTGCGGGGGTTACTCGGTGCGCAGCGCTGTGACCGGGTCCTTCTTCGCCGCGCGCTTTGCGGGCAGCAGGCCGCCGACCACCGTGATCAGCATGCTGATCGCGATCAAAATCACCGCCGCGCCGACAGGCAGCACCGCGCGCACCGTATCGCTGCCGACAAGCTGCGCGATGATCGAATTGATCGGGATCGTGAGCAGCGCCGAGATGCCAACGCCGATCAGGCCGGCGCAGAAGCCGATGATAAACGTCTCCGCGTTGAACACCTGCGAGATGTTGCGCTTCGAGGCGCCGAGCGCGCGCAGGATGCCGATCTCCTTCGTGCGCTCCAGCACGGAGATGTGCGTGATGATGCCGATCATGATGCAGGAAACGACGAGCGAAACCGCGACGAACGCGATCAGCACGTAGGAGATTACATCGACAATCGAGGTAATCGAGGCGGTGAGCAGCGCGACATAATCGGTGTAGGTGATCTGGCTGTCCTCGTCCACCGTCTCGTTATAGGCCTCGATGCAGTCCGAAACGGCCTCCTTGTTTTCAAAGCTGTCGGTGTAGATGCTGATGGAATCCGGCGCGTCGTAGCTGACCTTGCCGAACGACTTCATGTTGTCCTCAAAGGAGGCCCCGTCGATGTATTCGTCGTAGAGCGAGACGAGGATCTCCTCGTCCGGCGTGTTCTCGAGCCACGCGTCCATGGCCTCGGCCATCTGGCTCTCGTCCATTTGGCCCATGCCCATGCCGCCGGCCTGCATCTGCTGCGCCTGCGCGGCCTGTGCGCCGGCCTCTGTCCCCTCTGCCTCCGCATTCTGCGCGTTGTAGTAGAGGATCATCGTGTAGAGTGAGGCCTTATCGGAAACACCGAGCTTCGAGATGTAGTCCGCGGCGTCGGCGGCCTTTTTCGCGTCGTCCGCCGCCTCAAATTCCACGCCGTTGAGCACATTGATCTCGGGCGTTTCCGCCTGCGCGCGCACGACGGCGCTCTCGTTCGTGTGGTCGATCACGTAATCCGTGAGCTTCGATGTGTACGCCACCGGGGCGCGCAGCGTCGCGTTGGCCGCGTCCGCCTTCGGGCGGATCACGCCGGTGACCTTCAGCTCGAGCGCGTTTTCCATGAGCTGTTCCGCGCCGCCGTTTTCCTCCTCGATATAGGTGAACGTGCCGTCGTCGTTCTCCTGATAGCGGTCGCAGGCCGGCACAAGCCAGAAGCTGCGGTCCGCGGCATCGGCGTAATCCCAATCAAACGCTTCCGGCGTTTCGCCGTCCTCGATCGCCGCGCAGACCGCGTCGTATTCGTCCTTCGTGATGAGGCCGAGCTGGTAGAGCGTATCGGTGGGGATGGAATTCTGCTCGTCGAGCACGAGCACCACCTCGTCGTAATTTTCCGGCCACGCGCCGTAGAGCAGGTCGTAGCTGTCGGTGACGACGGGGCTGACGGTGCTCTCCGTGCCGGCCATCAGCTCCTCAAAATTTTCCGCGCCGCTGTCGGAGCCGGTCATCATCGTCATGGCGTTCTGCATGTTCTGGTTCATCATGGCAGTGAAGCTCGATTCATCCCCGCTCTCCGCGTCCTCGCCGACGTCCACGCTCGTATTGACCGGGGCGTCGTCCGCGTCGCGCGCGAACACATCGAACTGGACGTTGTACGTATAGACGACGCCGTTTTCACCGAGGTACTGCGCGATCTCGCTTTCGGAGTCGTCGAGGTAATTTTTAAAGGCCGTCAGGTCGTTTTCGGTGACGCTCGACTCGAGCGTTTCCACAGCCTCGAGCTTCCGGCTGTCCGCGTGCACGCCGTCCTCGGGCGCGGCGTCCGCATCCTGCACGGCGCCGTGCACGGCTCCCATCGCGCCCTGCGCCTCCATCAGCGCCGACATGTCGAAGGTTTCGGCCGTGATCGTCAGCGGATAGGAGGTCATCGTCTCCTTCTGGATGTCTGCGATGTACTGGTTCACGCCGGTCGAAAGCGAGAGGATCAGCGCGATGCCGATGATGCCGATCGACCCCGCGAACGCGGTGAGGAGCGTGCGGCCCTTCTTCGTGCGCAGGTTGTTGAAGCTCAAAGAGAGCGAGGTGAGAAAGCCCATGGCGGCGCGCCCCATGTTTTTGTGCTCCGGCGTTTTGAGCGCCGCCTCGTCCACCGCAAAGGGGTCGGAATCGTCGGTGATTTTGCCGTCGCGCAGGCGGACGATGCGCGTGGCGTACTGCTCGGCAAGCTCGGGGTTGTGCGTGACCATGACGACCAGCCGGTCCTTCGCGACCGCCTTCAAAAGCTCCATGACCTGCACGCTCGTCTCGCTGTCGAGCGCGCCGGTCGGCTCGTCGGCCAAGAGCACGTCGGGGTCGTTGACGAGCGCGCGGGCGATGGCGACGCGCTGCATCTGCCCGCCCGAAAGCTGGTTCGGCCGCTTGTGCGACTGCTCGCCGAGGCCGACCTCCTCGAGCGCCGCCTGCGCGCGCTTTCTGCGCTCGGCGCGCGAAACGCCGGAGATCGTCAGCGCGAGCTCGACGTTCGCGAGGATCGTCTGGTGTGGGATCAGGTTGTAGCTCTGAAACACAAAGCCGATCGTGTGGTTGCGGTAGGAATCCCAGTCGCGGTCCTTGTACTGCTTCGTGGAGATCCCGTTGATGATGAGGTCGCCGCTGTCGTAGCGGTCGAGCCCGCCGATGATGTTGAGCAGCGTCGTTTTGCCCGAGCCGCTCGGGCCGAGCACGGCGACAAACTCGCTGTCGCGCAGGTTGAGGCTCACGTCCCGCAGGGCGTCCTGCACAAGCTCACCGGTTTTGTATTGCTTGTGGATATTCTTGACTTGCAGCATTTCATTTTTCTCCCTTGCGCTCTGCATCGTTTAAATTGTCATGCGCTTTATTATAGGTTCCGATTCCGCCGCCGTTATGAACAGGATATGAGCAAATTGTAAATAACCGCGGCGAGGATGCGCCCGCGGGGCAAAGCCGCCCATTTCCGCGGCGCAGCGCGCAATCCGCTGGAAAAACGCGCGGCGGCGTGGTACAATGCAGATGTTAACACGCGTTGCTTGCGGCAACGGCCGGTTTTCGGTATGCTTGTGCCGGGACCAAAAATAAAGGAGGCTGACCCAAATGCTGAATGAAAACATCCGGGCCATCAGAAAATCGAAGGGGCTTTCCCAGCAGGAGCTTGCCGTGAAGCTGAACGTGGTGCGGCAGACCGTATCGAAGTGGGAAACGGGGCTTTCAGTGCCCGATTCCGACATGCTGCTTGTCCTTTCGGCGGTGCTGGAGACGCCCGTGAGCACGCTGCTCGGCGAAACCATCGCGCCGGCGGAGCCCGACGGCTTAAAGGCAATTTCCGAAAAGCTGGAGGTCATCAACTTACAGCTTGCCGGACGAAAGGCCGCGCGGCGGAAAATCCTGCACGGAACGCTGCTCGGGCTGTGCGCGGCTCTGCTCGCAATTTTCGTGCTCCTCAGTGCCGTGCTCAAAAGCCCTTACTTGAACTGGGACTACAGCAGCCCGGAGACCGCCGTCATCGGCGTGACGCTCCACGCGTGCGAGTGGATTTTTGTCCGGGCGGCTCCGGTTCTCCTCCTCGGGGCCGCTATCGGCGCTTTCCTGACGCGGAAGAAGGATTAACGCTTGCATGGACGGTGTGCCCGCGGCGGCGCGCTCCACGCAAAAAGCCCGCACAACGCTGTGCGGGCTTTTTCGTCTTACGCCTGATTTTACTGCGCGCGGCCGAGTTCGATGGCCTTGCGGTTGAAGCCGAGCATATCGGCCTTGCGGGCCGGGATGCACTTCTGAAGCGCCTTGTCGAGCGTTTCCTCGGCGCAGAAGCCGACCTCCTTGAAGAGCTTGCCGATGAGGATGATGTTCGCGAGGCCCTTGAGGCCGTTTTCCTCGGCGAGCTTCGAGGCCGGTACGTAGTAGGTTGTCACGTCGTCCCGCTCCACCTTTACGTCGATGAGGCTGCTGTCGAGCAGAATCACGCCGCCGGGCTCGACGTCGTTCACAAACTTATCGAGCGAGGGGCGGTTCATCGCGACGAGCACGTTCGGGTTCGTCACGAGCGGCGAGCCGATCGCCTCGTCCGAAAGGCAGACGCTGCAGTTCGCGGTGCCGCCGCGCATTTCCGGGCCGTAGGAGGGGAGCCACGAAAGCTCTCTGCCCTCGATGAGACCGGCATAGGCGACGACCTTGCCGGCAAACAGAACGCCCTGACCGCCGAAGCCGGCGAAAACCATGTTCAGATCCTTCATTTCAGTCTGTCCCCCTTCGTGCCGTCCTTGAATACGCCGAGCGGATAATACGGAAGCATGTTTTCCCGCAGCCAGCCGAGCGCGTCGACCGGCGACATACCCCAGTTCGTCGGGCAGGTGGAGAGCACCTCGACGATCGAGTAGCCCTTGCCCTCGAGCTGGTTCTGGAACGCCTTCTTGATCGCCTTCTTCGCGATGTTGACGTTTTTCACGCTGTCCACCGTGACGCGCTGCGCGAGCGCGACGCCGTCGAGCGTGGAGAGCATCTCGCAGACGCGCACCGGGTAGCCGGCGGTGTTCACATCGCGGCCGTAGGGCGTGGTCTGCGTGACCTGATTCGGCAGGGAGGTCGGGGCCATCTGGCCGCCGGTCATGCCATAGATCGCGTTGTTGACAAAGATGACCGTGATGTTCTCGCCTCTCGTCGCCGCGTGCACGGTTTCCGCCGTGCCGATCGCCGCGAGGTCGCCGTCGCCCTGATAGGTGAAGATCACGTTCTCGGGCTTCGCGCGCTTGAGGCCGGTGGCGACCGCCTGCGCTCTGCCGTGCGGCGCCTGCACCATATCGCAGGTGAAATAATCGTAACACATAACCGAGCAGCCGACCGACGCCACGCCGACCGTTCTGCCCTCAACGCCCAGCTCCTCAATGGCTTCCGCAACAAGGCGGTGAATGATGCCGTGTGTGCAGCCGGGGCAATAATGCAGCGGCGCATCCGTCAAGGTGGACGGTTTCTTAAATACTACTGCCATTTTATTCCAGTCCTTTCGCCTTATTTCAGGAGTTTCTTGATTTCGCCGAGCACTTCCTTCGGCGTGGGGATGATGCCGCCCGTGCGGCCGTAGAAATGGACCGGCACGGCGCAGTTCGCGGCGAGACGGACGTCGTCGACCATCTGGCCCATGCTCATCTCCACGACGAGAAGCTGCTTCGCCTGCTTTGCCGCGCGCTGCACCGCGTCCGCCGGGAACGGCCAGAGCGTGATCGGGCGGACGAGGCCAACCTTGAGGCCCTCCTCGCGCGCCTTATTGACGGCGCTTCTCGCGACACGGCTCGACGCGCCGTAGGCGACGACGATCAGGTCGGCGTCCTCGGTGCGGTACTCCTCCGCGCGCTGCTCGTTCGCCTTGATCGTCTCGTAGCGGGCATAGCGCTCGCGCACGAGATCCTCGAGGGCGTTCGGCGTCAGATAAAGCGAATTGACGATGTTATGCTTGCGCTTGCCGCCGTGGCCGCAGGCTGCCCACGGCTTATCGGCCGCGGCCTGCGCCGATTTTTCCGGCAGCTCGACCGGCTCCATCATCTGGCCGAGCATGCCGTCGGCGAGGATCATCGCGGGCATGCGGTACTGGTCGGCCTTGTCGAACGCGTCGGAGACGAGGTTGACCATCTCCTGCACCGTGGACGGCGCAAAGACGAGAATCTGGAAATCGCCGTGGCCGAGCGCCTTCGTCGCCTGCCAGTAGTCCGCCTGCGAGGGCTGAATGCCGCCGAGGCCCGGGCCGCCGCGCTGCACGTTGATGATGACGGCCGGCAGGTCGGAGCCCGCCATGTAGGAGATGCCCTCGCCCTTCAGGCTGATGCCGGGGGAGCTGGAGGAGGTCATCGCGCGCACGCCGGCCGCAGCCGCGCCGAGCACCATGTTGACGGCGGCGATTTCCGACTCCGCCTGCAGATATGTACCGCCGATTTTCGGCATGCGCTTTGCCATATAGGCGGCAAGCTCTGTCTGCGGTGTGATGGGATAGCCGAAGAAGTGGTGGCAGCCCGCCTGGATTGCGGCCTCGGCGAGCGCCTCGTTGCCCTTCATCAAAACCTTTTCTGCCATAAATGAAACATTCCTTTCCCTGTTAGCGTTCAACTGTAATTGCCGTATCGGGGCACATGGTGGCGCACGCCGCGCAGCCGACGCAGGCCGCCTCGTCGATGAGCTGCGCCGGGTGGTAACCCTTCGCATTCAGGCGGTCCTTCGCGAGCGCGATGATTTTCTTCGGACATGCGTTGATGCACATGGAGCAGCCCTTGCACACTTTTTCGTCCACAATAATCCTTGCCATCGTTTTTCCTCCTAGTTAAAAATCCGCTTCGTCCTCCCAGACGAAGTGCACATATCTCCGAACGACCTTGAAGCCCGCGGGCGTTTCCTCCCCGGCCGCAAAATCCGGAACTGTCGAATACAGAAGCGGCAGGCCGCACAGCCGCGCCGATTCCTCGGCAAAGCCCACGGCGGCCCGCACCGTCTCAAGCGTCGTATCCACGCCGAGGTGCGAGTTGTTGACGACCGCCGTCGCCTTTAAATGCGACGCGCCCTCGATTTCGCGCAGCAGCGGCAGCGTTTCCTCCGGCTTTGTCGAAAGGATGCGGTAGCGGTTCACGACGTAGAGCATCTCGTAGCCGGCAGCTTCGAGCTCGCGGCTGATGCGCCCGAGCGCCGTCGCGCCGACGTCGTCGCCGCCCGCGTCGATGAACACGTCCGTGTCCTCCATGCTGAAGATCGAGTAGATCTCCGGCGGGAGCACCGGGGTGTCGAGCGTCGTGTTTGCAAAGACGGGCGCGATGAGCTGCACGCCGTGCCGCTCGAGAAAAGCGCCGTATTCCGAGGAGCGGAAGTACGGGTTGACGATGTCCATATCGACGATGACGCTGCGCCGCCCCTTTGCAGCCGCCTCGGCCGCGAGGTTCAGCGCGAGGTTCGTTTTTCCGCAGCCGTAATGCCCGCAGACCACCGTAATCCTGCTGTTCATCCGTTCACGCCCTTCCTGAAATTTCCGCGCGGGCACAGCGGCGCCTGCACGCTCTAATATGATACCACCTTCGGCGGGAAAAATCAACCGCTTTGGCGGCGGAATCCGACATTTTTGCATGTCAGAACAGTATATCCTTCAAATTTCCAGTTTTGGAAGCAGTTTTCGCGCAGTACGGCGAAGCCTTCCGCACCGCCGCGGCGCGCGCTTTCCTCCTCCTGCAAGCCATCGCGCCGTGACCTGCACGCCGGGCGCACGGCTGCGGCGGAGGCACACGCCCATGTGCCCGCGGGCGGCAAAGCAAACACGCTTGTCCCCGCCCACGCGCGGCGTGAACAGCGGATGGCGTATGCCGCACCTTTCCCCGCACTTGCGGCCTCCCTATGCGCGCCATGGACGGCAGAACTGTTCGGCGCATGAACGGTGATCGGCCGGTGACAGCACGCAGACGCGTAATTTTTCTCGAAAGCCGCGTGCTTGCGGCCATGCGAAGTGCCTGCGTGTGCGCGCCCATGCGCGCCTTGGGCGGCGGCAAACTGGGCGGCGCAAACGGCCGCGCTTGCAGGCGGCGGGGAAAATCCTGCAAAAAAAGCCGTGAACCCATGGGTTCACGGCTTTTTGGAGCGGACGACGAGGCTCGAACTCGCTACCTCCACCTTGGCAAGGTGGCGCTCTACCAGATGAGCTACGTCCGCATATTCGGTTTCGTTTCGGAACGTTGTCTATTATAGCGTGTTCCCCCGCATTTGTCAAGCGGAATTTTAATTTTCTCTGACTTTTTTCGCGGGCGGTTGCATCCGGCGGCCAAAGCCGCTATAATGGGTGTTGCAAAAGCCGGCGCGCTCGCGGCGGCGCGGAACCCGCCGCCATGGGCCCGCGCCATTTCCGGCGCAAATCTTCTTGAAAAGGTGATTGTATGTATTGTAAGAAATGCGGCAGCTCTATGCCGGAAAACACGGTGCGCTGCCCCGCCTGCGGCGCGCCGTCCATCTCTGTGGGCGCGGCGGACTACACCGCGCAGTACGACCCGCGCGACATCGAGGACAACCGCGTTTTCGCGGCGCTCTCCTACCTCGGGCTCCTGATCCTCATCCCGATCTTCTGCGCGCGGCGCTCCTACTTCGCGCGCTTTCACGCGAATCAGGGGCTGATCCTGCTATTGTGCACGGTGGCCTATACGGTCGTGACGCGCATCGTCACCCGCGTGCTCGACATCCTCTTCGGCGGCTTCCTCTCGATTATCCCGGGCGCGTTTTCGCTCGTGACGACCGCGCTCGGCATCTTCTTCTTCGTCCTGCTGATTCTCGGCGTCGTCAACGCCGCGACCGGCCGGGCGCGCGAGCTGCCGCTCATCGGCCGCTTCCGCCTTCTGCGGTAATTTCCGCCGTCTCAAAAAGCGCTTCCCGCTGCGGGACGCGCTTTTTTCTGTGGATTTTCGCGGCCTCACGATTCCCGCTTCACGTCGCCGCGGCCGACAGCGACGCGGTAGCCGGCGCTTTCAATGCGGCGGCGCAGACAGCCGATACACTGCGCGGCCTCCTCGCCGGTGCAGATCTTGTTCTCGTAGAGCGCGTAGAGCGCGCGCACGTCGGTCGGCGACAGGTTCGGCATGACGACGTTCGCGCCCGCCTTGAGGCCCATCTCGCGGCCCTCGGGGTGAATCGTGCCGAGCGCCGTCGTCGCGGGCAGCAGCGCGTGCGGGAACATCAGGCGCAAAACGGCAATCAGCCGCAGCGTCAGCGCAAGCGAGCCGTTTTTCTGCCCGGCAAACGGCGTTTCTGCGTGCGTGATGTACGGCCCGATGCCGATCATATCCGGCCTAAGCCGCTGCAGAAAGCGCAGGTCGGCGACGAGGTTTTCCACGGTCTGGTACGGCGAGCCGACCATGAAGCCGGAGCCAACCTGATAGCCGATCGCCTTTAAGTCAAACAGGCAGGCCTGCCGCGCCGCGGCGCTGAGCGAGGCCGGATGCAGGCGGCCGTAGTGCCCGGGGTCGGCCGTCTCGTGGCGCAGCAGGTAGCGCTCGGCGCCGGCCTCGAACAGGCGCTTGTAGCTTTCGTGCGAGCGCTCGCCGACCGAGAGCGTGACCGCGCAGTCCGGGTGGTTTTTCCGGATCGCCGAAACGACCGCGCAGAGCCGGTCGTCGGTAAAATACGGGTCCTCCCCGCCCTGCAGGACGAACGTGCGAAAGCCGAGCGCGTAGCCCTCCGCACAGCAGGCGAGGATCTGCGCCTGCGTCAGGCGGTAGCGCTCGGCGCGGCTGTTGCTGCGCCGGATGCCGCAGTAATAGCAGTCGTTTTTGCAGTAGTTTGTGAACTCGATCAGCCCGCGGATGTACACGTCCGCGCCGTAGCGCGCGCGGCGCACACGGTCGGCCGCCTCGAACAGCTCGGCGTCCCACGCGTCGGCCGCAAGCAGCGCGCAGAACTGCTCGTCCGTGAGGTCGCGCCGTTCGGCGAGCTGCTTTACAAGGTTTTCCATATCGCTTTGCATTCCCCTTCCCCAAATCCTA
>OMGQ01001446.1_pt1 | contig 13692 bp, 10 predicted proteins | sample 1646071 | NCBI WGS metagenome assembly OMGQ01 (sample SAMN05578585, study PRJEB25193) | human gut metagenome | biome: Human Microbiome; feature: human-associated habitat; material: feces | host: Homo sapiens | place: USA:Birmingham | reverse complement strand
GGCTGGACGCTGCTGGCGGCCCTGTTTCTTCGGACGGTCACAGTTCGGCTGCGGGTCCGGGCCCTGGCCCGGACCACCTTGCTGTGCAGGGTGGTAAGCTTCCTGTGGAAGCGGTTTTCTGTGTTTTTCCGGGAACTGCCTCTCACCTGGAAAACAGTGCTGTGCTTTCTGCTGTATCTGGGGGCCGTCTTTGCGGTGGACCATCTTTGGCCCTTCCGCTACTGGTATCCCCTGCCTGGGGCGGCGGTGAACCTGGTGGTGCTGATGGGCCTGTGCTGGTGGTCCGCCGGCTTCGGCCGAGTGCGGAAGGGGACGGAGATCATCGCCGCCGGCAACCTGAACCACCAGATCGAGACCACCCACCTTCCGGCGGACCTGAGGGGCCACGCCGAGGCGCTGAATAACATCTCCGGCGGACTGACCACCGCAGTGAACGAACAGATGAAGAGCGAGCGCTTCAAGGCGGAGCTGATCACCAACGTATCCCACGACCTGAAAACCCCCCTGACCTCCATCATCAACTATGTCAACCTTCTGAAAACCACCGATCAGACCGACCCCAGGGCCCAGACCTATATCGAGGTGCTGGACCGGAAATCCCAGCGACTGAAGAAGCTGACGGAGGACCTGGTGGAGGCCAGCAAGGCGTCCACAGGGGTGCTGGCGGTGAACCGGGAGAAGATCGGGATGGCCCAGCTGCTGGACCAGGCGCTGGGGGAGTACGAGGAGAAGCTGGAGGAGAAGCAGCTGGCTGTGGTGTGTACCGTGCCGGAGGGGGAGAGTTATGTCTACGCCGACGGCCGGCACCTGTGGCGGGTCATCGACAACCTGCTTTCCAACTGTGCAAAATATGCCCTGGAGGGCACCCGGGTCTATATTGAACTGGTCCGGGGCAAGGGGAGCGTGAGCCTGTCAGTGAAAAATATCTCCCGGGAGGCGCTGAATGTGCCGCCGGAGCGGCTGATGGAGCGCTTTGTCCGGGGGGAGGAGTCCCGGAGCACCGAGGGCTCCGGCCTGGGGCTGTCCATCGCCCGGAGTTTGACGGAGCTCCAGGGCGGGACCTTCGAGCTGGCGGTGGACGGAGACCTGTTCAAAGCGATCGTCACCCTGCCCCAGTCATCATAAAACAGAATCAGACGTCCCTGCTGTCGGGCCGCAGTCTGTCCTAAAGAGGATAGACCGCGGCCCGTATTTTTTGGAAAACAAAAATCCGGATTCTTTTGCTTTTGCCGCGCCTTTATGGTATGATACCATTATCTATGCGTACTGCACGCGATCTGGATCTCTTGGCGGGAGTCCGCTCCTCTGCCTTCTGGCCGGGCCTGGACCGCCCGGCTTCTGCGGGGCGGCGGGGGAGGGATCCTGTTTGACCCTTGTGGGAAAGGAGGGGGTGGCATGAAAAAATACTGGCAGAGCGGGGCGCTCCTGCTGCTGCTTCTGCTGACCCTGTCCGGCTGCTTCTTTCGGGAGCCGGAGGACCTCTATCAGAGCCCGGAGCAGTCGGCGGACTACCTCAGTCTGACCCAGACTATCCGGAACGTGAAGGACGCCCTGGCCCAGGAGTACGGGGTGGAGGTGGAGGACGTCTCTGTGATGAGCGGGGACAACACTGCCCTGATCCAGCTCCAGGATTTGGACCGGGATGGGGAGCGGGAGACGGCTGTGACCTTTTTCCGGGTGTCTGAGGCAGAAAAGCCCCTGAAAATCTACTTTTTTACCCGGACGGCGGAGGATACTTATACCGTCAGCGCGATGGTAGAGGGAAACGGGACCGCCATCTACCGGGTGGACTATGTCGATTTGAACGGCAGCGGCTGTAAGGAAGTGGTGGTCAGCTGGCAGATGAGCACCGGCGTCTATCTGCTGGGGACCTATTCCCTGGAGGAGGCGATGGTGCGCAGCCTTCAGTATGCGGCCAGCGCCCCGGCGGGGAGCGGCTCCACCCAGAGGGTCCCGGACCGGGAGGCCCTGCGGGCCACCGAGTGGATGACCACCGTATACGACGACTATGCCCTGTATGATCTGGATCAGGACACCAGAACCGAGCTGGCTGTGGTCCGGGTGGACAAGGCCGGAACCAACAGCGCGGTGGATCTGTACGGCTGGCGGGACGGTTCCTTCATGGTCCGGGCCTCCGCGCCGCTGTCTATGGGGATCTCCAGTGTGGAAAAGAACGGCGTGGAGACCAACTTCCTCAAGGAGGACGGAGATGTGCCGGTTCGGGCGCTGTATATCTCAAGCGAGCTGTCTGACGGACACCATGTAGTGGATGTGGTGACCTATCAGGACGGGAACTTGAAAAACCTGAGCCTGGATGAGACAGGAGTCAGCCGGGAGATGCTGGACCGCTATGTGGATCTGGAGCCCACCGACGTTAACGGGGACGGCGTGCTGGAACTGCCCACCCCTGTCCCCCTGCCCAACGGTGGAGACACCTCTGCCTCTGACTTCTGGCTGATCGACTGGAGCCAGTACAGCAGTACGGGGAAAAAGACGATGGTGTGTACCACCTATCACAATGTGGCCGACGGCTGGTACCTGATCGTACCGGAGGAGTGGAAGGACGAGATCACTCTGCGGCGGCGGGACTCCATCGGGCAGCGGTCTGTCATCTTCTACCACCTGGAGGGCGAGGAGCCCACGCCCTTCCTGGTCATCTATAAATTCACCAGTCAGTTCGACCGGGCGGACGCCTCCAACCGCTTTATCCTGCGGGAGGAGGAGGGGGCAGTATATGCCGCCGCCGTATATGACAGCGGTTGGGAGCTGGGTATGAGCGATACGGACCTTCAGGCTGCCTTCCACCTGATCCAGAGCGGCTGGTCCGATTGACGGCGGGGAGAAGGAGACAGGTATGAGAAAAGTATTGGTATTGGAAGACGAGGAGAATATCCGCAGCTTCGTGGTCATCAACCTGAAGCGTGCGGGCTATGAGACCATTGAGGCCGGTACCGGGGAGGAGGCCCTGGCTGCCTTGAAGGCGAACCCCAGCATTAAGGTGGCCCTGCTGGACATTATGCTGCCGGGAATTGACGGCTTTGAGGTCTGCCGGCGGATCCGGGCCATGGACAATAAGATCGGGATCATCATGCTCACCGCCCGGACCCAGGAGATGGACAAGGTCACCGGCCTGATGACCGGGGCGGACGACTATGTGACCAAGCCATTCTCACCTGCGGAACTGACGGCCCGGGTGGACGCCCTGTTCCGCCGCACCGGAGGCGGGGAGGATACGGCCTCTCCGGATGAGATCGTGGAGGCACCTTTCCGTCTGAACACCCGCAACCGTACCCTGGAGAAAAACGGCCAGCGGGTGAAGCTCACCCAGGTGGAGTATGGGATCATCAAGCTGTTTATGGAGAATCCGGGGAAGGCCTTGTCCCGGGAGGAGATCCTGGACGCGGTATGGGGCAAGGATTATTTCGGCGAATTGAAGATCGTGGATGTGAATATCCGCCGACTGCGCATCAAGATCGAGGACAACCCCACCAAGCCGACGTATGTGAATACAGTGTGGGGTTACGGGTATAAGTGGGGCAGCTGAGACAAGAGCAGCCCGCAGCAGGATGAAGGCCCCATGGACTGGGAGAGGAGGTGCTCAAAATGGCGAAGAAGGTCGTTGTGACCGATAAAGTAAAGATCCGGGGCATCCGCCGGCGCTGGCTGATCAACAGTGTGGGTGTGGTGCTGCTGGTGCTGGCCCTGGCGCTGGGGACCTTTTCCACCGCCATGTGGAGTTACTACTACTCCAGTACAATGAACGATCTAAAACGGCGGGCGGCGGATGACGCAGGAGGCTTTGCCTCCTTTACCCGCAGTCAATACTGGACCAACGCCCAAAATGCGGTGCAGAAGTTTGAGGACAAGACAAAGCTTGAACTCCAGTTTTTGGATGTCACCGGAGCGGTGCAGTATTCCAGCAACGATCTGGCCGCCGGTACGATGCCCGGGACCCAGGACATCCAGGGTGCACTGAACTATCAGGAGGCTATGGCCTGGAAGGGGACCGACCCCCATACCGGCGAGCGGGTGGTGGCCGCCTCCGCCCCCATCGTCTACCACGGACAGACGGTGGCCGTGGTGCGCTATGTGACCTCTCTGGTGGCCATCGACTGGCAATTTTTCCTGGCGATGGGTCTGGCCTGCCTGCTGGGAGCGGCCATCCTGGCTCTGGTCTACTTCTCCAACCTCTACTTTGTACGGTCTATTGTGGAGCCCCTGGCCAGCATCACAGAGACCGCCCGGCTCATCGCCGACGGAAGCTATGGGGTACAGATCGAGAAAAAATTCGACGATGAGGTGGGAGAGCTCACCGACACCATCAACGATATGTCCCTGAAAATCAAGCAGTCGGAAAAGACACAGTCGGAGTTTATTTCCTCCGTCTCCCATGAGTTGCGCACCCCACTGACGGCCATCACCGGATGGGCGGAAACCATCCAGGGCGGCGAGCTGAAGGACCCACGGGATGTGCGGAAGGGGATGGACATCATCGTCTCTGAGGCCCGGCGGCTGACCAACATGGTGGAGGAACTGCTGGAGTTCTCCCGCATTGAGGACGGCCGGTTCACCCTGTCGGTGGAACCGCTGGACCTGAAGGCGGAGTTGGAGGACGCGGTGTACACCTATCGGGAGTTTTTCCGCCGGGAGGGCATCGAGCTGACCTATCAGGACTGTCCGGAGGAGATGCTTCCCATCAGCGGAGATCCGGAGCGGCTGCGTCAGGTGTTCTGCAATCTGCTGGACAATGCGGCCAAGCACGGCGGCTCGGGCAAGCGGATCGACGTGTCCGTCGCACGGGAGGGGGAGGAGGCGGTGATCCGCATCCGGGACTACGGACCCGGTATCCCAGAGGAGGAGCTGCCCCATGTGAAGTACAAGTTCTATAAGGGGAGCTCCAAGGCCCGGGGCTCCGGCATTGGCCTGGCGGTATGCGAGGAGATCGTCACCCGCCACGAGGGACGGCTGGACATCGGAAACGCCCAGGGCGGCGGCTGTCTGGTGACGATTGTCCTGCCTATTGAAACGTAAGTTCGACGACTATTGCTTTTTTTCTGAAAACTTGGTAGAATACCCACGGCGTGGAAGCGCGCCTGCCGTTGGATCACAAAGGAGAAACAGTTTCCCATGCAGAACAAAGAGAAAACCTGCGCCTGCCCCTCCGGCGGGTTCAAGACCATGTGCGGAGGTCAGGCGCTCATTGAAGGCATTATGATGCGCGGCCCCAAAAAACAGGCCGTGGTGGTGCGCAAGCCAGACGGGACCCTGGCCATCCGGGAGAGCCAGCTGCGGTTTATCAAGGACCGCTTTCCTGTGCTGGGCCTGCCCCTGATCCGGGGGGTGGCCACCTTCGCGGCCTCCATGGTGGAGGGTGTCCGGGCCCTGATGTACTCCGCGGAGTTCTTTCCGGAGGAGGAGGGAGCGGCGGAGGAGCCCTCCCGCTTTGAGGCGTGGCTGGAGCGCACCTTGGGCAGCGACCGGGCGGCCTCGTTTTTTGTGACGGTCTCAGTGATTTTGGGGATCGGAATGTCCATCGGACTGTTTTTCCTTCTGCCCACTCTGCTGGGCTCAGTGGTGACGTTTGTTACGGACTCCATGGTGGTTCGCAACGTGGCGGAGAGCCTGATAAAGCTGGCTATTTTTGTGGGCTATCTGGCCCTCTGCTCCCGGATGAAGGACATCCACAGGGTGTTCCAGTACCATGGCGCGGAGCATAAGACCATTTTCTGCTATGAGGCGGGGCTCCCTCTGACGGTGGAGAACGTGCGGAAGCAGCCGCGTCACCATCCCCGGTGCGGGACCAGCTTCCTGTTTATGGTCATCGCCATCTCCATTCTGGTCTCCACCGTTGTGTTTGGGATCTGGCCGGTCCACAACGCCCTGTGGAGGTTTGCGGCCCATCTGCTGATGCTGCCCATTATCGTGGGGGTCAGCTATGAGTTCAACCGCTGGGCGGGACGGCACGATGGGCCGGTCACAAAGCTGCTTACTGCCCCCGGCCTGTGGCTCCAGAATTTTACTACCTTTGAGCCGGACGACTCCATGATCGAGGTGGGAATCAAGGCGCTGGAGCTGGTGCTGCCCGAGGTAAAGGGTGAGGACGCGTGGTAAGCCTTCTCCGGCGGCGGATCGGGAGTTAGGAATTAGAAATTAGGAGTTAGGAATTGGACGCGGTGAGCGCGCGGCAATTCCTGATTGAAGCAAGAGGGGGAGCCTATGGCCACCACATATAACAATTTGTATCTGGATACCCGGGCCCGCCTGAAGAAGGCAGGCATCGAGGGGGCCCAGCTGGAGGCACGGGAACTGATCTGCTATGCGGCGGATAAGAGCCGGGAGCAGTTTTACCAGGATATGCCCCTCTATGCTTCCGGCGAACTGGAGAAGCGGGTGGAGGCTCTGGTGCAGCGCCGTCTGGGGGGAGAGCCGGTGGCCTATATCGTAGGGGAGTGGGAGTTTTACGGCCTGCCCCTGGATGTGTCCAGTGAGGTGCTGATCCCCCGGATCGACACAGAGGTGCTGGCAGAGCGGGGCATCCTCAAGGCCCGGGCGGCCGGGGAGGGGGCCCGTGTGCTGGACCTGTGCGCGGGAAGCGGATGTGTGGGTCTGGCCATTGCGGCCAACGCCCCCGGGTGCCGGGTGGTGCTGGGGGAGCTGGCCGAGGGCGCCCTGCGGGTGTGCAAGCAGAACGTCCGCCGCAACGAGCTCAACGCCCGGGTGACCTGCCTGTCGGTGGACGCTATGGAGCCCCCCTCCTCCGCCCTGTGGGACTTTGATGTGATCGTCTCCAACCCCCCCTATATCCCCACTGGCGACATCCCGGGACTGGATCCCTCCGTGCGGGATTATGAGCCCCTCATCGCCCTGGACGGCGGTGTGGACGGCCTGGATTTCTACCGTTTTATCGCGTCTAAGTGGAAAAACGCCCTGCGGCTGGGGGGGACCCTCATCTTTGAGGTGGGCATCGGACAGGCCCCAGAGGTGGAGGAGATCCTGGCCCAGAACGGCTTTGTGCAGATCCAGACCACCGCAGATACCCAGGGGATCTGGCGGGTAGTGGAGGGGACCATCAACGGCTAGGCCAACAAAATACAAAGAAAGGCGCGTGCAGGATGGGCCTGAGGCCGGGCGGAATTATGTCCGGTTTATTGGACTCTTGATTTGATAAGCTGTGAAGCAGACAGCCGGACCAGAGGGCTCTGGACCGGTGGGAAAGGATGGGATCAGATGGCAACAAAGAAACCGGCGGTGGAGAGCGCGGCTCCCGCCGCAGATAAGAAGAAGGCACTGGAGACCGCCATGGCGCAGATCGAGCGCAATTACGGCAAGGGCTCCATCATGCGGCTGGGGGAGAACCTGGGGGTAATGGTGGAGTCTATCCCCACCGGCTCCCTGTCCCTGGACCTGGCGCTGGGGATCGGTGGCCTGCCCAAGGGCCGGATCATTGAAGTCTATGGGCCGGAGTCCTCCGGTAAGACCACACTGGCCCTCCATGTGGTGGCTGAGGCCCAGAAGCGTGGGGGCGAGGTGGCCTTCATCGACGCCGAGCACGCCCTGGACCCCACCTACGCCCGGGCGCTGGGGGTGGACATTGATTCCATGCTCATCTCCCAGCCGGACACCGGTGAGCAGGGTCTGGAGATCTGTGAGGCCCTGGTCCGCTCCGGCGCCATCGACGTGGTGGTGGTGGACTCTGTGGCTGCGCTGACCCCCCGGGCGGAGATCGAGGGGGATATGGGGGACTCCCATGTGGGTCTGCTGGCCCGTCTGATGAGCCAGGCCCTGCGGAAGCTGGCTGGGTCCATCGCAAAGACCAACTGCATCGTGATCTTCATCAACCAGCTGCGGGAGAAGGTGGGCGTGGTCTACGGCAATCCTGAGGTCACCACCGGCGGCCGGGCGCTGAAATTTTACTCCTCGGTCCGCATCGATGTGCGGCGGGTTGAGGCGCTGAAGAGCGGCTCTGAGATCATCGGCAACCGTACCCGGGCCAAGATCGTCAAAAATAAGGTGGCGCCCCCCTTCCGGGAGGCGGAGTTTGACATCATGTACGGAGAGGGCATCTCCAAGGTGGGCGAGCTCATCGATTTGGGTGTCAAGCTGGACCTGGTGCAGAAGAGCGGCTCCTGGTTCGCCATGGGCGAACTGCGCCTGGGCCAGGGCCGGGATGCGGCCAAGCAGTTTTTGCGGGATAATCCGGACATGGCGCAGGATCTGGAGGCCAAGATCCGGCAGAATGCCTTCAAGCTGCTGTCCAAGCAGGGGCAGGCGGCAGCCCGGGCCGCCGGACGGGCGGTGGATGTGTCCGCCGACGACTTTGAGGACGGCGAGGCGTAAATGATCATTCAGGAGCTGAAGCCCTCCAAGCGGGTCCGGGGCCGCTGGCTGGCGGTGCTGGAGGACGGTTCCCTCCTCCGGGTGGGGGAGGGCGAGGTACTCCAGTTCTCCCTATGCGCCGGCCGGAAGCTGACGGAAGAGGAGGCGGAACGCCTCCTGTCCGCCGTCCGCACTGGTGGTCTGAAGGAGAAGGCCCTGAACCTGCTGGCCGGCCGCCCCATGTCCCGCCGGGAGCTGGAGCGGAAGCTGGAGAACTGGGAGGCCGGTCCGGAGGAGGCGGCCGCCATCTGTGACCGGCTGGAGGAACTGGGCTTTCTGAACGACGCCTCCTATGCGGAGCAGGTGGTGCGCCATTACTCCGCCAAAGGGTACGGCCTGCGGAAGCTGCGGGATGAGCTGTACCGGCGGGGGGTGCCCCGGGAACTGTGGGATGAGGCCCTGGACCGTGCGGAGGACCCGGCGGAGGCCATCGACGCCTTTCTGGCCAAAAAGCTGAGGGATACGCCGCCGGAGGACCGGCGGGCGTGGAAGCGGGCGTCGGACGCCCTGGCCCGGCGGGGCTACGCCTGGAGTGACATCAGCGAGGGCCTGCGCCGCTATGGCGCGGAGTGGGAGGAGTGACTGTTCTCTCCCAGCAGGGTGAGAGCCGGCTGGCCGCCCAACTGGGCGCCAGTGCGGAAGGCTTTCAGTTCCAGACCTCGCAGGGCGCCGCAGAGATTCGATAGAAATCCTGCTGGGAGAAGCTGGTCTATTGGCACGTTTTTTAGGTTTCCACAGACTACCTGCTGGGGATTACCGATGACCCTGCCTGGCGGGGAAAGTAAGAAGGCCGGACCTTCCGGTCAAACCAATATATTGGAGCGATGATGATGCCATATAAAATCGCATTTGTTTCCCTCGGCTGTGCCAAGAATTTGGTGAACACCGAGCAGATGATGGCCCTGTGCCGCCGGGCGGGGCACACCGTCACCGGCGATCCGGACGGGGCCGACGTGGCGGTGCTGAACACCTGCGGCTTCATTGAGTCCGCCAAGAGCGAGGCCATCGAAAACATTTTGGAACTGGCAGAACTGAAAAAGGCCGGGCGCCTGAAGAAGCTGCTGGTGGCCGGCTGTCTCTCCCAGCGGTACCCCGACGACATCCGCACCGAGCTGCCCGAGGTGGATGGGATGCTGGGCACCGGCAGCTATACCGACGTGGCGACGGCGGTGGAGGAACTGATGGCAGGGGAGAAGGCGGAGCACTTCGGCAATATCCACCGCACCTTTGAGGACGGGGAGCGCCTGGTGACCACCCCGCCCTACACCGCCTATCTGAAGATCGCCGAGGGGTGCAGCAACGGCTGTGCCTTCTGCATCATCCCCAAACTCCGGGGCCGCTATCGCAGCCGCTCCATGGAGGCCCTGCTGGCTGAGGCCAGACAGCTGGCGGACAGCGGTGTGAAGGAGCTCATCGTCATCGCCCAGGACATCACCCGGTACGGCATGGACCTGGAGGAGCCCTCCTCCCTGGCCCGGCTGCTGAAGGAGCTGTGCAAGCTGGACTTTCACTGGATCCGCCTGCACTACCTGTATCCCGAGGTCATCACCGACGAACTTATCGATACCATCGCCCGGGAGAAAAAGATCGTCCACTATCTGGACATCCCCATCCAGCACTGCAGCGACGGGATCCTGAAGGCCATGCGCCGGAGGAACACCCGGGCGGAGCTGGAGGACCTCTTTGACCGGCTGCGGCGGGCCATCCCGGATCTGGTGGTCCGTACCTCGCTGATCTGCGGCCTGCCTGGAGAGGGAGAGGCGGAATTTGAGGAGTTGTGCCAGTTCCTGCGGGAGCAGAAGCTCCAGCGGGTGGGCGTGTTCCAGTTCTCCCCGGAGGAGGGGACCCTGGCCGCCGCTATGGAGAACCAGGTGGATCCGGAGACTGCCGCCCGCCGGGTGGAGTTGGTGGTGGATCTCCAGTCCCGGATCATGGACGAGTACAACGAGGCGCGGCTGGGGACCGTGATGGAGGTGCTGTGCGAGGGCTTTGACACCCAGGCGGGCTGCTTTGCCGGACGGACCTACGCCGACTCGGTGGAGATCGACGGCCGCGTCCTGTTCACCGCCGCCGGAGCGGTCCCCGCGGGCAGCTTCGTCAACGTCCGGATCACCGGCGTCTCTGACGGAGAGTTGACCGGTGAGATCGAGGAATAGATTTTTTGTCGAAAAAGAGGAGCTGACCATTTTCCATGAACACTGCCAATAAGCTGACCATCCTCCGGGTCTTTCTGATCCCGGTATTCCTGCTGGTGCTGTACTTACAGGTGCCCGGAGCCAACTACTGGGCGCTGGCCATCTTCATCGCCGCCAGCCTGACCGATACCCTGGACGGCTACATCGCCCGCCACTATAACCAGGTTACCGACTTTGGAAAATTTATGGACCCCCTGGCGGACAAGTGTCTGGTGGCAGCTGCCATGCTGTGGTTCGTCGAGATCGGGCAGATGCCCGGCTGGGCCCTGTTGGTGGTCATCATCCGGGAGTTCAGCGTGTCCGGCCTGAGAATGGTGGCGGCTGACAAGGGGCGTGTGATCGCCGCCGGCTGGTCCGGCAAGGTCAAGACAGCCTCCACCATGGTGTGCATCGTGCTCATGTTCCTGCCTATCGCGGTGTGGATCAACCACATCTGCGTGGCGGTCATCGTGCTGACCACCATCTACTCCGGCGTGGAGTATTTTATGAAGAACCTGGACATCCTCTCCGAGGTGAAGTGAGGAAACAGGGACCATCCGTCAGCGGATGGTCCCTGTTTTTGTCTCAGAATAAAAAGCGGCTGTCCTGCTGGAAGGGGACCTGGGCCGGATTTCCTTCCGCCCGCAGCACTGCGCTCCCGGTGAGGTCGTAGAGGACGGACCACACCGTGTCCCGGCCGGTCCGGCGGTCATACTGGCAGAGGAAGCCGTGCTGTCCGGCCAGCAAATTCAGAAGGGCGCCCCGGTCTGCGCTTCGGGCCCTGCGGGCGAGAAAGCGTTCCATGGTCTGCCAGCGGGGCTCTGCTGCCCAGTCATCCCCGGAGGGAATGCGGAAGGGCTGCATTGCGGGGATATGAAAGACGTTGGTGGAGCAGACATAGGGGATGCTGGGACCGGTGCGGACCTCCGCATATCCCCCGGGACAGCACTCCACCAGGGCGGCCTCTCCGGAGCGGTGGGCCAGGATCAGAGTCTGGGCGGAGGCGATGGGGACCCGGGAGAGCAGGTCCAGGGCCTCCGGCACAGAGGCGCAGGTCTCCAGGAGCAGGCGGAGGAGCATCCCGGCGTTCAAACCAGGGCGGACCGCGCCGGGATGCACCGAGGTGAGCCCGGCGGCCAGCCCCTGGGCGTTGACCCCGTCCTCCATCTGAACGAAGGAGGTGGTGTGCCCCAGAAAGGAGTGGGCTGGGCCGGAGGGCCGGCAGAGGACGCTGCGGCAGTCCCCCTCCAGGGCGGTGAGGAAGTCGCTGTTCCGGCCCAAAAAGACCCCGTGGGGCTGGACCACGGCGAAACAGGAGCAGTGGCAGGAGGGGGGAAGGGCGTACATACTGAACAGCACCCCCTGGAGCAGGGCGGGGTGGGTATCCTGTCCCTCTGCCAGGCCGCGGATCTCCTCCAGCACGGCGGGGAAATGGGCGCGGTAGTGGGGCAGGCAGGCGCAGGCAAAGTCCAGCCGCTCCTGAGTGAGGGGAAAGGGGACGCGGCCCAGCAGGCGGCAGCCCTGCCGCCGCAGCTCTGTCCCAAGGGCGAGCCCCATTTCGTAGTGGGTCCCGCAGAGTTCACTGTGAAGCATCAGAAAAAGCCTCCCATCAAAAATATGTGACAGCCGGCCAGCTGTTATCCAGTGTAAGGGAGGGCCAAGATTTTGGCAAATGGAATTAAAAAATGAAAAAATAAATCCCACTTGACATGGAGGGGCGGAGGGGCCGGATCAGCAGCCTTCCACCGCCGGGAGAAAAGAGAAAGCGCCCGCACCGGAGGCTCTCCAGTGCGGGCGGGGGCTTGATGGATGGGTCAGAACAGGCCGGTGATCCTGCCGTTTTCGTCTACGTCGATCTTTTCAGCGGCGGGGACCTTGGGCAGACCGGGCATGGTCATGATGTCCCCAGTGAGGGCCACCAGGAAGCCGGCTCCGGCGGATACCTTTACGTTCCGGACTGTGACGGTAAAACCGTCGGGGGCGCCCAGAAGGCTCTGATCGTCAGAGAAGGAGTACTGGGTCTTGGCCATGCAGATGGGCAGGGAGCCAAAGCCCAGCTCAGTGAGCTCCGCCGCCTGCTTTTGGGCGGTGGGGGTGAGCACCACGCCGTCGCCGTGATAGACCTTCGTTACGATAGCGGCCAGCTTGTCCTCAATGGAGGCGTCCAGCTCGTAGGAGAAGGTGAAGTGGTTGGGCGCATCGCAGAGGCGGATGACCTCCTCGGCCAGGGCAACGCCACCCTCGCCGCCCTTGGCCCACACCTCGGAGAGGGCTACGTTCACCCCCAGTGCGCGGCAGCGGTTCTCCACCAGCTCCAGCTCCGCCTCGGTGTCGGTGGGGAAACGGTTGACGGCCACCACACAGGGCAGGCCGTAAACCTCGGTGATATTTGCCACGTGCTGGAGCAGGTTGGGAAGGCCGGCCTCCAGGGCGGACAGGTTTTCACTCCCCAGCTCGGCCTTGGGGCAGCCCCCGTGGTGCTTGAGGGCGCGGACAGTAGCCACCACCACCACCGCATCGGGGTGGAGCCGGGCCAGACGGCACTTAATATCCAGGAACTTTTCCGCGCCCAGATCGGCGCCGAAGCCGGCCTCAGTGATCACATAGTCGCCCATCTTGAGGGCCACCCGGGTGGCCATGACGGAGTTGCAGCCGTGGGCGATGTTGGCAAAGGGGCCGCCGTGGATGAAGGCGGGGGTGCCCTCCAGTGTCTGCACCAGGTTGGGCTTGATGGCGTCCTTGAGCAGGGCGGCCATAGCTCCCTCGGCCCTGAGATCGTGGGCGGTTACGGGGGCGCCGGAGCGGCTGTAGGCCACCACCATCCGGCCCAGCCGAGCCTTCAGGTCGGTGAGGCTGTCGGCCAGGCAAAGGACGGCCATGATCTCCGAGGCCACGGTGATGTCGAAACCGTCCTCCCGGGGAACACCGTTGACCTTGCCGCCCAGGCCGCACACGATGTTGCGCAGCTGGCGGTCGTTCATGTCCACGCAGCGCTTCCAGGTGATACGCCGCACGTCGATGTCCAGAGTGTTGCCCTGCTGAATGTGGTTGTCCAGCATGGCGGCCAAAAGGTTATTGGCTGCGCCGATAGCATGGAAGTCGCCGGTAAAGTGGAGGTTGATGTCCTCCATAGGGATAACTT
>OMGQ01001444.1_pt1 | contig 13703 bp, 10 predicted proteins | sample 1646071 | NCBI WGS metagenome assembly OMGQ01 (sample SAMN05578585, study PRJEB25193) | human gut metagenome | biome: Human Microbiome; feature: human-associated habitat; material: feces | host: Homo sapiens | place: USA:Birmingham | reverse complement strand
TTCAGAGACAGGCAAGTAAATCAGTATTTTGATAATTTATGAGGTCAACAACAGTATCAGTTATCAATAATAAAATATTATTTGTATGTTTTTTTCTTCAAAAGTATTGCAAATCCAAGAAGTGCTGATCCACAAATGAAACTTGTCCAAAGAGCAATGTTACCGGCATCGCCAGTCTTTGGTGCTTTGGAGATATTGCTCACAGTTCCTTCATCTAAAGCAAATACATATGGTGAAAATCCTTTTACATTAAGAGATATTTGTCCATTTTTTACAGTTGTTTTATAAACCTCATAAGTATCATTATCTGTATAATGTAAAATGATGATATTTTTACCTTCGTATTCGTTTCCTACATGAAAAACTAAGTCTGCAGAGTCGCTTTTCATACCAGTTAGGTGAATATCATAAACACCGAGAACTACTTTACCTTTTACTTCTTCTGCGGAAACGTACTGTATATACTGTTCAGAGTTCGGATCCAAAGCGTTTGCAATTAAAGAAGCATCAGCTGAAAACGTTCCTTTTACTGTGAATTTGTTATTTGATGTAGAAACTTCAGTTAATTCATCTTTTGGCGTAGTTGTGTTATTCTCAGAACCATTATTGTTCGGAACATTTGGTGTTTCAGGAACCTCCGGCGTTTCAGGTACTTCTGGGTTTGGAACAGTTCCTAAAGAGTCCTTATTTCCACCTATTGTATCTAAATTCCATGCCAATGCCGCAGCTTTTTCACTCCAATATGGGTCTGAAGCATAGCTGACATTAATTCCTTCGGCTTTGTTTCCTAGTTGTTCGCCATGATTACGCCAATCAGATGGATCAAAATATCCTTCCGCCATCCAATCTTTCATAAATACCCGAATACATTCGTCAATAGATGCATATGTATCAGCACTTTCTCCAGGTGATGTGTCAACAGCGTTTAAACCAAAGATATTATTTTTGGTCTGACAAATCCAACTTTGTCCCCAACCGCTTTCATTGATCGCAATGCCAAGAGATAGAAGTGCATTTACATTATAAATGTTTTGGTATTTTATAAATGATGCAGCAGAACCGGTTAATTTAGATGTTGAGAGGTTCACTCCTGCATTTGTCATAGCTGTATGTAAAATGTTTTCTAATTCGTCGGCAGTATAGCTTGTAGATTCACGCATATTTCTGAATTGGAAATAATTGTAAAACGGATTGCCGGCATTCACAGCATTTTGCCCGGTTATATCGTTCTGATAATCAGATAGCATTACCTTATAGTCAGAATAAAAATAATGTCCATCATAACTGTAATATTTGCAATTTGCATCCAGATAATCAGGTGCAGTTCCGTTATTGATAGCAGAACTTGGAGCTGCATTTAAATTCTGTGAAATATAGTGGAATAATTTTCCGTTTGATACTATGTAGTAACTTACTTTATCAGCTACTTGATTATATGGTAATACCTGAACTTCGGACTGATTTACAGTTCCGATTATGCCTGAAAGCATAAAGCGTATTTTACCATCGGCTGTATTTCCGAGATATGCCGCATCGGCTCCACAAGAACCATTTGTGTAACCGGAACGATTGTTATATTCTGTAATTGCATTTCCCTTCGTGTTAAAATTAACAACTTTCATTTCAACAGATGGTACGGAGAAAAAAGAAATCTCATGAAAGGTGGATTCTTCTATATCTACCCAACCATTTTCTTCCGCTAATTCGTAAATGTTACCATTTTCGTCCATTGCTGTTATAACTTCAGAACGTTGATGATTTTCGTCCTGAAGTGTTGATGCCGTCTTCTGTTCCTCCCCAGTTACATCGGCAGCATAGCTCATCATTCCAGGTAAGCTACTTAATACCATGGACATAACGAGACTAGATATCAGTAATTTAGTTTTTCTTATCACTCGTATACTTCCCTCCTTAACCTTATTAATTATTTATTGATATAGACACTGATACATTCTTACCATAACATGCCATAAAATAAATGGCAAGCATTATTTTATTTCTGGATTGAGTACGTGTATACAATTAAGATAAGTAAAAAAACTTCGAAAAAATCAGAAAATATAAGGAAAAGGTTGAATCATACTGTCGAATATTGTATTATGAAAGTTGGTAACTGCACAAAAATAAAATAGCAAAAAATAGGTGGTTAAATATGGCGAAGAACCGAAAGAAATACAGAAGAGGTCGAAGAAAAAAGGGAAATTGGTTTACCCGGATGAAAATGTGGCAAAAGGTGTTGGTCTGTTTTGCAGGTGTATTGGTTTGCCTGCTTGGAGCGGCGGGCATTTATGTCGCGGCAAAATGGGATAAGGTAGATACGCAGGATATTAAGGCGGAAGATATCGTCATCAATCCAGAGATTCGAGACAGAAAAGTGGATCTGGGGAAAGGTTATACCAATATCGCTTTGTTTGGAGTGGATTCTCGAGAAGGGGATCTGGGGGAAGGTAACCGTACAGACTGTATCATTGTGGCAAGTCTGAATAATGAGACAAAAGAGATTAAGATGGTTTCTGTATATAGAGATACACTATTGGATTTGTCAGAGGGTACATACCAGAAGTGTAATGCCGCTTATAGTTATGGTGGACCAAAGATGGCAATCAGTATGTTGAACATGAATCTGGATCTGGATATTCAAGATTATGTGACAGTGGATTTTGGCGCAATCTCAGATGTAGTTGATCTGGTTGGCGGAATTGAGATGGATGTAACAGATGAGGAAGCGTATTATATTAGTGAGTATCTTCAGGAAACGGCAGATGCAGCAGGCAAGGAAGCACATTTCTTAGATTATGGCGGACACATGGTATTGGATGGACCGCAGGCTACAACATATGCCAGAATCCGTTCTACTGCAGGTGGTGATTTTACCAGAACAGAACGTCAGCGTCTTGTGATTGAGAAGATTGTTGAGAAACTGCAAAAAGTAGATGTGATGACTCTTAATAAAATTATCGATCAGGTATTCCCACAGGTATCTACAAGTTTTACACTTCAGGAACTTATGAATTATGCGTTGGCATATAAGGAGTATGTTCTGTTGGAGAATACCGGTTTTCCGTTTGATAAGACAACGGATACTTTGCCGGAGATTGGAAGTGTAGTTATTCCGACAGATTTGACAAGCAATGTAACGCAACTACATAAATTTTTATTCGGAGTGACGGATTATTCACCATCTTCAACAGTTAATACGTTGAGTGCAAATATTGCATATACGGCAAATTCAGGAGGTTCTACAGATACATCCGGATGGGATCAGTCACAGTATACAGATAATACTAACCAGAATGAGTATTATGAGAAACCGAACACCGGAACAGATAACACATGGCAGGAACCGTCTACGGATGTTCCGTCTGATGACGGTGGAACGGATCAGGGAACAACGGATCCGGGAGTAACAGATCCGGGTACCGGAGGCACGGATGGAACGGAGCAAGGCGGAACGACTGGCGGAGAGACTCAATAAGAAATAGATACGACAGAAAAAAAGAGGAGTATATGTGATATGAAAGTGATGAAGAAAATTGCTGCAGTATTGCTGGCTGTAAGTTTAGCGGTACCTTTTGTTGGAGTTCAGGCAGAGGCCGCAGATGGTACATTGATGTTCTCAGATCCACAGACAAAAGTGGGAGAGAAGGTAAGTGTAGACCTGGTTGTGCAGTCTGGGGGCGCAACAATTGGTGATGTAGATGTTACAATGAAGTATGATACAACTGCGCTGGAGTTTGTAAGTGGCAATGAAGTGACAAGCGATGGGCAGGGAAATTTGACTTATTCTCATAAAGGAACCGGAAGTGAGACGGAACTGAGAACAACGATGGAATTTCGAGCATTAAAGCAAGGCGAGGCAAATATAACTGTTTCCGGACACACAGCTTATTTGTATTCCGATGAAGCGCTGAGTTTAAGCGAAGGTTCTTCTGTGGTTACGATTGATGTGGGGGCAGATGGAAGTACGTCTGTAGAACCGTCAACCTCAACAAATACGAATACAACAGCGTCAGCTACTGATGTGAAGGTAAATGTAAATGGTGAAGAGTACAGCTTTTCAGAAGATTTTACAGCAGTAATGATTCCGGAAGGATATTCAGAGACTAAAATGACATATAGCGGAGCAGAAAGAAAGTTTGTCGCAAACGAAAATGGTGTGAAGCTGGGATATCTGGTAGATGCAGCAGGGAAAGGAAATTTCTTCTTATATAATGAAGATAACGCTACATTTTCTCCGTTTGTGGAAATGGGTGTATCAGAGACAACTTCCATTATTCTTTTGGCTGATGTAGACGCAGTCTCTTTGCCGGAGAATTATCAAAAAGCAGATTTGCAGGTGGGAGATTACATGTTCCCGGCTTGGCAGGACATGGAGCATGAAGGTTATTATGCAATGTATGCATTGAATACAACAACTGGTAAAAAGGGGTTGTATCAGTATGATACCGTTGATGGAACTTATCAGAGATTGATTCTGCAGGACAACACAGAAAAGGAAACAGAAAAAGACGATGACTCTTTCCTTGGAAAAGTGAAGAATCTGATTTATAATCACTTTATGGTGTTCTTGATTATTTGTGCAGTTATTGTATTGGCAGTTATTATTCTGATCATTGTGATTTCTGTAAAACTTTATCATAGAAATGCAGAGTTAGATGATCTCTATGACGAGTACGATATATTGGATGATGAAGAGGAAGAAGAGCCGACATCGAAAAAATCGAAAAAGCAGTTTGCAGGATTCCGTAAAAATGATTATGACGAGGATGATGACTTCCTGGAAGATGATTATGATGGCACCTTTGAGGATGACGCAGATTTTGATGATTATGATGATGACTATGATTATGACGAGGATGATGAATTTGCCGCAGATGACTATGATGAGTTTGGAGATGACTTTGAAGTAGGATATGATGAGGATGATCTGGGTGACTTTGAAGAAGAGGCAGCTGCTCCTAAAAAAGCTCCGAAGAAATCAGGAAACAAGCAGAAAAGAGCAGAAAAGAAATCAGATCCATACGAAATAGATTTTATAGATTTGTAATGTATCAGAAAAATTAAGAACAAGACGATTCCCTTGGGAAATCCGGGAAAAAGAAGGTGAAAATAGCAATATGCTGATTTTTTACCTTCTTTTTTTGATATTTTGGTAAAAAATAATTATTAACAAGATATGAAAAAAATGTTACAATCAAAAGAACTTTAATGAAGTAAAGGAGAAAAGTTATGTGTGGAATCGTAGGTTACATTGGAAATCAGCAGGCAGCTCCGATTTTGTTGGATGGACTATCAAAATTGGAATATCGCGGATATGATTCAGTGGGAATCGCTGTGTATGATGGTGAGAAAATTAACATGACAAAGTCGAAGGGACGGCTGAAAGTTCTTAGTGAGATGACACAAGATGGGAGTTCTATGCCGGGGGTACTTGGCATTGGACATACTCGATGGGCAACGCATGGGGAGCCGTCTGATGTGAATGCACATCCGCATTTTAATAAAGCGGAAACGATAGCCGTTGTGCATAATGGGATTATTGAAAATTATTTAAAATTAAAAAAGAAACTCAGTGCAAAAGGGTATGAATTTATTTCTGAAACAGATACAGAGGTGATTGCCCATCTGTTGGATTATTATTATGATGGTAATCCATTACGTGCGATTACAAAAGTAATGCACCGAATGGAAGGTTCGTATGCTTTGGGGATTGTGTTTAAGGATCATCCGCAGGAATTATATGCTGTTAGAAAGGACAGTCCGTTGATCGTGGGGCATACAGACGGAGGAAATATTATAGCCTCGGATGTTCCGGCGGTTTTGAAATATACGAGGGATGTCTTTTTTATTGAGAATGAAGAAATTGTATGCATGAAAGAGGATTCCATGGAATTTTTCAATGTGGATCAGGAGCCCATCGAAAAAGAGAGTACTCATATTGATTGGGATGTGGATGCGGCAGAAAAGGGTGGCTATGAGCATTTTATGTTAAAGGAAATGTATGAGCAGCCGAAAGCGATTTTGGATACTTTTTCTCCAAGAATCAAAAATGACCGGATTGAAATTGAAGAATTGAATATGACGGATGAGGAAATCCGAAATATACGGAAGGTTATGATTGTTGCATGTGGTTCTGCTTATCATGCGGGGGTGACCGCAAAATATGTGTTTGAAGGGATGGCACGTATCCCGGTAGAGGTGGATGTAGCGTCTGAGTTTCGTTACCGGAATCCGATTCTGGAAAAAGACACGCTTGTTATTGTGATCAGCCAGTCGGGAGAAACTGCGGATTCGTTGGCTGCTTTGCGGGAATCAAAGAGCCGGGGAGCAAAGGTATTAGGCATTGTGAATGTAATCGGAAGTTCTATTGCGCGTGAAGCGGACTGCGTCATGTATACGTGGGCAGGGCCGGAGATTGCGGTAGCAACTACAAAAGCATATTCCTGTCAGCTGATAGCATTAGATCTTCTGGCGATGAAGTTTGCGTATGCAAGAGGGGAAATCTCTTCGGCAGAACTGCAGGAATATATTGAGGATATGAAATGTCTTCCGGAGCAGGTGGAGATGCTTTTAAACAATAAAAACCGTATTCAAAAATTTGCCAATCGCTATTTGGCCGCAAAAGATGTCTTTTTTATCGGTCGTGGTATTGATTATGCGATTTCTCTTGAAGGATCTTTGAAATTGAAAGAAATCTCCTATATTCATTCGGAAGCGTATGCAGCCGGAGAGTTGAAACATGGAACTATCTCTTTGATCGAAGAGGGAACACTGGTGGCAGCAGTGCTTACACAGGAAGAATTATATAAAAAGATGATCAGCAATATGGTTGAAGTACGCACCCGGGGCGCTTTTGTGCTTGCAGTGACGAACGAAGGGAATACAGAGGTGGAAAGGGCATCGGATTATGTGATTTATATTCCGGAGACCAATCCGTATTTTACAAATTCGCTGGCAATTATACCGCTGCAGCTGTTTGGATATTACATTTCTGTGGGAAGAGGCTGTGATGTGGATAAACCGAGAAATCTGGCAAAGTCCGTAACTGTAGAATAAGTCATATTTTGTTTGATAATTAAACACATTTTTATCACAAATTCCCGTTATGATAGCTATATAAAATACAAGAGAAGGAAGGATTTTATATGGAAAATCAATATAGTTATTATAATCCGGAAAATCAAAATGAAAATACACAGTATACGGGAGGCGGTGATTTTAATCAGCCGCACTATGAGAAGAAACCGAAAAAGAAGATGCCGAAAGCGATAATCGTAATCGGATGTGCACTTTTATTTGGTCTTGTTTCCAGCGCTACATTTTTGACAATGAATTTTATCGGAAATAGGATTCTGGGATTGAGAGATTCTGTTCAGAAAACAGAAGAATCTGCGGAAAAGGTAAGCAGTACACAGTTAAATCAGTCTTCCAGTGTAATTACTTCTGATGTATCCGGTGTGGTAGATAAGGTGATGCCATCGCTGGTATCGATCACGAATATGAGTATACAGGAAGTACAGAGTTTCTTTGGCGGATATCAGCAACAACAATCAGAAAGTGCAGGAAGTGGAATTATTATCAGCCAGACGGATACGGAACTTTTGATGGTGACAAATAACCATGTAGTTGAAGGAAGTCAGACATTAACGGTAACATTTACTGACGGTACAAGTGTGGAGGCAAATATTAAGGGAACCAATGCAGATCACGACATTGCTGTTATTGCAGTTCCTATGAAAGAGCTTTCTGATGAGACACTGGATGCAATTGCAGTTGCAACATTGGGAGACTCTACAAAGCTTAATATTGGTGAACCGGCAATCGCAATTGGAAATGCCCTCGGATATGGACAGTCTGTTACAACCGGTGTGATCAGTGCTGTGGATCGTGAGAGTACAACAGTAGATGAAACAACCGGTGAAACAGTTTCCAGTGGAGTAAAATTGATTCAGACAGATGCGGCAATCAATCCTGGAAATAGCGGTGGAGCTCTTGTAAATGCAAATGGCGAGGTTATCGGAATCAGCTCATCCAAGCTTGCGGGAACAATGGTTGAAGGTATGGGATATGCGATACCAATCAGTGATGTGTCTGATATCATTTCCGATCTGATGAATCGGGAGACAAAGGCGAAAGTCGCAGAAGAAGATCAGGGCTTCCTTGGAATTACCGGATTTAATGTAGATTCTCAGAGCGCAGAACGTTATCATATGCCGACCGGCGTTTATGTGGAAGATGTTGTAAAAGGCGGCGGCGCTGCGAAAGCAGGAATTACAAAAGGTAATATCATTACCGGTCTGGAAGGTGTTAGTATTAATAATATGGAAGAGCTGCAGAGAGAACTTCAGTATTATGCAAAAGGTGAAACTGTTAAGGTGACGATTCAGATTCCGGAAAATAATGGAGAATATACAGAGAAAACGATTGAAGTAACTCTGGGAGAAAAAACAGAATAAAAAAAGCAAAAAAGGTTTCGACGGTGAAATTGAGGTCGGAACCTTTTCTTTTTTTTGCCATACTATGTAAGTGTATAGAAAGTGAAAAGGAGCTTATCAAAATGACAAATTGTCAGAATAATATGCGCTACGGCCGTAATGGCAATCCGTATCCGCAATATTCTAACTGTATGAACCAGCGGCAAATGCAGCCGGAAAGAAATGATTGCGGATGCAAGGAAAAGAAAGATTCGTTTGCCGGTATGGGGATGGCAGGGATGCCGATTGCTATGGCGTATGTGCCTTGGCAAAAATGGCGCAGAGTCTATGATGTGTGTGAAGGATTTGCAAGGGGAACTATTTTCCAGGAATTGGATCTTCCGTTTGAAGGGAGAGGAGGCTGTAATCGATGAGTGAATGTCCATGCAGAAAAGAATTGCTTCAGAAAATAAATGAAGCAAGTTTTGCGGTAGATGAAGTGAAGTTGTTTTTGGATACCCATCCGTATGATGAAGAGGCCTTGGAGTATTTTGAAGAATACAGTCATATCCGCAATGAGGCAATGAAAATGTATGCTGAACATTATGGACCACTGACGGTTGATACTGAAACATATGCGTGTGGAAATGCATGGAAATGGGTGGATGAACCATGGCCATGGCAGGAAGGAGGCTGTTGATTATATGTGGAATTATGAAAAAAGATTACAGTATCCGGTGAGGATTACACAGACGAATCCTAAAATTGCACAGATTATCATTACGCAGTTTGGAGGACCGGACGGTGAGCTGGCGGCATCGATGCGATATTTGGCACAGCGCTATACGATGCCGTATAAAGAGGTGACCGCTACATTGACTGATATTGGCACGGAAGAACTTGCACATATGGAGATGATCTGTGCGATTGTTTATCAGCTGACGAAAAATCTGACACCGGAAGAGCTGAAAGAATCAGGTTTTGATAAGTATTATGTGGATCATACGCTGGCACTTTGGCCACAGGCGGCAAGCGGGGCTCCATGGACTGCAACTTATTTTCAATCCAAGGGGGATCCGATTACAGATCTGCATGAAGATCTGGCAGCAGAGCAAAAAGCCAGAACGACTTATGACAATATTCTCCGGCTTGTAAAAGATCCGGAAGTGTGTGATCCGATTCGTTTCCTGAGAAAACGGGAAATTGTGCATTATCAAAGATTTGGTGAAAGCCTTAGAATTGTGCAGGAAAAACTGGATAGTAAAAACTTTTATGCGATCAATCCGGAGTTTGATGTTCGGCAGGGATGTGGCTGCGGCAGATAAGAAGAAAATACGGAGGAGACAGAAGGATGTGAAAAAAGCCGGCGGAAGTTCGCCGGCAAGTACATAAATATATTTTTTGAAATTAAAAAATCGGGGTGACAGGATTCGAACCTGCGACCTCACGGCCCCCAGCCGTGCGCTCTAACCAAACTGAGCCACACCCCGATAACGTATTTATTATACAAAATGGAGGAAAAAATGTAAATACATTTTCGTTTTATATTTGCATAATGAAGATTCACAAGCTATAATGATTTCGTATACTGGAAAATGGAAAGGGATAGAGAGTGGATGAAATGAAGGATAAACAAGAAAAAACAACACAGAATAAAGGTGGTACGCAGTTTGCCGCAGATACTTCACAAAGAAGTCTGGCGGACTGGGGAAAAGCATTGGTGATTTTATTTGTGGGATTGGCGGTCGCTCATCTGGGGGTGACGTTGTTTCTGCTGTCAGATCTGGGGACTGATACGTTTACCGTATTTGCCCAGGGGCTGGCGCGAAGAGCAGGATGGAGTGTTGGGATGATGCAGATGACGGTGGTCTGTATTTTGATGGTCCTTATGCTTTTGACAACCAAGGGATATGTGAAACCGGGAACTGTTGTGTGTGCCGTCTGCGGCGGTCCCATCATTGATTTTTTTACATGGATTCTTGGAGGCTATATCAATGGGGATTCCGGAATCGCAGTTCGTGGTCTTAGTGTGGTTGCGGGATGTGTGATTCTTGCGCTTGGAATGTCCATTGTAATTAATAGTAATGCGGGAACAGGTCCCAATGATCTGGTTGCGATTATTTTATCGGATAAAATTGGTAAGATTGAGTTTCGCTGGGTGCGTATGGCATGTGATGTGGTGTTTGTAGGATTGGGATTTGTGCTTGGAGGAACTGTAGGTGCAGGTACGATTGTGGCGGTTTTTCTGACCGGTCCGCTGGTACAGTTCTGGCTGCCTAAGACGAAAAAAATCATAGGTTCTATTCTACATGAGTAAAGAGCGGGGAGCAGCAGAAGTGGGATTGACTGGAAGGAGTAGTTTATAATGTGTGGATTTGCAGGATTTGTTGGAGAAGTTGAGAATAGAGAACAGGTATTGAAAGCGATGATGAATACGATTATTCATCGGGGACCGGACAGTGAAGGAACATACGTTGATGAAGATGCAGCGTTGGGATTTCGGCGGCTGAGCATCATCGATCTTTCGGAGGTTGGGGATCAGCCGTTGTACAATGAAGATCGGACCAAGGTGCTGGTTTTCAATGGAGAGATTTATAATTATCAGGAACTGCGGAAGGAATTGACAGAGGCAGGTCATGTCTTTGTTTCAAATACAGATTCAGAAACACTGATTCACGGGTATGAAGAGTGGGGAGAGAGTCTGGTGGAACGTCTGCGAGGAATGTATGCGTTTGCAATCTGGGATACAAGGGAGAAGAAACTGTTTGCGGCAAGGGATATTTTTGGGATTAAGCCTTTGTATTATGCCCAGATGAATGAAACGTTGATGTTCGGTTCAGAGATCAAATCCTTTATGGAACATCCGAAGTTTGACAAGGTATTTCGTGAAGAGGCTCTTGGAAATTATCTTTCTTTTCAGTTTGTTCCTACCAATGAGACTTTTTTTAAGGGGGTATTCTGTCTTCAGCCGGGACATTATTTTGTGTATCAGAAAGGAGAGATGAAAATTACGCGCTATTTTGAACCGAACTTTACCGGAGACAGTCAGAAATCTTTTGAAGAAGTTGTGGATGAGATTGAAACGGTGATGAAAGAATCGGTGGAAATGCATAAGATCAGTGATGTGGAAGTGGCGTCTTATCTGTCCAGTGGGGTGGATTCCAGTTATTTGACATATCTGGGGCAGGTGGATCATACATTTACAGTTGGATTTGAAGAGGGAAAATACAGTGAGATTCAAGATGCCAAAGAATTTGCTGAAAGTATTCATATGCAGAATGATGCGAAAGTAATCACTCCGGAGGAATATTGGGACAATCTTTCGGATATTCAGTATTATATGGACGAGCCGGTAGCGGATCCGGCAGCAGTTGCCTTATATTTTTTGAGTAAAGAGGCAGCGAAGAAGGTGAAAGTTGTGTTGTCCGGAGAAGGTTCTGATGAATTGTTTGGAGGCTATAATATTTATTGTGAGCCATTGGAGCATACCGGATTTGATAAAATACCGCTTGGAATCCGGCGTTTGCTGGGAACTTTTGCGGAGGTGTGTCTTCCACGTGGGATGAAGGGACGTGGATTCCTTATGCGTCATGGCAAAACATTGGAAGAACGATATTTTGCGAATGCGACGAATATTTTTACAGAGAGAGAAGCAAACCGGATACTGAAGAAGGGGTGTACACCGGAGATCCAGAAGGTGACAGGACCGCTGTATGAGCGTGTGAAAGGGAAAGATGCAGTAACGAAAATGCAGTATGTGGATTTGCATCTGTGGCTGGTGCATGATATCCTTATAAAAGGGGACAAGATGGGAATGGCCAATTCTCTGGAAGTCCGCGTGCCGTTTTTGGACAAGAAGGTGTTGGAGCTGGCGGAAACGCTGCCGCTGGAGTACAAGGTGCGGGCACCGAAGACGAAGGTGGCACTTCGTGGAGCGGCAGAAAAAGTGATTCGCAGTAAGACTGCTGAAAAGAAGAAACTTGGTTTTCCGATACCGATTCGGGTATGGCTGCGGGAAGAACCTTATTATACCCGGGTGAAGGAGATGTTTCAGACAGATGCGGCGAAACAATATTTTAATACAGATTTATTGATTCAGATGTTGGATGACCATAAAAATGGAAAGAACCGGAATGAAAAGACGGATAACAGCCGGAAAATCTGGACGGTGTATGTATTTCTTGTATGGTATGATCGGTTTTTTGGACATGGAAAGCCGGTACATCCCAAAATGAGTGTAGAAGAAGCATAGGGGAGATTCAATGAAAAGCAGAACTGTAAAGCCGTTAGAACAACGGAAACAGACACAACAAAGACAACAAAGTAAAAAGAAAAAGAATCGTGGATTTTGGTCAAGGATCTGGGTTCATGGAGATTATTTTGATTATGATTTGCTGCTCGTTATCATTTTTTTGATGTGTTTTGGCCTTGTAATGCTTTATAGTACCAGTGCATATAGCGCGCAAAATGATTTTGGAAATGATATGGCATATTTTTCCAAGCAGGCTGTGATCGGAATTCTGAGTTTCGGGTGGATGCTGATTGTATCGAAGGTAGATTATCTGTTTTATGGAGCATTTTCTTTTGAATTTTATATATTTGCAATGATTATGATGGCTCTGGTACAGACTCCGCTTGGAGTTACGATTTATGGAGCGAGAAGATGGATTCAGCTGCCGTTCAATATGACTCTTCAGCCTTCGGAGATTACGAAGATTGCGGTGATTCTTTTTATTTCGTATGAATTGTGCCGCTTGGAAAGTAAAATTCAGACAAAAGAAGTTATCGCCAGGATTTTTGCATTTGGAATTATCGCATCTGGCGGTGTTATGTTTTTGACAGATAACTTGAGTACTGCAATTATCGTAATGGCGATTACCTGCATATTATATTTTGTTGTGCATCCGAAGATGAAACCATTTGTAAAAGCAATTATAGGCGGCGGTGTGATTATTTCGGCATTGGTTGCTATATTGGCGGCAACTGCAACGAGCAGTGAGAATTTCCGAATCGGCCGTATCTTAACATGGCTGGATCCGGAGAATCATTCGGATGAAGGCGGATTTCAGGTGATGCAGGGACTGTATGCCATTGGATCCGGCGGTTTTTTTGGAAAAGGACTGGGAAACAGTACGCAAAAACTTGGGGTGATTCCTGAGGTGCAGAATGATATGATTCTGACGATCGTATGTGAAGAGTTGGGAGTATTCGGCGCAATTGTTATTTTGCTCTTGTTTGGCCTGATGATCTATCGTCTGATGTTTATTGCAAGAAATGCACCGGATCTGT
>OMGQ01001441.1_pt1 | contig 13735 bp, 14 predicted proteins | sample 1646071 | NCBI WGS metagenome assembly OMGQ01 (sample SAMN05578585, study PRJEB25193) | human gut metagenome | biome: Human Microbiome; feature: human-associated habitat; material: feces | host: Homo sapiens | place: USA:Birmingham | reverse complement strand
CCTCGTTCAGAAGCGCCGTGAAATGCCCGCGGCCCCGCGACTGCGGCGCGGTGAAGCCCGTCACCTCGCCCGCCTGCCGCTCCGGCAGAAAGAGCGAGAGGAACGAAACGAGCGCGCCGTCCGCCCGCCCCAGAAAGAAGCAGGGCGCGCTGCGGTCAAAATTGATCTCATTTGAAAGCCACACGGCGTTGTGAAGGCCGTCCGCCTCGAAAACGGCGCGCTGCAGCGCTTCCACCTCCGCGCACTGCGCCGGCGTCAGCGCCGGATGCGCCTCGACGGCGAACGTCATCCCTTCACCACCCTTCCGAAATGGTCGAGCATCTTCGTCGGCGCCTCGGGCGGCAGCTTTTTATAGACGCGGCGCACCGCGAAGAACAGCGCGACGACGTACGCGCCGAGCATCACCTCGACCGCCCAGAGCGCGGTCAGCGTGCCGGTCTGGTACAAAGCGGCGAAGAAATCGATGCCCATGTGCAGGAGGATGCTCACGGGATACAGCCAGAATTTGTTCAGGCGCACGGCCGCGAACACGAGCACGGAAAGCTCCACCTGCAGGGCCAGAGAGCAGGCGCGCTCGAAGCAGGCGAGCGCCGCCGTGCCGGGGCCGACCGCGTTGATGTCCGCGATCACCGCCGCGACCGCCTCGGTCTGTCCCGGCGAATACTGCGCGATGAACGCCTCGGCGCCCATCGAATTAAACATGGCGGCGAGCAGGAGATTCGAGATCATCGACATGCCGAGAATGATGAAGCACTCGATGCCGCCGTGGCCGAGGCCGTAGGTCACCGCATTTTCGCGGCCGATGTTCCTGCGCATCATCGTTTTAAACACGAGGAAGCGCGCAGTCTCCTCCATCAGGCCGGCCATGAGGCCGCCGTACACGGCGTAGAGCCACGGGCGGCTCAGAATGAAATCCGACACCGCAGAATTCAGGCCGAGCACGAGGAAGTGGATGATCTGCTCGAGCACCATCGCAAAGACGAAGAACGCCGCCGCGCCCATCAGAAACGGGCTGAGGCTCGCATCCGTCTTTTTCTTCCAGATGATGATCGCCGCAATCGGCAGGGCGAGCGAAAAGAGCAGCTCCGCGCCCAAAATAATAAAAACGGAATTCGAAATTACAATCGATTCGGTCATGTCTGTTTTCCTTTCCCTTCGAAGTCGATCAGCAGCGGGCGGCAGGGCGAACCGTCCAGCCCCTGCATTTTGAGCGGCGCGCACGAGAGGAAATACTCCCCTGCGGGCACGTCCGAAAGCACGGCGGATTCGAGCAGCGCGATCTCCGCCGAAAGCAGCGCGCGGTGCACGGCGGCGCCGGTCTCAGGGCCGCCGACCGTCATGCCCTCCACGCCGAGAAACCACAGCCCGGCGTCTGCAAACATTTGGGCCGCCTCCACCGTGATCTCAATCTCGCCGCGGATCAAAAGCCGCCGCACGCCGCCCTCCATGAGCCGGCGCGCGTCCGCCGCCGTCAAAACGCCGTCAAACCGCGCGACCGTACACGGGCCGACGCATTTTTCAAGCGGCACCTGCGCGATGTCCTTCGCGCCCGCCACGAAATGCTTCGGCGCATCCATGTGCGTGCCGTTGTGGCTGCCGAGCGTCAAAACGGTCAGGTTGCACGGGCATGTCTCGGAAATCGTCAGAAACGGCGTTTTCGCCGGCGCCGGGTCGCCCGGAAACACCGCCGACGAAAAAAGCTCCTTGGACAGGTCGTAAATTCTCATGTGCACTCCCTTTCCTTCTCTTTCTGCCGGCACGCCGAAGCGGACGGGACAAAGCCCCGTCCGCCGGTCAGCGAAACAGCGTGCAGGCGCCGCTCTCGCGGTAGTAGCGGATCCGCTTCTCGATCTCCTCCCGCGGGCAGCGGAAGTAATCCGCGAGGCAGGCGATGCAGAGAAAATCCTCCGCGCCGCGCCAGACGAGCTTGCGGTAAATCGCGATGTCGTCGCCCCCGAGCGGCGCGCCGCAGGTGCGGCAGGTCTTGTAATCCGCCATCAGCGCAGCTTCACGGGCTTCGCGATAAACACCATCGAGTCGTGCGGCTCGAGCACCGCGACGTAACGCTCCGCAAATTTGCCCTCGTTCTGCTTCGTGTAGCAGTTGTAAAATTCGAGGCCGCGGTTCGCCGCATAGGGGATGCCCATGTCCCAGAACTGCAGCGACATTTCGCTCCGCACATCGCCGAGGTTGACGAAGCAGATCGCGAGCGTGCAGTCCGAAAGCGGCTTTACGAGCGCCATCACGCTCTCCGGGTTGTTCCACTGGCGGATGCAGTACGGCCCGCGGCACTCAATGTCCTGGTTGATGCGGATCAAATCGTCATTGCCGAGCGTTTCGAGCGTCGCTGCAGACATGCTGCGCACGTCGCAGCCGATCATCAGGGGCGAGCCCATAATGGCCCAGAGCGCGAAATGCGTGCGGTACTCCGTGTCGGTGCATGCGCCGAGCGCGCCGATGAACTCGTTGTTGCTCGCGCCGTGCATGCCGACGACGAGCATGTCGATGTCGTTGTGGCAGTAGGGGCCCGAAAACGCGGTCTTGTCGAGCTGCGAGAGGAACAGGTTTTTCACGGACTGCCAGTTGTCCTGAATGTCGCCGGTCGAGCGGAAAAGCTGCGCGCCCGAGCCGCGCACCCAGCTGTGCACGTTTTCATGCCCCCAGTTGCAGGCGGAAAGCACGATGTCGCGCCCCGAATTGCGCAGCGCGAGCGACATGCGCTTGTAGAGGATCTCGCCGTCGATGTGCTGGGGCTTATAGCAGTTGTCGTACTTGAGGTAGTCAACGCCCCACGCGGCAAACTGCTCCGCGTCGTCGAACTCGTGCTCGAAGCTGCCCGGGTAGCCCGCGCAGGTGTGCGTGCCGCAGCACGAGTAAATGCCGAATTTCAGCCCTTTCGCGTGCACGTAGTCGGCCACGGCCTTGATGCCGTTCGGGAATTTCTCCGGGTCGGCGACGAGGCGGCCGTTTTCGCCGCGCTGCTTGAGGCTCCAGCAGTCGTCTACGACGATGTACTCGTAGCCCTTGTCCTTGAGGCCGCTTTCGCACAGGGCGTCGGCCGCGCCGCAGATGAGCGCTTCGTTGATGTTCCATGTAAAGGTGTTCCACGAGTTCCAGCCCATCGGCGGCGTCATGGCGAGGTATTTGTTCTGCATAGTTTTCTTTCCTTTCCGGTTCTCCGTCACGCATTTTCGAGCGCCGCTGCGGACGCCTTCAAAAGCGCGATACATTTTTCAGCCGAATCCCGGGCGAAGGTCAGAAAATCCACCTTGCCGTCGTCGTTTGCGTTGTCGGAGATCGCGCGCAGGCCGCAGAACGCCGTGCGGTTCGCCGCGCAGACGTGGGCGATCGCGCCGGTCTCCATCTCGCAGGCTACGGCGCCGAATTCTTCGCGCAGCGCCGCGCAGAAATTGGGATCCGCCACAAAGCGGTCGCCGGTCGCGATCACGCCGCGGTGCACGCCGCTGTAAATCTCGGCGGCATACTGCGCGAGGATGGCGTTGTGCCGCTCGCTCGTGGGCAGCTCGGCCATCACCGTTCCCCCGACATCGACAGCCGCCAGCGGCTCACCGATGGCCGTCGTGTCGTAGTCGTACTGCACGGCGTGCGTCGCGACGACGAGGTCGCCGATTTTCACATCCGGCCCGATGCCGCCCGCCACGCCCGTGCTGACGACGAGCGACGGCGCATAGCGCAGTACCATCGCCGCCGCGCACATGGCGGCATTCACCTTGCCCGCGCCGCATTTCGCGACGACAACCGGCACGCCGCCGAGCCTGCCGCTCGTAAACGGCTGGCCGCAGCACACGGCCGGCTCCGGCTCTTCCAGCGCGGCGATAAGCCCCGCGACCTCCATCTCCATTGCTCCGATAATTCCGATCATGCTTTTCTCCTCTGCCTCCGGAATCGGCTTCCCTCAGATTGTACCACCTGCGGCCGGCTCCGGCATCCCTTATTTGTTGTGCATTGCTGTTATTTTGTTGCCCGCGTCACTTAAAGCGCTTGCCGAGCTTTTCGCGCATGAAGGCGGCAAACTCTGCGGCGTCGCCCTGCTTGAAGCCGTCCTTCGCGATAAAATACGTGTTTTCCTCGCCGAAATACATGTAGAAGCTGTCCTTCGTCTCGTACATCCGCGTAATCTGGAAGTACGGGTGCAGGTTCGAGGCCTGCAGGCCCGTGATGCGGAAATCGCCCTCGTAGAAATAGTAGGCGGCCTTGCGGCTTCTCATCTTGCTGTACGAGCGGATCATCGCCTTTGTGACCGTCGTGCTCGCGGTGCCGATCTTGTAGCCGCTGTACACAATGCACAGGCCGAGCAAAAGGAGCATCCACCAGTTGTCGCTCGAGCCGGACTGCCACACCACGTAGAAAGCGACGAGCCCGATGACGATCGTAAAGAGCGGCAGCCACAGGTGGCGGCGGTACGCGTGGAAATTCGCGAAAACCTTGATTGCGTTGTCGCTGTGCTCCGTCTCGTTCACAAAGCGCAGCGCACCGTCGCCCTCGTCCTCATGGCCGAGCTTCGACTGGCGGTACGCGGCGAGGCGGTCCGCCATCGCGTGCTTCTCGCGCTTGTCGCGCCGGTTCACGACCGAGCGGTACACGAAGAACGCGATGATCAGCGCGAGCAGCACCACGAGCACCACGAGCATCCAGATGGCCTCCGCGGTAAGCTCCGTGCTCGGGGCCTCCATAAACTCCGAAAACACCGCCGAATCGACGATCTGCCGCATCAGCGCGTCGTATTCCTCGGGGATCTCCTCGGTGCCGTTGTAGAGGTCGAAGGAGACGAGCTTGCCGTCGAAAATCGTGCCGTAAAGCCGCTCGTACACCGTGCTGTCTTCCTCGACCGCGTCGGAGCGGATGTCGATGCAGAAAAACGGGATTGCCTCGTGGTCGTACCACTCGACGCTGCCGTCCGTGCGCCCGTCCGCTGAGGCGGGCTGCATGCGCTCGATGAAGTCGGCCTTCGTCTCGTCGTCGGCGTTGTTCAGGTTAAAAATCGCCGACGAATAGTCGGAGGTCTTGGACGACACCGCGATGACGCAGTCGCCGCCGAACGCATAGATCTCGGCGAGGATGCCGTCCTCGCTCAGCGCGCTGATGTCGAGCACCTGGGCCGTGCTCCAGACCGGGTCGTCCGCTGGCGTATCCGCGGTCAGAAGCTGCGCGCCCTCCGGCAGCGTAACCGTCATACCCGTGTCCGGCAGCGTGTAGGTCGTTTCCGCCGCCGAAGCAGGCAGACAAAACGCGGCTGCAAGCACAAAAACGGCGAGCAGGACCGCGGTAAAACGTCCCAATGTTCTTTTTCTGGTATTCATGTTTTTGCCGATCCTTTCTCCGCGCCGGGCCGCCGCCCGGGCGAATTCAAAAAGTGTTAAGGCCATTGTACCACACTTTCGCAAAAATTTGTACTGTCTTTTCCCGATTTTTTTCATTTATTTACAAATTGGACAAAAAGGAATTTGACACCGCACGCGGCGGGCGGTACAATGGGAACACAAATATGCGGCGGCGCCGCACGGGCGCGGTATTTTTTTCCAAAATCAGCCCATAGTAAGACGGAAAGCCGCTGAAAAAAGGAGACCTGCACGATGAAAATCGCCGTGATCACCGGCGCGTCCTCGGGCCTCGGCGTGGAGCTGCTCCGCGCCGCCGCCGAACTCTGCCCCGACATAGACGCTTTCTGGCTCATCGCACGCCGGCGGGAGCGCCTCGAAGCGCTCGCCGCACAGTTTCCGGGCAAAACACTGCTGCCCGTGCCGCTCGACCTCACCGACCCCACCGCCCTCAAGAGCCTTGAATCGCTTCTGGACGCGCAGAAGCCCGCGGTGTCGCTGCTCATCAACAACGCGGGCTTCGGGCGGCTGTGTGATTTCGGCGAAAGCGACCCTGCCGACCAGACCGGCATGGTCGACCTGAACTGCCGCGCGCTGACCGCCGTGACGCGCTGCTGCCTGCCCTATATGGCGGCGGGCGGGCTGATCCTCAATGTTTCGTCGATCGCATCGTTCGCGCCGACGCCGCGCATGACCGTGTACTGCTCCACAAAGGCGTATGTGCAGAGCTTCTCCCGCGCGCTGCGCGAGGAGCTCAAACCGCGCGGGATCAACGTGCTCGCCGCCTGCCCCGGCCCGATGGATACGGAATTCCTGCCCGTCGCGGGCTGCGAGCGCGGCAAAAGCCGCACCTTCGACACGCTGCCGCATCAGGACCCCGCCAAAATGGCCCGCAAGGCGCTTTCAGCCGGCCTGCGCGGGCGCAGCGTCTGCACGATGGGCGCCTTCTACAAATTTTACCGCTTCCTCGCCCACGTGCTGCCGAAAGCCCTGCTGATGAAGCTCACGCGCTGCTGAGCTGCACGAAAGCCATCGCGTATACGGCGAGGTAGTAGAGCAAAAGCGCGCCGTTGCGCTGGCGGTCGGTCGCGCCGGAAAGCGCGTCCTTCGCGACGAATACGTCCGAAACGGCGAACGCCGCCGCACCGAGCGCAAAGCCCCCGTACCGCGGCCCCGCCGTGAACGGCAGCGCGGCGGCCAGCGCCGTCATGGCGGCGAGCACGGCCGGGTAGAGCAGCAGCGCCGCCCCCTTGCCGCCGAGCGCCCGAAGCTCCCGGTAAAACAGGATGCCCGCCGCCAGAAACAGCGCGAGGCCGAGCGGCAGGCTCGCCCATACCGGCCGCGCCGCGCCGAGGATATAGGCGATGAACGCGGCGTGCGCCAGCCCAAAGACCGCGACCCCCGCGGCAAAGCTGCGCTCGATCAGAAAATCCGCCGCACAGCACAGCGTGAGCGCCAGCACAAGCAGCCAGCCCGCGGCGCCGCTGCCGTACAGAACGGCGCCGAGCACAGCCGTCGCCACAGCCACGAATGTCGCGCCGCACTTCGCCGCCGAGCGCCACAGCGAGACGCCCAGCGGGCGCGTCGCCGCATAAACGGCGAAAAACGCCGCCATGAGCGGCAGGGAAAGCGCCGCCCACACCGAGGGAAAATCCTTCATTTGCACCGCATCCTCTCTTTTCCGGATCAAAACACGGGTTTAAAAACCAAAAGCATACGATAAACTATGCCGTGCGCTTCCAGTATACCACGCGGAAAATAATAAATAAACCCGCCGGCAACCAAATCAGGAAGGGTCCGGTACCGGCGGGTTTTGTCGTAAGCGATGGAATTGTTTTCGCAGGAGCGCATTCCCTCCCGCAGCTATACAATAACATATACGCTTAAAATTTACAACAATAATCTCAAATTTCGTAAAGTTTATTTCTGATTTGCCGCTTTGCACAGATAAATCAGCAGCGCGGCTGCACCGTTTTCCTTAGTTTGGCACCCATTTCACACCGTGCTAAACTGAAAGCGGCCAAAATCGAATCAAAAAATGCAGGACAGGAGGCCGAAAAGATGATATTGTGCATTGTCCACGCTCCATGCAGGGTCTGATCCCGGACGGGACCGCATGGAGCCAATGACCGTCCGCAGGCTTTGCATTTCCAAAACAGAAAATCACTGTAAGGAGCAAAGTCACCATGAAAATATACAAGACAAGCCTTTCCGCCCCGCGCCCGCTTCGCCCATTTCTGCTGCTGTGGTCCACGCAGGCGCTCTCCGCCCTTGGCAGCGGCATGACGAGCTTCGCGCTCGTCGTCTGGTCTTACGGGCAGAGCGGCTCCGCGCTCAGCACGGCGCTGCTCTCGATCTGCTCGTATGCGCCCTACGTGCTGCTGAGCATTTTTGCCGGCGCGCTCAGCGACCGCTGGAGCAAAAAGGCCGCGATGCTCGTCTGCGACCTCTTCGCGGCCTGCACGACCGTCGCCGTGCTCCTCCTGCTGCATACCGGCAGCCTTGCCGTGTGGCATCTGTACGCCCTGAACGCCCTAAACGGCCTGATGAACACCGTGCAGCAGCCGGCCTCTGAGGTTGCCGCAACGCTTTTGGTGCCAAAGCGGTATTTCCAGCGCGCGAGCGGCCTGCGCTCGCTCTCCGGCGCGCTGAATTCGGTGCTGACGCCGGCCGCCGCCACCGCGGTGCTCGGGCTCTTCGGGCTTCGCGCCGTGCTCGCCGTGGACCTGCTCACCTTTGCGCTGGCGTTCTGCACGCTGCTCTTTGGCATACGGATACCCAAGGGGAACGCAGACGGCTGCAGAGAACCCGTGCTGCGCGCCGCGGGGCGCGGCCTGCGCTATCTCGCCGAAAACCGCGGCATTCTGGACCTCATCCTCTTCCTCGCCGCCATCAATTTCACCGCCTCCGTCTACAACGCCGCGCTTCCCGCCATGCTGCTCCCGCGGCAGAACGGCGGCGAGGGCGTGCTCGGCGCCGTGAATACCTGCGCCGGACTCGCGATGCTCGCGGGCAGCATCCTCGTCTCCCTGCTCCCCGCGCCGAAAAGCCGCGTGCGTGTGATCTGCAACACGCTGCTGTTCTCCATGAGCACAGAAAATTTCCTGCTCGCGTTCGGGGCCTCGCCGCCCGTGTGGTGCTTTGCGGCCGCACTCGGATGGATCGGTATCCCGCTGATGAACGCCAACATGGACGTGCTGTTCCGCACGCGCATCCCGGTCGAAATGCAGGGGCGCGTCTACGCGGCGCGCAACACGCTGCAATTCTTCACGATCCCGCTCGGCTACCTCGCCGGCGGCTTCCTCGTGGACAGCGTCTTTGAGCCGTTCATGGCGGCGCAGCCCGCCGGCAGCCTCCTCAGCGCTTTGTTCGGCGCGGAAAAGGGCGCGGGCGCCGCGCTGCTGTTCCTCACGATCGGCTTCCTCGGCGTTTTCACCTGCCTGTTTTTCCGCCGCAGGCCGAGCATCTGGGCGCTTGAGCAAGGCACCCCGCCCGAAAAAAGCAAATCGCTTCACAAAAGCGAATAAAATATCCGGGACCGCCCCGCGCCGCCAAGCTGCGGGAGGCGGTCCCGGTTTTTCAGCGCCCGTTATACATATTTCTCCGCGATAAACCCGCCAATCTTTTTGTTTTCCATCCATCATGCCCCTTTCCTGTTATGCCTTCTGCCATAAGCATAGCGCAATACGGAGCGAAAGCCAATAACCGGTGCGTTGAATTTCAGCGGCGCGCTCAACCTGCGGTTGCAAAAACCCGGCCGCACAGGCTGCAGGGCCTGAAAGCCGGGGTTTTCTCTCTTGATGCGGATTACAGCAGCACGACGCCCTTTTCGGCGCAGATTCGGGCGGTTTCCTCGTCCCACAGGGAGGCCTGCACCTCGCCGATGTGCACCTTGCCGAGCAGCAGCATGCACAGGCGGGACTGCCCGATGCCGCCGCCGATCGTGAGCGGCAGCTCGCCGTTCAGCAGCATTTTGTGAAAGGGCAGCTCGCCGCGCGCCTCGCAGCCCGCCGTTTTGAGCTGCGCCGCGAGCGACTCGGCATCGACGCGGATGCCCATGCTGCTGATCTCGATCGCCGTGTTGAGCGGCTCATGCCAGAAAAGCAGGTCGCCGTTCAGGCTCCAGTCGTCGTAATCGGGCGCGCGGCCGTCGTGCGGCCGGCCGCTTTTCAGCGCGCCGCCGATCTGCTCGATGAACACCGTGCCGTGCTCGCGCGCGATCACATTCTCGCGCTGTTTCGGCGTAAGGTCCGGGTAGCGGTCCTCGAGCGCCTGCGCAGTGATGAAGAACACGTCGCGGCACAGCTCTGTGGAAAGCCCGGAGAACTGCCATTTCAGCTCGTCGAGCGTGCCGCAGATCGCGCTGACGATCCGGCGCACCGTATCCTCGAGGTACGCCGGCGTGCGCATCTCGCGGTCGATCACCTTTTCCCAGTCCCACTGGTCGACGTAGATCGAATGGAGGTTGTCGAGCTCCTCGTCGCGGCGGATCGCGTTCATATCGGTGACGAGGCCGTTGCCCACAAAAAAGCCGTAGTTATACAGCGCGAGGCGCTTCCACTTCGCGAGCGAGTGCACAACCTGCGCGTTCAGCGCGGCGGCCGGAATATCAAAATCCACCGGGCGCTCCACGCCGTTCAGATCGTCGTTGAGGCCGGTCGCCGGGTCGACGAACAGCGGCGCCGTGACGCGCTTCAGGTGCAGCGCGGCGCAGATTTTGACGAGAAAAACATTTTTGACCAGCCCGATCGCCTTCTGCGTCTCATAGAGCCCGAGGCTCGGCGCATACCCCTCCGGAACAATAACCCTCTGCATAGACAACCACCCTTTTCTGCAAGATTCACCGCGAGCGCCTGCATTTTCGTTACAGACCATCAAGGCGATACGCGGAGCTGTTTCTGTTATTGTACTGCAATCCTGCCATTTTGTAAAGTAAAAACTGCAAAAGGGGCAGGCCGTTTTCAGCCCGCCCCCAAAATATGCGTTTTTATCCGCCGGTTCACATCGCGGAGGGCGTGCGCAGCGAGGCGACCCTCTTGTTAAACTGGATGATGCAGATGCCGAACACGATCTGCGCGCCGGCGGTGCAGGCATTGCGCAGCGCCGCAAGCCAGCCGCTGAACACAACGGTGCCGTACAGGTCGATCAGCGCATAGCCGGCCATGAGGAAGCCGAGCACCGCAACGAACATGGAGGCTTTTTTCAGCATCGCACTGCCCGCGGCCGCCGCTTTCGCGGCGTTGATCGAGCCGATCACCTTTGCGCTGTAAACGATCAGGAGTGCAATCACCGCGAGAAGCGCCAGCAGGATGACAGCCAGCGTAGCCATCGCAGCGCCGATGAAATCATAGACTCCACTGGCTGAAACAGCGGTGACCAGCACGATCACCAACAGGATGACGAGCAGCAGCGCCAGCACCGCATAGCCGACGACCGAGAACACCTGAAGAACCTTCAAAATTGTGAGGCCGGAGGTCTTGAGCGTCGGGCTGCTCCCGCTTTTGCCGGACGCAAAGGTCATCCAGAGCCCGGCCACGGCCAGCGCCGAGAGGATCAGGCCGGGAAGCTGGAACAGGAAGGCCGTGAGCACGGAGCCGTCCTGAAGCATGTAGAGCTGGTATTGCAGGTCGGAAAAATCGAGCGCGTAGTAAACCTCCGGCGGCAGCATGCTGAACAGCCGGGCGTAATTGACCGGGATGAACGCGGAAATCAGGCTGAGCAGGAAGCCCAGCGACACAAAAATCGTGCCGATCAGGAACAGAGGCGACGCGGCCAGCGACTTGACCGCCGCACACGCCGTCGCGAACGGGCGCGCCTGCTGCGCGGGCTGATACGGGTACGCCGCGCGCGGCGCATATGGGTTCTGCACGTACGGCTGTGCGTACGGGTTCTGCGGCTGATATGTATCCGTATACGGCTGCCCATACGGCGCAGGCTGCTGGGCATACGCCGGCGCCTGTGCAGGCTGTGCGGCCGAAATGGCCGGCGCGGGCACTTCCACCGGCGCGGCGGCCTGCGGTTCTGCCGGCACATTCTGCCCCGGCTGCAAATTGCCGCAGGCGCAGACGGAGCCGTCCTCCGGCAGCTTTCTTCCACAATGGATGCAATACATAGGACTTCCTTCCTTTCTATTTCCAATCCCAAATTCCAATCCCAAACGGATCGCTCCGTTTTTCCCAATCAGTGGTACACCGCGACGATCTCAAGATTTTCGTCGAGCACGACCAGATCGGCGCGCTTGCCGACGGCGATGCTGCCGATTTCCTTCTCCATGCCGATCGCCTCCGCGGGCGTGAGCGTCATGGCGCGCACGGCCTTCTCGAGCGGAATCCCCCACGAAACGAGGTTTTTCAGCTCGTCGTGCAGATTCGTGACCGAGCCTGCGATCGTGCCGTCCTCGAGCGTTGCCTTGCCGTCCTTGACGGTGACGAGGTTGACGCCGAGCATGCCCTGCCCGCCGTCCTCCATGCCGGAGAGGCGCATCGCATCGCTGACGACGCAGACGCGGCGGGGCATCAGCTTAAAGACCGTGCGCACGACGGCCGGGTGAATGTGGATGCCGTCGCAGATCAGCTCGCCGCGCACGGTATCGGTGTCGAACACGGCGCCCACAACGCCCGGCGCGCGGTGCGTCATGCCGGACATCGCGTTGAAAAGGTGGGTCGCGTGCGTCGCGCCCGCCTGAAACGCCGCCTTCGCGCCCTCGTAGCCCGTCGCGGTGTGCGCGACCGAGACCGTGCAGAGCTTCGAGGCCTTCTCGATGAAGCCGCCCTTTACGTCGCATTCGGGCGCGATGTCCACGAGCTTGATGATGCCGCCGCAGCCATCGTAAAGCGCCTTGAACACGTCGTAATCCGGCGCCTGAATGAATTCGTCGCCCTGCGCGCCCTTCTTGGCCGGAGAGATAAACGGCCCCTCCAGATTGACGCCGACGATCCGCGCGCCGTCCTTGTCCGCCATGCAGCTTCTGACCGTTTCAAGCGATTTCGCGATCTCCTCGTTCGAGACGGTCATCGTCGTCGGGCAGAACGAGGTGACGCCCTTCGTCAAAAGGAATTTCGCCATTTCGCGCAGCCCCTGCGCATCGGCATCGCAGGTATCGGCGCCGGCGCCGCCGTGCACGTGGATATCGACAAATCCGGGCACGATCGTGTAGCCCGCGCAGTCGACGACGAGGTCGTGCTCCGTGTAGGAGAGCGTATCCGCAAGGCGGACGATCCGCTCGTCATCGATCTCGATGTCGGCCTTTCGGAGGCGGAAGTCGCCGTCCAGAATCTGTGCGTTGATAAAAATCATCTGAATCACCAATCCTTGTTTTTCGAAATCCGGTTCGGCACCGGCGGCCGTTTTTTATCTTCCGGGCGGCGGGCCGCCCGCTCAGAGCATATCGAGGAGCACGAGCAGCGTCACGCCCGGCACGCCGAGCGCGGCGGAAACGAGAACGCTCAGCCGGCTGACCGGCACCGCGATACCGGTGTACGGCGCGAGCAGGTACAGCGCCGCGAGCGCGCCGACGCCGAGCAGCGCCGAGCCAAGCAGCGTTTTTATAAACCGCATACGGATCTCTCCTTTGCCTTTTTTAGAAAGCCGGAAGCCCGGGAATCTCTCTAAAGCTATATGCGGGCAAAGGGGAATTTATCGCATCAGGCCTGCGCTTCCTTTTCGAGATCCGGCAGGAAATCGACCTTGCCGGTCGCGACGTACGCCGAAGCCACGATGATCGGCAGCGCGGTGCCGATGGTCAGCTCGCGCTTTGCGCTGCGGTGCGTGATGAGGCCGTCGAAAACAAACTCCTCGCCGGTGAAGCTCTCGAGCGAGACAAAGCCCTCGACGCTGTTTTCCAGCCGGACAAAAACGCCGCGCTGCGTCACGCCGCTGACGGTGCCCTCGAAATGCTCGCCGATATGCTGGCTCATGTACTCGGCCATGTAGCAGTCCTCGGCGTCGCGCTCCGCCATCAGCGCGCGCACCTCATTCTGCGAAGATTCCCGCGCGGCGGTCTCCACAAACGCGCCGTAGCGGCGGCGCACCTCCTCCGCCGGCATGCCACCGGCAAAGGCAGAGAGAATGCGGTGGATCGAGGTATCCGGGTAGCGGCGGATCGGCGAGGTAAAGTGGCTGTAATCCGCGAGCGCGAGGCCGAAGTGGCCGGTCTCCTCGGTCGCGTAGCGCGCCTTCTCCATCGTGCGCAGAAGCCGCTGCGAGACGAGCTGCTCGGTCGGCAGGCCGCGCACGCGGTCGAGAATCGCGGCGAAGTCCTGCGTCTCCGGCTTCGGCTTTTCGATCTCGCGGCACGGTACGCCGACGAGCTTCAGGAGCTTAATCAGCTCCTCCACGCGCTTCGGGTCCGGCGTGCCGTGCACGCGGTACAAAAACGGCAGTTTATGGTCGAGCGA
>OMGQ01001437.1_pt1 | contig 13763 bp, 8 predicted proteins | sample 1646071 | NCBI WGS metagenome assembly OMGQ01 (sample SAMN05578585, study PRJEB25193) | human gut metagenome | biome: Human Microbiome; feature: human-associated habitat; material: feces | host: Homo sapiens | place: USA:Birmingham | reverse complement strand
ATTGGGGGTTATAGAAGGTGCCTGTCCTATCTTTATTAGTGCAAGGGATTTAAGAGAAGAGGATTATCCTCATATTTTTGAAGCTGATACTTTTAAAACAGTAATTATTGACGCAATTATATCTCTTATAGGTGGAAGTGTTTCTAGTACCGAGGTAGAACAATTACTGATCTCAAGCGAAAAGAAGATTTATATTATTGATAGCGTAGAGGAGTTTTCAAGTAGTGAGTTCAGGAAGATTTTTTTAGAAGCTTTAGATGTTTTTACAAGCGGAAGTAAATGTTACTTATCGTCACGTTATCGCGAATACATGGATAACGTGAAAGATACAAAGTTAATGCGAGACGGAGTTGAATTATCGGCCACAGAATATGTTATAGAGGGATTGACATCACATTTTGATAGCCGGAAAGGTATAGTCAGAGAATTCGCTGAAAGGTGGTATGAAGCTTTAAATAAAATCAGCGGCAAGAAAAAACTAGATGTTGAAAAAGATTTTCTTACACCTTTATATAATAATGCAAATGTTAGGGATCTGATTGCTAATCCATTGGAATTGACAAGCTTATTAATGATTAGTAGTTATGATAGTTGTTTGCCCTCGGATTTTGTTAAGATATATGGCCGTTCAATAGAACTATGGCTTAGCTGGAATAATTATGCACGATATAACTATGAAGATGTGATGCGCCAGTTATCGCAGGTTGCATATCAGATGGCTATTTCCGAAAATGAGAAAATTGTCGTCAGTCATAATACACTTGTAAATTATATTAAGCAGTCTAGATTGAATCTAAGACGATACTATCAGCAAGAATGGTCTGAGAATGAAGAAAGTATTAACGATTTTATTCAGTTTCTTTGTCGAAGCCACATAGTTAGTAGAAGCACTGAGGGATATGATTTTATCCATAGGCAATATCAGGCATATTTAGTTGCTTATTGCATAACAACGAATAATTTCTCCAGAGAGACAAGAAAAAAAAGCAGGATGGATTATGTTGAAGACCATATCAGAGAAAAGGATGATTTCTGGAACCAAATAATAATAATAATTGTTATGCTAGATATTGATTTGAGGGACGATATCATATCAACATTATTTAGACTTTCTGAAAGGAATGGGAGTTTGGAAGTTGTTGATACTAATTATTATGTCTCGTTATTAATACAATTAGCTGTTATGCCTGGCGTTAATTTTGATGATTATGAACTAGAAAAATTATTTAACTTAATTGTTAATGATGAAAGCAAATGGATATTGTTTAGTTCTAAAAGGACCGATTTACAAAAGCTATTCAGTCTAAATGAAGAAAAGGACAATGCACTATTTATAAAAGCTGCTTCAAAAAAGAATCAAGATTTATCTGAGGTGGACCAGGATAAATTTAGAGATAAAATAGCTACAATTGTTTTCTATTGCATATGGTATTGTAAAGTTGATGAACAATGCGTAAAAATTGTTCTTAGTACATTTTTTACAAACTTTATTAATACCAACATCATTGAGATGATTTATAACTCAAAGAAACTGACTGAACAGCAACAACTTGTTAGGGATGCTGTAAATGCTCTAGGAAAAGATGCTATAAATAATAGTGGCTATTCAGATTGCTATATGCTTATTGCGGCTATTGCAGGGTATGCAGATGATAGTTCTCCATATCATTGTATTGACGAGTTAATTGTGAAAGAAACATTTGAATCAGATGTAATTGCTATTAATATACTTGTGCTAGCTACTTGGTTGATTCGTTGCAATAAAGCTTCGCGTTATGGATACAGTATAGACTCCGGCATAATGGGAAAGTATGCTGATTTTGTTTTGAAAGGTTTAGTTGACGATTCTCATATAAAGATGCGAAGAGATTATTTGGTTACATTTTCAGACATCTTTTCTATAGGAGAAACAGTTGGCCATGAAGTGAATTGGTTTCGTGAGAGTGTTTTTGACTATATTCTTAAAATCGCAATCTCAGAGTATCGAAGTAAAGAACCATTATATGATGAAGATGGCAATTTTAGTAAATGTTTTGAACATATTTCGCTATACCCATGCGAATACTCGTTGCTATGCAAAAAAATTATTACAGAACTGAATTTTGATATAACGGAAATAAAGGAAAAGATTAGAGATATATATGATTCTACAGATAACCTAATAAGTAAAGCGCGAGCTGCAAAATTATTAATTATTTTTTCGGATATGCATTATGATGAAAGAATGTCTCTCGTTAAGGAATTAGAGAAGAAAGGCGGTGTGGGTAAATCCAGACAAAAACTAAAACATGAGGATTTAGAGAAAGCGTATTTGCTTATAATTGAGCAAATTAAGAATTATGTTCCAGAAGGAAAAGAAATACTGGAAGATCTTGATTTTTCGAACTTTAAAATAGAACTTGGAACAGATTCCTATGAGAAAGAAATACAAGAAGATGATACGTTAAGTGAATTCGAAGGTGCAACACATGATGTTGAAGAATATATAGACTATTATTCTCTTGGTGAATATGAAAAGGCAAAAAATCAATATCTTAAGAACTTTAATTTGCTGTCTTGTCGTAACAACCTTGCTTATATGCTTAGAAGAGGTGAAGTTAAATCGGTTATTTATGGCGGGAATTCATATTCGGTCGAGGAATTATTGCAAGAAGGAATTGCTGCCAATGAGCCGTATTCCATAATAAATTATACATTATATATATCATGGGGAAAAGATCATTATGACTATGATAAAGGTAAAAAATATCTAATGTGCAAGAAGGACACTGTGCATCTTCTTGACGCAGCAGGCTGGTGGTATAATCTTAAACAAAAAGGAGAATTAGAAGGATATTTGGTACTTATGTGGTTGTGTGATCTTAATTTAGGGATTTTTGAAACTAAAGAAGAACTGGAAAAAAAAGCTAAGATGCTTTTCCCGAGGTTAATAGAATTTTAAGTGGGGTGATATTATGACACAGCAAACTAACTTGGACAAAATCAAATTTATTGTAGCTCATGCAAAAGCTAACCTGAATTTATGTGTGGCTGCGTACCAGATAATCGAAAAGACCAACATAGAATATCGTCCAGTTCTGATGGAAGCCTTTATTAAAGGGTTCAAAAATACCAGAACAGATGAGAGTATTGAGATCCCTGTTGTTTTTGATGCTGAAAAAGAACAGGCTTATATTCGGAGGTATCAAAGAATAGTAGATGGCCATCTTGAAGAGTTCCTTAACGCCGGATATGACAAAGAAGAGTTTTATATTGAATTAACCAATTATATAATGACAGACAAAAACTTGTTGGATGATGGAGCAAGGGCGTTCGCAATTTTTGATTGCTGCATAGATAAGAGATTACCTTATGCATGCGTTGATTTGACCTCCGGTTTGCAAATGGAAAATGAAGAGTTCGCAAAGTATATAGAACAACTCGGTGATGAAATTGACAGAATTAACTATATATTAGGTGCAAATCTTCAACAAAAAACAGAGAGGGCATCTTTGCTTTTACGAGAGATTGATACTTGCGAAAGTTATAAAGAAAGGACTGTATTACTAGCAACAATTCTTAACCGCTATGAGTCTGATGCTCTTCGAAAAGCTCTATTACAAATAAAACTGTCGTCTGATCCTGATTTTGCTGATCTCTTGTCTGACGACTAGACGCTAAATTAGTTTTTAATAATAAAATTAAGATTAAGTTCCCCACAAAGATTGAAAAGTCTTTGTGGGGATTTTTTTGTTTTCATCGTTATATAAGTAGAACACCAAAAACAACCAGCCAATCGGAGGTGATGATCATGAGAAACGGAGATATGGTTAGGAGCAGAGATTTCCTTAACTCTGTTATTACAGAAGAAATTGAAGGATCTGTGCTTTTACTAACAAGGAACAGAATTATTTTTCCTGAGAAGAAAATAATTGTGGAGAATCCTGCCGGCTTATCGTTATCACATTATCAGCCCGAAGCTGGTGAGAACGAAGTCAGGACGTCAACGGGAATAATCTTATTGAAATAATTACAAGGAGGATGAAGCAATGAAGGACTCAAGAGAATTAAAGGAACAGTTCGGCGAGATGGAAGGACATGAAGAAGACATGGATCAGGAGATTGAAAACCTTAAGGCAGAAATCGACAGGACGATCAGAGGTCTTAATGAAATCTCCCCCGAAGAGAAGGAAATCATGGGAAAGATCAGGGGCGTGCTTGAAGAACATGAACTGAAGTATTCATATGATGAGGATGAACCGAAGCATATCGGTCTTGGGTTCGGGATGGAGAATAAGCCCTTTAAAATCCATATCATACTTCAGAATGGGAAAGTGATTTTCAGACTGAGTTTCCCGTTCAGGGTACAGACGAATGCTTTCCCTCTTATGTGCCTGTATATGGCAGAGTTTAACCACGACAAGGCTTTTTCACTTCTGAACCTTGACTCGGATGATGGTGAACTGACCATGGAGTCTTCCTATATGCTGGAGGATTCTTCGCACTTCAATGAGAAGTATTTCCGGGTGTATATGACATCACTTATCCATCCGGCATTGGAAGTTTATACGAAAGCAGCACATCTGGCTGTAGGAATGGTATCAGGCAAGGAAAGAAAGCTTTATAAGAAGCTTTTGGAGATGGCGATTGAGACCATTAACGGAGATTTTGATGATAGCAACGTTAGCTATGGTACGGAGGAATTATCGTCTGATGATCCCATGGATCTTTCAGAACTCCTGTCCTTTGAAGATGCAGATGAGGACGATAGTAAAAGCGATAAGTCTGCATCAGAGGGGAAATCTCTGTCTGATGCCAGGCAGCGTTCAAAAAGAAGAAGGATTCCTGACTTTGAGGAGTTCCTTCGTATGAGAAAGCATACAGAGGCAGGGAGCGAGGAGGAATCCTCCAAAGAATCTCCAAAGAAAGCCGGAGCTGTACTGCCAATGTTCGCAAGGAAGAAGGATGCGGAAGACAAGGACCTTAAGACGGCCGGAGGAAACGAAGATGAGTAAAACAATATCAGTAGAAGTTGCCAAGGAAATCGTCGACAGTAAGTTCGACATTGGCATGAGCGGTCCGTTCTCATCCTCTCGATCCGGAGGGGCAGGCAATGGCTATGAGGCCTCTGCCCCGAAGGAAATTCGGGACAATATCGTAGAGATTGACGGGACTTACGCGGATTGCAATGAGGCTGAGGGCACTATTGCCCTAAGAACTAGCAGCGGAATTGAACATGTTATGCCGGTAGGGAATACTGTTTACAGTGCATCAATCTCTGAACAGGCTGAAGATGGAAGCGTCATCCAGATTGGTGATCAGTTAAGCGTAATAGGGATAAAAGCTGAAGACCATCCCGTCGTTATTGCTGCAACGATCATCAGGGGTGAGGAAAAGTGGGTATTTGAACAGGTAAAGAGTATTTATGGCCGCGCAAATGCCATTAAAAACTATTTTCATTTGTTCAGGGATACGCCCGGCAAACGCGAGTATATCTTAAATCAGCTTAGAGGCAGGAAATACGGAAGATATGATTCCAGTGAAGATATCCTCTTTGATTCGAAGCAGGAGCAGATGCTCAAGTACGCAATGAGCAAGGAGACATATCCCCGCGAAACACAGAGGGCTTATGAATCCATGTTCCGTGATCCTAATCCTTCAAAGCATAAGACTGAGCAGAAATTAAGTTATCTTTCACGCATTGCTCCGACCTATAAGGACAGGCAACCGGTATCAAAGAAGGAACTTATGAAGCTCCTGGATGACAGATTCTATAAGATGGATCTGCCTAAGCAGCAGTTAGTAGATGTTCTTGTTTCAAATGAGAGGGCTGCCAGAAGGGGCTTTAACATCCTTCTTGTAGGTGGTCCCGGAGTAGGAAAGACGTCAATCATGAAGGCGGTTGCAGATGCCAGAAATATTCCTTCGGAGATCATTCCTCTTAACGGAATGTCTTGCCCGCTGGAGCTTGAAGGATTGGATTCCGGATACGACAACGCCGATGCAGGAAGATTGATAAAGGTATTTGCATCTCATGGCACATCCGAGATGGTTATCGGCTTCGATGAAATTGACAAGATGAACAGCGATTCCAAGGAAGGAGATCCGATGAATGTTCTTTACAGAGTACTTCTGGGAGAGCATGAGGATAAGTTCCTTGGGTGTGGAATATCTACGGAAAACACCATTTTCATTGCTACAGCAAACAGTGTAAAGGGGATTCCGGAACCAATCAAAAACAGGTTCAATGCAATCATTAAGCTGGATGACTATTCAGTGGAAGACAAGCTGATTATCGCCAAGAAGTTCATCATTCCTCAGTTGCTTATGAATTTCAATCTTAAGGGAAATGAAATCTGCTTCAATGATGAGGTACTTCGTTATATCATTACCGACTATTGTGAAGATGGCGGTGCGAGAGATCTGCAGCATAACATTGAAAAGGTTATCCGAAGGTTTATCAGTTCCGGTACTAAGAAGGAGTATAGAAATCTCACTATTGATATGGTTGATGAAGTACTGTCTCCTCTGGTCAGAGAAACACAGGCAATCTTCTTTAATCGTCACAGGGACGAGTACTCGGAAGCGGTTTTTAATGAAATCAAGCGTGACCTTTCTGAGATGAAGGAAAATGTACGGTCAAACGCCGGGGCCGTCGAAGAGGAAAAGACAAGAGAACGTCTTGAATATCTGCTTGCCTGCAGAAGCGAGGAAGGAGTATTCCAGGATGACTTCGATCCCGTTAGCTTTTCGGCAAGACTTCATGAGAATCTGTATGGGATGGATCGAGTGATCAAGGAGGCTACACTTTTCTATCACACAGCGTCGCTGCAGGGGACCATCCTTAATTCAAATCTGGCTCTGTGCGGGGGATTCGGTATCGGAAAGACAACTATCGTCAAGAACATTGCCGATGCTATGGGATATCATTTCGTGAAGATTTCTCTCAGCGGTATCGATGATGTGAGAGAACTGAGAGGTTTCTCATCAACGTATGTAGGAAGTGAACCCGGCAGGATCGTGAAGGGTCTCAAGAAAGCCGGCTCGTTAAAGACGGTCTTCCAGCTCGACGAGATTGATAAGGTTAAGCCTGAAATCGCTACAGCACTACTTGATCTACTGGACAGAGAGTTTACAGACAGTTTCCTGGACGTGCCGATCGACTTTAGTAAATCAATATTTATCGCAACAGCTAATGAGTGGGGAAATGTTCCGGCGGTTGTCAGAGATAGATTCATAGTTGTTAATGTTGATGGCTACAGCCGTGAGGAAAAGGCGGAAATCGTTTCGGATTATATTATCCCGAAGATTGAGAAAGGGTATGCCGCGAGTAGCGTCTCAGTATCAATGGAGGAAAGCGCCAGGACATACCTTCTTGAAGCATACTGTACTTCTTTTGGCGTCAGAGATGCAGAGAAAGCGGTCCAGAGAATTGTTAGCAGCAAACTTTTGGAGCAGGTCGGCAAAGAGAATTCTACAGTCGTTAATATCAGCAAGGACGATGTAAGGAGATGCCTTGGTGAAGAGCCAATCCCGAGAGGAAACTTCCCAGTGGACGGAAATCAGCCGGGCATCTCAAAGGCTCTGGCAGTAAGTAACGGAAATATGGGAAGCACATTTGCCATTGAGACAGTACTTGTTGACGGAGAAGAGACACTCGAAATGACTGGTCTTCCGAAGGAATCGGCAACTGATTCGGTAAAGATCGCAGTCACATGCATCAAGAAGATGTACCCGGAACTGCTTAAAGGAAAGCACATTCATGTTCATTTTGGTGAAGGATCTGTTCCCAAGGACGGACCATCTGCCGGAGTAGCACTTTTCATGAGCATCTTCAGTGCTGCAACAGATAAGCCGTTGAAAATCAAGACGGATTATGACGTGGCTTATACAGGAGAGATCTCGCTTACAGGGGGTGTGTTTGCTGTCGGAGGAGTATATGAGAAGCTCCAGGCTGCATGTAATTCAGGCTGCCGCGTAGTGTTTATTCCTGAACAGAACTATGAACATCTGGATAAGGAGAAGCTGGGACAGTTTTCATGTGAGGTGGTTCCGGTAACACACATTACACAGGTTATCGAGAAAGTTTTCCCGGGATATACCGAAAGTGGTGAGCTTAACTAATTGGAAAAGTAATCTGGGGAGAGGAATCCACACTCATCAAATGATGAAGTGGATTTCTCTTCAGATTAAAGAAAAATATGGAGAAACCCCGAATGAAATCGTAATAACTTATAAGAGGGCGGACCGAGGAGCTCGCTCCCATCAAATGCAGGAGGTGATTGTTATGGCAAGAGAGTTTTATGTAGCCGAGGATGGCTCGATTCACAGTCATCCGGTGACCGTGGCTAATAATCCCGGTAATCGTACGAACACATACACACCGGCACCTGTGGCAACTTATGCTCATGTACGGACGGAGTACAGACCGACTCCGCAGGTTGGTACAGGAAGAATTGTATGGTTCTGGATTATCTCGATCATTGTTTCTATTCTGATCGCGGTCGGTGTGACACAGGGGTTCGGAACTGAAGTATACGGCGATGACGGCGGGTTCTTTGCGACAATCGGACCGTTTGTTGTCTTTATCGGAGCGCTTGCAGGAAGCATCCTTTATGGAGTCTTCTGTGCAGAGTCAGTTGATTATAATCTTTGGGCTTACATACTGTCGGCGCTGTCATCGGTCGGAGGAATTATTGCGACCGGAATCGCAGTGGCAATCATCAGCTTTGTAGTAATGGTGCTGTTCTATATTTTGATCATTGCGGTAATAATTGGAGTAATTTGCGGTATTGCGGGAGGGTCTTGATATGAAGAATAAAGGATTTTCAGAAGCTCTTACAGATGCGAGGCTCTTTGCCGACTTCATGGGCTCAACTATAGACAGGACCGGTCAGATCACCAGAACCGCAAATACGAAGGTGCAGCGGATTAACGGAGAATACCTGCAGCTGGAGAGGCAGCTGCAGGCGACAAAGCGCAGCGCAGACAGAATGTGCTCTGAGGAAAAGAGAAGAAGGGAAAACACTGCAAGACATGCTGTTGAACATGTCAGGACTGCTCTCACGGATATCAAGGATCCGCATTTCCATAGGATGGAATCAAAGTATGTCAGGAGGTGCGGCAGGGGCGTCTATGTAACCGAGACAGACAATCCTCATACAGTTAAGAGGAAGCTGACTGATGCACTTGATCGCTTTGATGATATGGTTGCCGAGCTTAACCAGGCATTTATACCTCCGGCTATCAGCGGTGTTGTCGGAGGAGTGGTCAGGCCTTATCGTAAGAGCAGCTATATGAAAATAATCAAAACGAGGGATGAGATTCTGGCATTGGCGGAAGCGCTGATAAGCTTTTCGGATCTCAGCTCGCAACAGCGTGAATGCAGTGAAGTATTCAGCGCTCGTATTGAGCGGGAGAAAGCCGAAAGGGACACAAGACTTCAGGTGGTTCCAGAGGAGTTGCGCCTGGGAATTTCAGGTGCATATGAGCTGTTCGCGGAGGGACTTGAGAGATTCCATGAGGAAACTGAAGTACTGGATGAGGTAGACAGATCCATTGTGGTAGGCCAGTGCTGGTTCTGCAATGCAAATGTGCCCGTTCTTGCTGAAGCGGGTCTTGCAGACGAAAATGTTGCGCTTTATGATGACAAGGTGGGCTTCCGCCTGAAGATGGACACTCTCAAGGAAAATATGATGTTTTCATATGACTGTGGAGCAGGTGTCTCTCAGACACTTTGCTCTATGGCGGCAGACATAGCATATTCCTGTGACCATATGGATCTTGTTGTCATTGACGTCAAGGGACTTGGAAGCTCCTACAGGCTTCTTCAGCCGCTGAACGAATATGACGCGCTGTCTCTTCTTAATACCGATGTGCAGGTGACCGAAGGACTTGACAGGATTGAGAAGTGGATTGCTGACACCTATGAAAAGTGTCTCGGTGGGAGATATGACTCCATAGAGGCCTACAACAGCGTATCGCTTACGAAGCGCAACAGGAAGTGCCTTATCATCGATGACCTGATTGGTAATATCGAACCCAAGTATTATGACCAGATTCTTCGCATTATGAACAACGGTGTTAAGGCAGGCGTATACGTTCTCTGTTCAATTGAAAACAGAGATTTCGGGAACAACAGAGCACTTACGGAGTTCGTGGCAGGAGTTCGTAATGCGGCAACTGTCATTCCCGTTCGGAATAACAGCTTTTATATCAACAACAGCACCAGAGTATTCCTTAAGACAGAAACTGATCAGGAGCGTATTGCCTCTGTGAAGTGCAAGCTGGGGGCAAATGAAGAACAGTCGGCCATCATTCCGATTGGGAAAGCACTTCCGGCTGATGGAGAATGGCAGAAGAAAAGCTCAGCCAATGGCTTAACGGTTAATTTCGGTGTTGATGAGAACGGAAGAAAGGCATTCTTTGATATATCTTCCGAGAGGCCGTATGGTCTGATCATCGGTGATGTACGTGTCGGGAAAAGCAGTCTGCTGCACACTATCATTTTCCAACTTCTGTCCAACTATTCGCCGGAGGAAGTGCGGATCGCCATAGGTGATTTCAAGGATGGAGCGGATTTTAATGTGTATGCAAAAGGACGCCTCAAATCTGTAGATACTGTGGTTAATGATGAAGATCCGGATGCCATGCTTTCTTTCCTTAAGTACTATGTGCAGGAAATGCAGGCCAGACAGAGGCTTTTCGAACAGATGGAGGATATTACCGGAGTAATCGTTCAGAAATACGAAGATTTCAGAAATCTGTATACTGCCCATAGGGAAGAGATTCAGGCTATGCCGAGAATCGTTATCCTTATTGATGAGTTCCAGTCGTTGTTCGATGGTGCTTCATGCGCTGCTTATATGACAGAACTTGTCAGAAAGGGTGCGACCTATGGAATTCATGTGATCCTTTCATCGCAGAGAGCGGTAAGCGATAACCCGAGAAACGGATTCACGGCTTCTTTGAAGGACTACTTTACCTCCAGGTTCGTCTTTAAGACGCCTCAGAATGCTGCCAGAAGCATGCTTGCAGAAAGGTGCGCTGATACAGGAAGAGAGAACACCGGTATACAGAGAGCATCACTGCTTAAGAAAGGACATACAGTATACAACTCTTACATGGGTCAGAATGAGGCTGATAACTCCGTGGTACAATGCTATTTCGCCTCCAGAGAGGTAATTGCGACGTTTATCAGGGTTATATCTGCAATGAACGGTCGTGGAGACAGCATTCTTCTGAGGCGTAATGCGAAGTCTGCTCCTCAGCAGTCTGCAAATGGCTGGCTGAAGCTGGGTAGTTCGGTCACTTTTCACAAGGATGAGTCAGCGGTCGATATTGATACCATTCTTGATGATACCGAGGTGGCCATTAATCCTCAGCGTATCAAGAACATGATCCTTACCGGATCTGATGAAAGAATCCTGTATTCTATGGTTTCATCTGTAAACAACTGGAGAAATACCATCAGAGACAGGCAGACTCAGATGCACTTCTTTGGAGAGTATGACGGACCGCACAGGACTAACAGTGGATCTGTTATCTGTCATTATCATAAGAGCATTCAGGAGCAGCTTGCCGAATTGGAGAGACAGATAAACGCGCAGGACACGGATTATATCGTGAACGTATTTATTCAACCTGATAAGTATGCTGAACTTACGCAGTCTGCCGGATCCATCAGAAGCAACCAGGGTGTTGAAAACATGAAGCAGCTGCTTGAGGCGAGTGGAAATGACAAGGGCTTTGTGATTGTATACTCCAAGTCGTTTAAGAATCTCAGGAGCAGCATGGCGTATCTTCTTAATGCGGCACCTGTGCACATTACATCGGTCGGTGATATGGAAAATCTCAAGTACGCTATGTCGGACAATGTCCGTCTGACCGGCTGCGAGTTTGATGTTCCGGCGAAGGATGCCATCAAGGCATATTATTACAACAAGGATACGGAGAAGGCTGGGAAGGTGATCATGTATAGACCGTAGAGACCGGAGCAAAGCATATTCAGTTGAGGAGAAGGCAGGATTTGAGTTCTGCCTTCTTTTTTGTGGAGAATTTTAGGTCCTTATCGTCAATAAAAATAAGAGCACAAGAGGCAGGCGTTTTATGCAGGCACTTGGCTCTCGAAGGAAGAAGATTTACCGAAGATTGACGGAGGGTGTTATGTCTTCACTTTATGGAAAATGGAATGTTGAGGATGTCAGGGATGTAATCCACGGCCTGGATGAGAAGACAGGTATGGATGGGGCGTCTATTAGCATCTTTATGAGCAAGAAGTTAGGCGACGGTTCTACGCTTGGATCGTATCATCCCAGCAAAGATCATAAGTGGCGTGGATTTTCTTTCTCCCTGAGCTACTTCGATGACAGTTCCTTCAAGGATCTCGCTGCGATAGATGTTATCAGGCATGAATACTGCCACTACCTGGTGGATGCTTTAGGCCTGAAGGATGTTTTCGATGATGATTCGGATCACGGCATTGCCTGGAAGACTGTATGCGGACTCCTGAATACAGTACAGAGAGGAACATACAGTGACTGGGATTTCTGCAAAGCCACTGAGGAAAGCTTCATGAACGCTTACATGTCCGAAGATATCCGTCAGGTGGACATCATGGAGCAGATCAATCGCTGGGGGACGCATCTTCCTTCAATCAGGAGAAGAAGATATCTGGAGAAGGAACTTATCAAGAAATATACCAAGCTTCGTGTGTTTAAGAATGAAGATAGGGTTATTCACGAGAAATATGGTCAGGGTACGGTTATCGACACACTTCCTTCCGTAAACAAGCAGTTTCTTTACGTGGAATTTGATAACGGTGTTACGCAGATTGTGCAGAACCGCAAGGTTTATAAGCTGGTAAATGGGAAAGTAAAGAAGCCGGTATCGAGGGCGAGCAAAGCCGCATAGGGGTGAAAGCCTTCCTGTTTGCAGGATTGATCTTTATGGAGAAAGAGCTCTTGTTATCGTCAAAACAAGTATAAAGCGAAAGGAGCACGGAAATCATGTTTTCTATTACAAAAGTTTGGACTGAGGAAAAAATCCGGTTCATTATCCATAAGCTTGATGAGAAAACCGGTCTGAGCGGAGCTGATCTGCCGATAGCTTTCAAGGCATATGGGAATACACTTGGCAATTACCAGTACGTAGAACCGAAAGCGTTTGGCTTTAACCGCAAGTTCTTCAATGCTTCGTCTACTAATGAGGCAGAAGTAATCGACGTTATCAGACACGAGTACGCTCATTATTATTGTGATGTTGCCCATCTAGCTCACTACATTGGACATTCGGCAAGGGAGACCTCGCATGGCGATGACTGGAAATGGGCTTGTAAGATGGTCGGTGCGGATCCTACCCGCTGCCATAATGCATCAATCTTCAGCAATAAGAACTGGTCAGAAAAAGAAGCAGCAGCTGTTTACAATGCTGAAGATGTTAAAGCATTCAATATTCTTTCCTATCTGAAAACGTGGGATCAGGTCCCGATGGATTCTGACTCCGCTGCAAGAGTTCTTACGAGAATCAAAGAGTCTACCCCGAACTCATATTTCGAGGATGGAGATGAAATTGTTCACCCTAAGAGAGGTTTCGGAATTGTGATAGAAACTATTCCCTGTAAGTATCGTACTCAGAAAGTACAGGTCCTCTTTGAAGATCTGACAGATGGAGTGTTTAGGGCGAATGAGCTCTGCAAGATTGTAGACGGAGTAGCTAAGGCTTGTCGCTGAGCCTGGCACGAACTGTGTAGAAAAAGTGGATATCTCGCTTGGTGCTTCGTTAAT
>OMGQ01001431.1_pt1 | contig 13811 bp, 9 predicted proteins | sample 1646071 | NCBI WGS metagenome assembly OMGQ01 (sample SAMN05578585, study PRJEB25193) | human gut metagenome | biome: Human Microbiome; feature: human-associated habitat; material: feces | host: Homo sapiens | place: USA:Birmingham | reverse complement strand
ATCCACGAGGTGGCGGGCGGGCTCATGAGGCGCCCGGCTGCGCGGCGGCCGGCGCTCGGCGTGATACCCGTAGGGTCGGGCAACGATTACGCGCGCACGCTGGGCGTCTCGAACAAGGTTGACGAGGCGTGCGCCCAGCTGCTGAGGGCAGAGGCGCGTCTTGCGGACGTAGGGCGCGTGAACGGCCATTGGTTCGTGGAAACGCTCTCGTTCGGCCTGGATGCCGCCATCGCGCTCGACACGATGGAGCGGCGCGTGCGCACGGGTCGCACGGGAACCGTCCTGTACATGGAGAGCGGCGTCGATCAGCTGCTGCATCATCTCGACTTGCGGCGCTACCGCGCGTCGTTCGACGGGGGCGAGACGGTGGAGGCGGAATCCGTCACGTTCGCCGTGCAGATCGGGCCCTATTACGGCGGTGGGTTCAAGATCTGCCCCGACGCGCGCATCGACGACGGCCTCTTGGACGTGTGCGTCGCCCATCCGCCCGTCGGCGCAGCGCGCGCCCTCTACATCTTCCTGCGTGCCAAAGGCGGCAAGCACGTTCGTTTCAAGCAGATCGAGCTGCGCCGATGCCGTACGCTGCACCTCGAGTTCGACGAGGCCCCTCCCGCCCAGATGGACGGCGAGCTCATCGAGGGCACCTCGTTCGACATCGCCGTGGAGCCCGCCGCGCTGAACGTGCTCGTGCCCTTCTGAGAAAACGTGCGCTCCACGATAGGGCTTCGCGCAATATGATACGAGGGCATCGCTATGAACCGTCTCCCGTTTCTTGGACAAGGAAGCAAAGTTCGAGAGGCGGGAGGCTTCTTTACGTCGCCGGAGCATGACGGGAAGATGCGCGGATCCGCGGTCGAGCTGTTCGCGAGGGGCGCAAAGGGGGCTGGCCTCCTTGAAGATGGTTTGCCTAGGAGGCAATCTGCTGCTTGTATCTTTCAAGCGATGCGTTCCATCGGTCAAAGGCGCTGTCCGAACGATGGTCGGGAAGTCCGTACTTTTCCGATAAGAGCTTTCCCATATAAGCCGAAACTTTGGTTGCTCCGTCGAAGTTCAGATGGTCTCCTTTGTCGTGCGTATCGGTGCTCCAGTCGATCGGAACCTTGTCGGGCCCCTCGTTCAGGTCGTAATAGTCGATGCCGAGTTCCCGGGCCAGCTCGCTCATGCCGTTGTGTTTGGCCGTGTTCCAATTGACCGTGCTCGGCGTGCTGACGAACACGGGAGTAGCGCCGTTCGCTCTGCAAGCTTCGATCATGGCGGTTATGTACTGGCGGTTCACAACGTCTACCGGCAGCGCCTCGCTGCTCGGCGTCATGTGATTGACGGCGTCGGCCGGATTCACCCCGCGGTTGACGACGAACCCCTTCAGCGGGTCGCTCCATGTGGCCGAAGGCTTCCCTAAGAAGTCTTGCGCATCCAGGCTCTTCCATCGATCGTGGTATTCGAAGACGGGCAGCTTGTTCTGGAAAAGGCTCAGAACTGCGTCATCCGGCTTGATCGGCGAGTAGATGGAGTTCGTTTCGAATACGACGACCTTGGGCTTTTGGGAACGAAGCGCTTTTTCCAGCAATCGGTACCCGTACGTCAATCGCTGACCCGACGTAGCGCTTACGTACGAGGTGAAGCCATGCTCTTCCCACATCTGCAACGGGGAGAACGAGCTGTACGCTTCGCTGTCGCCGATGAATATCGCATCGAGGGAGCGGCCCGGCTCGCCGAAGATCCCGTTGGCGGCTTCTGAAACCTGGCCGAATTCCTTCTGGTTGTTTTTCGGCTGGACGACGCTCGATACCGCCCAAAGAAGGCCGAGCGTTGCAGCCGCCACGAAAACCGCGGTCGCAAGCACCTTGAAGGCGCTGCGTAGTTTCACTGCTCTCATGCATGCTCCTAAAACTGCGCGTACATGGGGTCGACCGGCGTGTAGCCAAGGCCGTAGGCTCCGAACGTCGCGGTTCCCACGAACAGAAGAATCACGAGGCTCCATCTCAGGAGCGCGCTTTGCGCAGTCGCCCACTCCCACAAATTGCAGCCCCGCTCCTTAACTACGCCTACTGCGAGAACCAGCATCATGAACAAGGTTACGATGAGGCCGTCGCCAACGCCGAATCCGATTTGCAACGCCGATCCCGTCGTAAAGGCTTCGATAGTGAAATCGCCCGCAACCCGTCCCATCATGGCAAGCCCCGCCTCAAGCGAGTTGGAGCGAAAGAACAGCTCGCCGACGAAGATGATCGCCAGCGTCCGGACGGTCTGGAACATTCGATAAGGCCAGCTATTGCGGTCGACGCCGAAGTGCTGCGCCGCACGCGCGCATGGAGGCTCGATCAAGCCGCCCGCCATGATCAGGACGAAGTAGTACAAACCGAAGAAGAGGTACTGACTGCCGGCCCCATGCCACAAGCCGTTGCCGATCCACACGTAGAACAGCGCAACGGAGCTTGCCAGAAGCGGACCGTATCTGTTTCCGAAACGCTTGCGCGCCTTGGTCGTCAGCATCTTGCATGGCTTGGACAACGAGATAGGGTAGTACACGTAGTCTTTGAACCACAGGCCCAGCGTGATATGCCAACGTTGCCAGAATTCGGAGGCGGTGCGGGAGAAGAACGGCTGCCTGAAGTTTTCGGGCAGCGTTACGTTGAACACGCGGCCCATGCCCAGGGCGACGTCCATCGTTCCTGAGAAATCGCAGTACAGCTGAATGGTGTACAGGATCGCAGCTAAGGCTATGACGCCTCCATCGTACGAATCGTAATTGTCGAACACCGGCTTCACGAACGCGTTCAGCCGGTCCGCGACGATGATCTTCTTCGCCATGCCCCACATAATGCGCAAGGTTCCGGCGTACAGATTCTTTCGATTAAGCGGTTCGCCCGCGATAAGGCTGGGCGCAACGTCGTTGTATCTGCTGAGCGGTCCTTCCATGATTCCTGGGAAAAAGGCCAGGAACAGCGCCACGTGCCCAAGGTTCTTGTCGGCCTTCGTGCGTTCGCGATACACATCCACAACGTATGAAACGGCCATCAACGTGTAAAACGATATCCCGATGGGCAATGCGAAGCTGGGGATGGAAAGGTCGATCGAAATACCGAACGCCGCCAGCGCGGAAGCCAGCGACAGCCCGAAGAACCCCGAGTATTTCAGGACGGCCAGAATGCCGATATTGGCGACGACGGCCGCGAAGACGATACGGCGGTTCTTCCGCTTGCAGGCCTCGCGTATCTCGCGTTTGCCCGAGCTGGCTGTCGCCAGTTGCCGGTTCTTCTCTTCAAGGTTGGCGCCCATCATGCGGGCGCACGCGTACACGACTGCCGTCGACAGGGCGACGAACGCGATAAGCGCGCCGCTGAGCGCGAAGAAGAAGCCGTAGCTGGCCAGCAGGAGCACCGCCCACCTAAAGCGCCTTGGCGCCATGCCGTACAACATGACCGTAATCGGCAAAAAGGCCGTGAAGAAAAGGGCGGAATAGTACGACGTCATTAAAATGATTCCCTACTCGAGCGATTCGCGCAGGCTAAGCCTGCTCTGCTTGCAGGCGCGCCATCAGGGAGCATACGGCCTCAACCGAGTTGAAATTGTCGGGTACGATCTCGACGGGGGGTATCTCGACGTCGAATGCATCTTCGAGCTCGGCCACGAAGGCGATCATCGTCAGCGAATCGATGCAGCGCGAATCGACGAGGTCGACGCGTGCCTCGTAATCCACGCCCGGGTTGATGTCTTCGAGAATGTCGATAACTTGATTTTTCATAGTCCGTTCTCCTTTTCGTCCTGTTCCGTCGATCTATCCTGCGACCCGTTCGATGAATTGAACGAGGCCGTTTCCAGCCGATGCCGAGCAATGCGCATGTTTCCCGAAACGTCGCGCACGACCACCGACGGAAGATCCCGGCTTAAAAACAGCGCCCGACCCTCCGTTGCGCAGTAGGCGCCTGCCCGAGAGAACGCAAGCACGTCTCCCACGGACAAATTGACGATCGGCGCTTGCTTGGCCATGATGTCGTTGACCGTGCAAAGCGCTCCGCAGATGTTCCAAGGCTGCGCAGCGCCGGCCGTTGCGCCGACCTTCCTGAAAACAGGGGACTTCATGGCCATCGAATGCCCGTAGTACGAAATCTGATGCATGCCGCCGTCGACGATCGCGTAGTTTTGCCCGCTCGTCGTTTTGACGTCGACGACGCTGGTCAGATACGCTCCACAATCCGCTGCGATGCTGCGTCCCAGCTCGAGGACGATGTCCCCCTCGAAAGGGAAACCGTCCAGCAGCGTTGCAAGCTCGGCAACGGGTTCGTCCTGCGCGCTGCGAGCCCGCTCCTCGTTCTCGTCGAAGTACTCGACGGGAAGCCCGGGGCCGTATTCGATCTCGTTCAGCTTCACCGAGCAAGCGGCTTCCACTTCGGCCACGATGCGGTGCAGCTTGTTCAACTCTCTATCAAGCTTCTTGAGCGACGTTTTCTGCGTGCCCGAGTAGTACTGGATACCCTGGATGCTGATGAACGGGTCGTCTTTGCAGCCGGCAATCAGCTCTTTCAGCGTGACGGAGTCTACGCCGAATTGGTTTTCGCTGCTCAGCCTGAAAAGAACGTTCACCCGCCTGCGATACGCGTTAGCGAGTTCGACCAGGTCTTTCAACTGTTGGGAAGACTCGATGGTGAATCTATGGGGGATGCGATCCGCTTGGAACAGATCGTCCAAGCAGCGGCGATCCTTCCACACGCCCGAAAGCACAATCTTCTCGAACGGCACGCCTGCGTTCGCGCAGATGAGCACCTCGCCCGGCGAGCATGCTTCTACGCAATCCGCCAGAGCCGACGCCTCCCGCACGATGAAGGGGTTCGCCTTCATCGCATAGCAGAGCTTGATGCGAGAGGGGAGCGATGCCCGTAACCGGGTGATTCGGTCGTTAAGAACCTGCTGGTCGAAAAGGTACAAAGGCGTCGGGCATGCGTCCAGCGCGTTTTGCAGCGTTGCGTCGTCTATCATCATCGATCAGCCCTCTCGCGCTTCGCCGGTTCGCCGTGCGATTCCAGGAGCATCGCACGGTCCACCTTCCCGTTCTTGTTCAGCGGCATGCTCGGCACCTTCGCGATGCGCGTCGGCCTCATGAAAGCGGGGAGCAATGATGCCGCCCGACCGGGAAGCTCTTTCTCGCAAGCCGTTCCTTCGTAGAACGCGCATAGCCGGTTCTTTTTGGAATCGAAGGCGCATCGGCACCTGTCGACGTCGGAGAACCCTTCGAACGCCTTGTCGATCTCTTCCAGCTCGATTCGGTGCCCTCGGTACTTGATCTGATTGTCTTTGCGACCGCAAAAGACCAGATCGCCTTCGTCCGTCAGCATCGCGCTGTCTCCCGTGCGGTACACGCGCTCGCCGTAAAGGGAATTGAGGGGATTGGGCGCAAACGCCTTTTCCGTCGCTTCTCGATTGCCGATATAACCCAACGCCAACGAGGGTCCTCGCACGATGATCTCGCCTTTCTGGCCCGGCTCGACGATGCGCCGTCCCTCCTCGTCGACCGCTAGGACTTCGCAGTGCCCGAATGCTTTTCCCAGGGGAAGCTCGGCGGCGCCGTCTTTTGCGCGGTCGACGCGATGGTACAGGCAGTTGCAGGTGATCTCGGTTGGGCCGTACAGGTTGACGAACTCGGCGTCCGGCAAAGACGCAAGCAGGGATTTCAAGTGGGCAAGTGGCATTACCTCGCCGCTGAACAGCACTTTTCGAACCGTGGTAAGCGAATCGCTTGTAATTGCGCGAAATGTGTTCACCATGCACAAAGCCGCGACCGCTCAAACCATCACGGTCACGCGCTGCTCGTCCAGAAACTCAACCAAGGCTTTCGGCTGCATGAACAAGCGACGCGGCACGATGACGAGCGTCGCTCCCACCGCCAAGCTTCCGAAAATATCTTTGACGGACACGTCGAAGTCGAATGGCGCTTGGTTTGCGAACCGATCGCTGCGGTCGAATTCGAATTCCGAAACGAATTCGTCGATGAAGCTGATGATGGCTCCATGGCTGACAACTACGCCTTTGGGGACGCCCGTTGATCCGGAGGTGAACAGAACGTATGCCGGATCGATCGAAAGCGATGCCGGCTCGACCGCGTCGCGCTGCTGTATCCCGGCGCGCTGGCTATGCAGCTCCTCCAAGGAAACGATCTTGCACGCGTCTTCGAGTTGAAGGCCCCGCAGGGCTTCCTCGTCGGCCACCAAGAGCGGGCTTCCCAATGTCGCGACGATGTGCGCAAGTCGCACGGGGGGAACCGATGGATCGACCGGCACGTAATATCCGGATGCGAACAGCGTGCCCAGCATGATGGCAAGTGTGTCATAGCATTTTTCCACCATGATGACCACGCCCCGATTTGCCACGTCGTATTCGGATAGCGCTGCGCCGTACGCTGCGCTATCGTCCTGCAACTGCTTGTAGGTATAGTTGCCGAACTCGTCGACAACGGCCGTATCGCCGGGCCGCTGCTTCGCGGCCTCGGCCAGATACTCCAGCACATTGCTCTTGGATTTCATGGGAAACCTCTCTTACGTATTTGCCTCGTGTTCCACAGTAAGAGAGCAACCTTTTCGTTTCCTAAACGCTTTCTAAAGGTTTCTTTGGGTTTACCAATAGCCCAATTGAACGCCTCTCTGGTACACCGCCTGCGCCTTTGCGTAGTATCCGTAAGAATTCAAATGGGTCCAGTCTGAGCGTAGCTGCAGGGATATGCAGCCTACGGCAGCATCTTCTGCATCTTCTCGGGTGGGCGTAAGCCCTGCGATCGCCAACCCGTTATCGATGAGAAACTGGCGCATGTTGATAAAGCGGTCGCCGAATTCTGCGGTCAGCGTGGCCTCCCACTCGGTTTGACGGCCGGTCTCGCCCGGCTCGAAAGCCTCTTGACTTGGATCGCCGAACGAAGTTCCGGGGTCGTCGGTGTCGCCGATGATGATGAAGTTCTCGCATCCGGAGTTTTCGATGATCGCATGGTACTGCTCTATGAGCGTTGCGTAATCGCCATCCCAGCCGCCGTTGCTTCCCATTTCCAGCACCAGTATCGTTCCCGTATGCTGTTTTGCCAGCTCGGCCACTTCCTCATCGATGAAGAGGCGCTCGTCCTCGTCATCGGCCTCGATGGCTCCTTGCATAATGCCGATCTCTTCGGATGTCGCGCCCGACACGCCGAAATTGCAGGTGGTCATACCCGTCAGTTTTTGAAGTACGTCAGGATACGACAGATAGCTGGCATCGAAGACGCCGTCGCCGGTCGCGATCACGGCTGGATCGCGACCGGCTCCTTCGGTCATGCTGTCGCCCCAGCAAACTATCTCCTTCGACGCTTTTCCGTTGCTCCGATCGTCTGAGACCAAAACGCGCTCTTCGGGCTCATCGTATCTCGCGTCCGCCAATTCGTTGTCGATCGAATCGTTTTCAGCATGCTTTTCCTGGGTTGCGGCGCATCCCGCCAGTCCGATGTGGCCAAGCAGCAGCGCAAGCAGCGCGACGCAGCGTATCAGAGGATTCTTCATAGCTCTCCTTCAAGCAAAGGACATACGCTTTTCACTATGAAAAGCCATCCTTTGCTTAGGCTGAAGACAGCCTTAAGGTTTCTTAACGAAAGGGGCTATGCCAGCGGAAGAGTCACGACGATCTCGGTTTCGAAGTCTTCTTCGGGCTGAGCTGAAACGGCAATCGTTCCACCCTGCAAGTCTATGAAACGTTTGGCAATGGAAAGCCCCAAGCCGGTGCCCTTGCCCGATTCGCGTGCGTCATTGCTTGTCACAAACGGTTCGAACACATGGTCGCGTATGGATTCGGGAATTCCCGCGCCGTCATCCGCTACGGCGATCACCGCCTCGCTTTCAGTGCGTTTGCAGGTCAATCGAACGGTAACGCCGCCAGGATTATGCACGCATGCATTGTTGATCAGGTTGCCAAGCACGCGCGCCAGCAACGAGCCGTCGGCGCGCACCCAAATGGGATCGTCGGGGATTGCCGCGTCAAGGCGGCAGGCGCGCTGTTCGATAGTCGGAAGCATTTCCACCGCAATGCGACGAACCGCCTCGCAAACGTCCATCCGCACAAGCTGAGGGATGTACGAGGGGTGGTTCGTTTTGGCGTAAAGAAACAGCGAATCGATGAGCTGGGAGGCTTCGTCCGTTTTTTCCTTCATTGCCCTCAGATACTCTCCGGCTTTTTCGGGCGGCACGCATCCGTCCTCAAATGCCTGCGCATACCCCCTTATCACCGTCAACGGCGTTTTCAGATCATGCGAAATATCCGAAACGATGCGCTGCTTGTCGTTTTGCGCGGCCTTAAGCTCCTCCATCAGCTCGAGAAAATTATCGTATGTCGGCACCAGCTCAGCTGGAACGCGATGCATGCCGTCGGGGCTTTCGCCGCCTTCCTTGCATGCGGTAATGGCAGCGTCGAGCGGCTTTGCCGCCCTGCGTATCATTCTCACGAGCACCACGGCGGCAATTGCCGTGAAGGCAACCGCGACAGGGATAGAAGAAAGCCAAATCATCCCGTTTTGGCTGATCAGCTCATCGTATGTTGCTTCGCTCACATTCGAGGAGATAAAAACAAGGGTGCGGGGCTGATTGTCGACGGTAACGTATTCGAGCTTCTGGATAGATTTGTTTGCGCTGAATTCCCCGTTTATCAGGGAAAGCTCCCGCTTGCTCAGCGATTCTCGACCGGCGAACAGGTCGCCTTCGACGATCGTTCCATCAAGCTTGCAAACGCATGAGGATAAGACTATCTTCGAACTCCCGATCCCGCTCATTCCGCATAAGTTTATTTCATACACGGTGCCGTAGCGGGCATCGAAGCGCTGCAAAACCTCGTAGAACACCTGATCTTCTTCGGTTCCGTTGATGATTTCCAGGTCGTTGGCGTCGATCGATTTGGCGACATCGTCATCGCTGGCATAGAGGCGGTTTCCGTTCTGATCGAATATCACCATCTGAGCAGATGGCGGTATCGAGTTTCTCAATTCGTTGAAAGAGTCGTTTTCCAGCGCGACCCTGTTTTCCTCCAGATCGTCGATGGAAGGAAACGCGCTGTTGAGGCGCGAGTCCGCGAGGTAGCCGACAGTCGAAAACAGGCCCATGATCAAGACCGCATAAACAAGCACGATCGACATGCACCGAAACGCCAAGCTGGAAAGCAGCGACTCCACCCCCAGCTTCACCGATGTCGCATCAGCCCTCAAAACGATATCCCAATCCACGAACCGTAACGATATGCGCCGGATTGTTGGGATCGTCTTCTATCTTAGAGCGGATGTTGGATATGTGAACCATGATGCTGTCCTCGCCTCCGCCATGCGAGGAAGCGCTGATCAGTTCATACAATTGCGCCTTCGTGTACACGCGGCCGGGCGAGGAGAACAGTTTGCTGAATATCTTCAATTCCGAGGCCGTAAAGGAAACCACGTTGCTGTTCTTCCGAACGATCAAGGACTCTTTGTCGAATTCTATGGCGCCCATGCGCACGACCGAACCGTCCGGTGAAATGTTGCTTGGGCCGCTTGCGGACAATGCGTTGCAGCGTCTGAGAACCGCGCGAATGTAGGCCAGCACTTCGATCGGGTCGAACGGCTTCGTGATGTACCCGTCGGCACCCAAATCCAAGCCGAGCATCTTGTCGGTGGGCTGACTGCGCGCCGAAATGATGATGATGGGCGCGTTCGAAACTAAGCGAGCTTCCTTGATGAAGTCAAACCCGTTCATTTCGGGCATCATCAAATCCACGAGTATGACGGAAGGGGACTTGCGCTCAAGCAGCTCGAGTCCCAGCTTTCCGTTCGCAGCGGTTTCGACTTGGTAGTCGCTACCGCATAGATAGAGGCTCAGGATTTCGATAATATCCGAATCGTCTTCGACTATGAGAACCGTCTCATTCATGACGAGCCTTTCGAAAGAATAGCGAGATCACGCTTTGCTCTTGCAGGGAGGGGGAGCGGCTTGGATTCGTATTGCCAGGACGCAGCCCATCAAGATAACGTTCGAGCAAAGAAATACCATGACTGGCGGCCTTGAGGTCATAGGGGGATTGAAAGAACAAGAAATCTCGCACTTTTGCCATAACCTGCGCATTGCATCCGGCAAGCTGCGAGCCGTTGATCGGATCCGTGGAATTTGTTCGCAGGGCAGGCGTGTTGTCGCTGGCGTTGGGATGTGGGTTCGTGTATGGTGAGGGAAACCGGTATTCGGGCTGACGGAAGAAGGGCGACATGGCGTTCGTGGAGTTTCGCGACGTGCTCAAGGTGTACCGCATGGGCGAGGTGGAGGTGGCTGCCGTCGACGGCATGACCTTCGACATCGAACGCGGCGAGCTCGTCGTGGTCGTGGGCCCCTCGGGCGCGGGCAAGACGACGCTTTTGAACATGTTGGGCGGGATGGACGCCTGCTCGTCGGGAACCATCATGCTCGACGGTCGCGAGATCAGCGCATTCTCCGAGAAGGAGCTCACGTACTACCGTCGCTACGATATCGGGTTCGTCTTCCAGTTCTACAATCTCGTGCAGAACCTCACGGCGCTTGAGAACGTGGAGCTTGCCAGTCAGATCTGTAAGGATCCGCTCGATGCGGGAACCGTGCTCAAGCAGGTGGGCCTGGGCCATCGCCTGGACAACTTCCCGGCGCAGCTTTCCGGCGGCGAGCAGCAGCGCGTGGCCATCGCCCGTGCGCTGGCTAAGAACCCTAAGCTCCTGCTGTGCGACGAGCCCACCGGCGCGCTCGATTACCGCACGGGCAAGGCCATCCTGAAGCTGTTGCAGGACACGTGCTTCGACACGGGCAAGACGGTGGTGCTCATCACGCACAACTCCGCGTTCACCGCCATCGCCGACCGGGTGATCCACATCCGCGAAGGACGCGTTGCGGGCGTCGAAGTGAACGAAGCGCCTGTTTCCGCCGAGGCGATCGAGTGGTAGCCGGCGCGTCGTGAAAAGCGCGTTCAACACTGAGACCCTGCGTTCGATCACCCACTCGCTCGGGCGCTTCCTGGCTATCGCCGCCATCGTCGCGCTGGGCACGGGCTTCTACGCCGGCCTGCGCATGACCGCGCCCGATATGAAGCTGGCGGCCGACGAGTACTTCGACGGCACGTCGCTCATGGACATCCGCGTGCTTTCGACCCTCGGCCTCACCGACGACGACATCGCGGCGCTGCGCCACGTCGAGGGAGTCGAGGCTGTGATGCCCGCGCGCGAGACCGACGTCATGGCCTCCATCGACGGCGAGCAGTACGCCACGCGCGTGCATTCGCTGCCCGATGCAGCGCGCACGAGAGACACCTCCGACGGCGTGCATGCGCGTTCCGACGACCCCGACTATCTGAACCGTCCCCTCCTCGTCCGGGGTTCGTGGCCGCAGAAGACGGGGGAGTGCGTGCTGTCGGCCAACCTCGTGGAGAACGACGCCATCGCCGTCGGCGACACGCTGACCATCACCGAAGGCGTGCAGGACGTGGACCAGACCCTCGTCACGCGCACGTACACGGTGACGGGCTTTGTGAACGCTCCGTACTACGCAACGTCTTCGAGCATGGGCGAGACCACGCTGGGTTCGGGCTCCATCCAACAGTATATGTACGTGCCCGAGAGCGACTTCTCGGCCGATCTTCCCTATACCGAGGCGTACCTCACGGTGCGCGGGGCGGCGAACGAACGCGCGTCGAGCGACGCCTACCAGCGGCTCGTAGACGAAGTGGCGGATCGCATCAAGGCGCTTGCGCCCGAGCGCGAGCAGGCGCGTGTCGACCAGCTGAAGTCCGATGCGCAGAAGGAGCTCGACGAGAAGCGCGCCGACTACGAGGGCGAGAGGGCCGACGCGCAGTCGCAACTGGACGATGCGAAGCGCCAGCTCGACGATGCCGCCGCGACGATCGCCGCAAGCGAGCAGGAGCTGGCCGACGGCCAGGCGGCCTACGACAGCGGCGCGTCCGAGCTGGCGAGCCAGCGTGCGAGTGCTCAGGCGCAGCTGGACGATGCCGAACGGCAGATAGCCGAAGGGCAGGCGCAGCTCGACGCGCAGCGCCCGCAGTTGGATGATGCCGCAGGGCAACTCCAAGCGGCCCGGGCTCAGTGGCAACAGGGTGCCGACGCCCTCGCGGCGGCGTGGGGCGATTGGGAGCGGCAATCCGACGAGCTTGACGCGGGCATAACTCGGGCGCAGGCCGGCGTCGCCGACGCAGCGGCCGGCGTCGACCGGATCCAGAAGGGCATCGACGCGCTGGAGGAGCAGATCAAGCAGCTCGATCCCGACAAGGACGCGCAGAAGATCGCCGAACTGCGCGCCGAGCAAGACGCCCTCAAAGCGCAACAGCAGGATCTCCGGGCGCAGATGGCTCTCGTCCAGGCCACCCTCGACGATCTCGTCAACGTGCAGAAGCCCAAGCTGGAGGCAGCGCGCACCGAACTCCAGGGCAAGCAGGACGCCCTGGACTCTTCCAAGGTCGAGCTCGAACAGCAGCAGGCCGCCTATGAAGGGGGGAAGGCTCAGTTCGACGCGAGCGCCCGGAAGCTTGATCAGGCGCGCGCCGATCTCGCCTCATCGCGCTCGCAAGCCGACGCGCAGATCGCCGCGGCTCAGCAGCAGCTCGATGACGCCGCCGCTCGGCTGCAGGACGGCCGCGCCCAGCTCGAACAAGGTCGCGCCGACTACGACAGCGGCCTCGCCGAATACGAGCAGAAGAAATCGGACGCCGATGCGCAGCTGGCGGATGCCGAGCGTCGCCTCGACGACGCCCAGAAGCAGATCGACGATCTGGAGCGCCCCGAATGGCTGGTCATGGACCGCACGGCGAACTACGGTGCAGCCAGCTTCGAGGCGGACGCCGACCGCGTGGACAGCATCGCCGCGGTGTTCCCGTTCATCTTCTTCCTCGTGGCGGCTCTCGTGGCCCTCACCACCATGACGCGCATGGTGGAGGAGGAGCGTGCCCTCATCGGCACGTTCAAGGCGCTTGGCTACCGTCGCACGCGCATCGCCTCCAAATACCTCGCATACGCAGCCGCGGCCAGCGGGATCGGCAGCATTCTAGGCATCCTCGCGCTGTCCCAAGTGCTGCCCGCCGTCATCATGAAGGCCTACGGCATCATATACTTCGTGCCCGAGCTGCCGCTGCCGCTGCCCGTCGATCCTGGGTTCGCCGGGCTTGCAGCCGGGCTCGGCGTCGGCGTCACGCTGTTCGCCACCTGGGCCGCCGTCGCCGCCACCTTGCGCGAGCGCCCGGCGCAGCTCATGCTGCCGCGCACTCCGAAGGCGGGCAAGCGCATAGTACTCGAACGCATCGGTCCGCTGTGGCGGCATCTCTCGTTCTCGTGGAAAGTGACGTTCCGCAACCTGTTCCGCTACAAGAAGCGCTTCTTTATGACGGTGGTGGGCATTGCCGGGTGCACGGCCCTGCTGGTGACGGGATTCGGCGTGCGGGACTCTGTCTCGGACATTGTGGCCTTGCAGTACGATGAACTGAACCAATACCAGCTGACCCTGGGCCTGCGGGACCCCAGCGCCCTGGAGGGCCGGGATCTAAAATCCATTCTGGAGGATACCTCCCGCATTACAGACCATCTGGCCGCCATGCAGGTGCAGGCGGATGTGGTGCCCGAAGAAGGCAGGCCCTCTGACAGCCTTGTGGTCTTTGTGCCAGAGGATGCGGCGGCCATGGGGGATTACTTCCTGTTCCGCCACCGCACCAGCAGCCAGCCCGTCACCTTTGACGAGGACGCGGTGGTGGTGACGGAGAAGCTGTGCGAGCGCCAGGGCTGGAAGGTGGGCGACACCATCACCCTGGAGGATGGGGATGGCAACCAA
>OMGQ01001424.1_pt1 | contig 13841 bp, 15 predicted proteins | sample 1646071 | NCBI WGS metagenome assembly OMGQ01 (sample SAMN05578585, study PRJEB25193) | human gut metagenome | biome: Human Microbiome; feature: human-associated habitat; material: feces | host: Homo sapiens | place: USA:Birmingham | reverse complement strand
AGCTGCACACCATTGTGGGCGCGGGCAAAACGGACGGCGCCATGGACGCGGGCAATATCCTCAAGCCCATGCTGGCGCGGGGCGAGCTGCACTGCATCGGCGCCACGACGCTGAACGAGTACCGGCAGTACATTGAAAAGGACGCGGCGCTGGAGCGCCGGTTCCAGCCGGTGATGGTGGATGAACCCACGGTGGAGGATACCATCTCCATACTGAGGGGGCTTAAGGAGCGCTATGAGGTGTTCCATGGGGTGAAGATAACAGACTCTGCCCTGGTGAGCGCTGCCACCTTGTCCGACCGGTATATTACTGACCGTTTCCTGCCGGATAAGGCCATCGACCTGGTGGATGAAGCCTGCGCCATGATTAAGACAGAGATGGATACCATGCCTGCGGAGCTGGATGAAATGTCCAGGAAAATCATGCAGATGGAGATAGAGGAAGCAGCCCTTAAGAAGGAAACAGACCGTCTGAGCCAGGACCGTCTGGCTGACCTCCAGAAGGAGCTGGCAGAGCTTCACGATGAGTTTGCGTCAAAAAAGGCCCAGTGGGAGAATGAGAAGGCCAGTGTGGACCGCCTCTCCGCCCTCAGGGAAGAGATAGAGAGCGTAAACAGGGAGATTCAGGATGCACAGCAGAAGTATGACCTGAATAAAGCGGCGGAGCTGCAGTATGGCAGGCTGCCGGAGCTTCAAAAGGAGCTGCAGTCGGAAGAGGAACGCATCCGGAATGAGGACTTAAGTCTTGTGAGGGAGAGCGTATCAGAGGATGAGATTGCAAGAATCGTATCCAAATGGACCGGAATCCCGGTTGCCAAGCTGACAGAGAGCGAGAGAAGCAAGACCCTGCATCTGGATGAGGTTCTTCACAAACGTGTGGTGGGTCAGGATGAAGGCGTGCAGCTGGTGACCCAGTCCATCATCCGTTCCAAGGCAGGCATCAAGGACCCCACCAAGCCAATTGGATCCTTCCTGTTCCTGGGGCCCACCGGCGTGGGTAAGACGGAGCTGGCCAAAGCCCTTGCGGAGGCATTGTTTGACGACGAGTCCAACATGGTGCGGATTGATATGAGTGAGTACATGGAGAAACATTCCGTGTCACGTCTTATCGGAGCGCCTCCAGGATACGTGGGATATGACGAGGGAGGACAGCTGACAGAGGCCGTGCGCCGCAAACCATATAGCGTGGTGCTGTTTGACGAGGTGGAGAAGGCCCACCCGGACGTGTTTAACGTACTCTTACAGGTACTGGACGATGGACGTATCACGGATTCCCAGGGCAGGACCGTGGACTTTAAGAATACCATCATTATCCTGACCTCTAACATCGGATCCCAGTATTTGCTGGAGGGAATTGATGAGAACGGAAACATCAGGCCGGAGGTGGAAAACGCGGTGATGAATGAGCTTCGCGCCCATTTCAGGCCGGAGTTCTTAAACCGTCTGGATGAGACCATACTCTTTAAGCCGTTGACCAGAGAGGATATCGGAAGAATCGTGGACCTCTGTGTGGCTGACCTGAATAAACGTCTGGCTGACAGGGAGCTGACCATGGAGCTGACGGCGGGAGCCAAGGAATTCGTTACGGATAAGGGATATGACCCGGCATACGGTGCCCGTCCCCTGAAGCGTTACCTCCAGAAGAATGTGGAGACCCTGGCAGCGAGAATTATACTGGGTGACGGAGTCAGGGAAGGAAGCACCATTGTCATAGATGTGGATGAGGACAAAACACGGCTGATTGCTTATGTGGAATGATGTTAGATAAGTATGGAATGAAGATACAGGTAAGGGAGGGAATCTGCGCAAACAGGTTCTTTCCCTTATTTTTTCCATAAAATAGGAGATATTTTTCAGAATACTTCTAATAGAGAAATATAATTCAATCAACTTCCGGCGATGACGAAAAAAGTAGGGAAAATACCCTAACTTTATGTTGAAAACGTTACTTGCAGGTGATATAATCGTTTCTGCCGAAGGCCGGAGTACCTATAGCTGGAATAGGACTAGATATAGGGTATTTGATGTTAATCGAATCAATATGAGGTAATAGAAAGCAGGTAGAAATTGTGAGTACCATTCCAAAAGACCCGGTTATTTTGCTGAGTTATGTAAACACACAGCTCCGTGACAATTATAGCTCTCTGGACGAGATGTGCCAGGCATTGGATGCGGATAAGTCCAGGATTATATCTGTACTGTCTGGTATTGGCTACCAATATGAGCCGGCTCAGAATAGTTTCCGTTAAGAAAATCATATATAAGTGTTTTGCGGCCGGCTTTGTCTGACTTATATCAGATAAAGCCGGTTTTGTACATATGAATCCGTTATGGAAAGGGGAAGGGAGCCATGCCGCGTTACAGATACAAGGCGAAAAGTGAAGATGGCAGAGTTCACTGTGGAACCGAGGAGGCAGACAGCGGCAGGGCTCTTTTTGTCATACTGAAATCCCGGGGACTCTATTGCTATGAATACAGTTCCCAGGAGAGGACGCCCGCAGCGTGTTCGGCAAAATTGAACCAGAAACAGCTTCCGCTGCTGTGCAGGCAGATAGCAGCCATGCTGACAGCCGGTGTATCTCTGTCCAGGGCCCTGGAAGTGAGTGCCGGGTCTGCCAGGGATAAGCCTCTTATAGCAGCCCTTGCCGGATTAAGGGAGAGCATTCATAAGGGGCGTACGTTGTCAGAAGCCATGGAAGAGATGAAGGGAGTATTCCCTAACCTGCTGATTTATATGACGCGCACGGGCGAGTCCAGCGGAAGGCTGGATGAACTGCTTCATAAGATGGCGGAGTACTACGGCCGGGAGGAAGAGTTAAATGGCAAGGTGCGGGCGGCCATGACCTATCCGGTCATATTGTTTTCCATTACCGTGATGGCGGCTGTATTTATGCTGACCATGGTTCTTCCGCGGTTTGCCTCCATGCTGCAGGAGCAGGAACTGCCCTGGATTACCCGGATGATGATGAGGCTCAGTTTCAGCCTCTGCAGCCACGGGTTTCTTTACATTATGCTTATTCTGATACTGATGGCCCTGTTCAAGGGGATTCTAAAATGTCCTTCCGTCCGGTTGCAGGCAGACCGGGCTGTACTGTATACTCCAATCATAGGAAAACTTTTAAGAACCGTATATACATCCCGTTTTGCATCTGCCTTTGCCGTGCTCTACGGAAGCGGGATTGGAATTCTGGATGCCATGCACACGGTGGGTCGGGTGATGGGAAACTCATATGTGGAGAAGGGGCTGGCCCAGGCCGCGGAGAGATTAAAAGGAGGCGTGATGCTGTCGCAGGCGTTGGAGGAGCAGGATTTGTTCCAGCCGGTGCTCATCTCTATGGTGGCAGCGGGAGAGGAATCCGGTGCGTTGGATATGGTGCTGAAGGATGCGGGAAGCTTTTATGAAAAGGAGGCAGCCAGAGCGGTCAACCAGATGATTGCGCTTCTGGAGCCGGCCATGATTCTCATACTTGCCCTGGTGGTGGGAAGTGTGGTCATGGCCATCATGATGCCTGTTTTTAACATGTACTCGTCGATGCTGTAAGAGGTAAAAAATGAAATATTACATATGTTTGGAAGAGGACAGGATATGGTATGTCCGCGGCAGGTTTAAACGGTGTCCGGGTTCCGGCAGCCACCGCCGCCTGGAAATAGTGGAGTGGGAAATAGTGGAGCCGGTGCCTGATGTGGTATCGGCCCTGACGCGTCTGGCTGAAAAACACGGCATGGAAGGAAAGCGGGTGAATCTGATCGTTGGACGGGATGGGAAGATGATGGGCTTCACCATTCCAAAGGCGGGGAAGAACGCTATGAAAAGAATGGCAGTCAATGAGATGTCCCTGCTGGACGCAGGCTTTGGAAATCACGCGGTGGCCCTGGATCTGAGGGCTAAAGCCGGCAGGACAAAGGCTGCTGTTACCGCTTACTATATGGAACAGCGCAGTCTGGATGCGTATAAGAAAGCGCTGGAGGACGGGAAAATGATATGCGGCCGTGTCCTGGTTCTGCCTGACTGTATGGCGCTTATGGCCAGGGAACTCTGGCGGGAAGAACGGGTGCTTTTATTGGATGTGAGCCAGGGAGGCATGGGCTTTTATGTATTGTCAGGCGGACATTGCCTGGCATGCCGCATGACAGGACTTAAGGCCGGCTGTTTTCTGCGGGAGGAAGCATTGGACATGCTCTGCGAGGAGATGGCGGAGCAGGTGGAAGGCCTGATACAGGACTGCCGCACAGAGGCGGACATACCTGTCCCGGATTGTATGGTCATCATGACCTCCTGTATTCCGGATGCCGGGGCAGCGGCGGAATATATGTCCGAAAGGTTCAAGATACCCTGCTGTGTCAGAATGCCGGAACCAGTGGACGCCACATGTCTGGCAGTTTGTGTGGCCGGTTCCCTGGAGGGGAAGAAAAAGGCGCTGGAACTGGAAGAACTGGGTTATGGGGATGGAGAGAACTCGGTTCTGGGTCACGGGCCGTTTATGACCAGGGGCCGGGCCCTGTTCCTGCTTGCCAACGGATTGGCTGCCGCGGGCCTGTCTTTTCACGCCGCCTGTCTCAACCATAGGGCAGGGAAAGAATTGGCCCGGACAGAGTATGCGATGGAAGGAGCCGAGTACAAGAGCCGTGTCCGCAAATCCATGCAGATGGAAGAAAGAAAAGGAGAAAAATCGCATGACAAGGAGAAAGCCCGGACAGCAAAGGCGCTGTTAGCCGGGAAGAATCTGTTGGGCATGGATGGATTCAGGGCGTTTACAGAGGCCATGGATCCGGAGATGAGGATTGAATCCATTTCCTTTGACGGCGAGGGGCCTTACCTTCAGATGGTGGTGTCCATGGAGCGCTCTGAGGATGTACCGGCCTACGTGGAGCGGGTGGAACATTCAGGGGTTTTCAGGCAGGCGGGGCACAGCCTGTGGGAAAAGAGCGCAGAGGACAGGGAGACACAGCGGGTATATGCCACTGTTTACGGAACTCTGGGAACAGGAGGACAGGATGAAGCTCAGTAGCAGGGAGCGTTTTCTCATAGGCGTATTGTTCACCCTCATCATCTGGGCTGTGGCGCTGGAAGTATTTATCTGGCCGTGCCGCGCCGGATACCAGAAGTCCAGGGAGCTGATGGAAAGCCGGAAGCAGGAAGCGGCGGGCATGGAATTTTACCTGAGCCATTATGATGAGCTGGAGCAGAAGCTAAATGAGTGGGAGAATTTAAGGAATAAAGAAGATTTCTTCTACCGTAATATCGATGATACATTTATGGATAGGAACCTGCAGGCCATGGCAGCCAGGGCGGGGGTAAGCATATGCCGCATGAGTATAGGCGAGGCTGTTTTGGCGGATTTTCCCTATGACACAGAAATGGATGCCCCCGAGGACAGCGGTAAGGAAGCCCCGGGAAACGGGCCGGCCGGCGGTACGGTAATGGAATCAGTCATTACCATGGAAATAGAATGTCCGGACGCAAAGGGTGTGATGACATTTTCCGATGAAATATACAGGGAACAGAAAAGTGTTCTGGTAAGCTTTCTGGATGTGGAAGCTGTGTATGAGAGCGGAGAGGGCGGACAGGGGACGTATCAGGGAATGAAAGGAATCATGGAGGTCAGATATTATTATGAAGAAATCGGATAGCAGGTCATCCAGAGGAGGTTTCACTCTGATTGAGGTTGTGGTGTCAACTGCCCTCCTGGCAGTTGTCTGTACTGGGTTTCTGATGATGACGGCTGCCAATGCAGGCCAGCTGTCCGGGGAGCAGAGATTGGAACAGTCTAATTATAACCTCAGCGCCTTGGCCGGCGAAGGGGAGGGAGAGCCTACCGGAGAAACCATTGCAGTGGAGTTTGTCCTGGAAGAAGGGAACGGAGTCCGGGAAATATTTGAACAGTATGAAATCACCGAATCGGGGGAAGATGCCGGCAACCATATGACATTTTACAGGCACAGATAAAGGCGGGGAGGATATGGCGAAAGGAAGCGGGACAGGGAACAACAGCGGATTTACATTGATTGAGACAGTGGCGGCACTGTCCATTGCTGCTGTCCTGGCTGTATTTATTTCCGGTTTCATCCATCCGCAGATGAAGCTGTATTATGATTTGGACCGGATTTCCCAGGCAAAGGCAATGTGCGGCGAGGCCTACCGTGGTCTGGAGGAAAAACTGAGGTACGGCTATGTGTTTTTCTGCGACCACCGGGATACAGGCGTGATATCCTACTACGTAAGGAACAGACAGGAGATTCCTGATCTGGAGGAGGGCGGGTCATATTATGAGGAACTGCCGCCGGTGGAGGACTGGCCCAGTATCTCCGCGGAGGAGCTGGATGTGACAAAGATGGACGGTATGGAATTAGAGCTGGATTTTAGCGGAACAGAGAATACCCGGGCCAGGGTGAGCATAAAGGTGAAGAAGGACGGGGATGTTATATATGAACAGAAGGCGGTCATCGGTTCCATGTATGGTTATACCATGGATGGGGAAGGCAGGGCATGATGGGCAGGGGAAGAACACAAAGTCACAATAATGAGCATACCCGGGGAAGCAGCCTGATGTATGTGGTCCTGCTCATGACGCTTTTGACTGTGCTGTCCAGCGGATATATGGCCATTTCCCGGTACAATATGAAAGCTGCCCTGAACAGCAGGCGCTATATGGAGGCCCAGCTTTCCTCCAAGACCATTCACCGTTCATTCTGCGAGGCAGTAAGCAGTGGGGAGTCCCCGGCCATGAACCTGATCTGGCAGAGCTTTCAGGAGGACTGCGACAGGTTAAGGGAAGAATTTGACGAGATGATGGACGAGGAGGAGGCTGAGGAAGGAGAGGACGGAGAACTTAAGGCAGAAGCTTCTTCTTTGGAGGAAGGCATGGATGCAGAGGAGGACATGGCTACAGAGGAGGACACGGCCGCAGAGGAGGACATGGCCGCAGAGGAAGAAATTCGCTGGGAACGGTATCTGTATCACGCGCTGGGAAACAAGGAATATGTGGTCCGTGGAAAAGGAGTTTCAGAGGATTCCGGGGTCATAGATGATGACGCAGCGGAGGCTCCTGCGGCAGACAGCCCCACCACAATTGACATTACATTGACAGCGCAACCCCTTAAATCCCTGGCCACGGTCCATACCTGGGTGGTAAGCAGCGGTTACAGCTTTTCCCTGATGGCGGACATTGTATTTGACGGCAGGGACGGATCCGTGATGGTCATTCGCAAACCGTACCGGTCCAGCGGAGGGGACGGCCCGGAAGTGAAAGTTTATCTGAACGGAAACGGCGTATACCGCTATTATGAGGGCAGCTGACCATGAGAAGAAGGCGTCATCCGTTAACGGAAAAAGCCCAGATACCACAGGAGCAGCTGGCGGAACCAAAGGCCGCATATCATCAGGGACACTGCAAAAAACGGCGCCATGGGTATCTGTGTCTTTCGGCCAACTCTTCCCCGCAAAAGGGGAACAGCATACCAGAGTCCCGCTGTGACATAGCCCATCAGAAGGGCTGTCATGGCAGGAGCGGCTCCTATCAGCAGACCGCTGGCAGCAAAGAGCTTTACGTCACCCCAGCCAACGCCGCCGCGGCTAAGCAGATTCACAAGAGCCAGAAAACCGCCTGTGAGAAGGGAGCCGCCCAGCCGGTTCATAAGGGAGGGAGCGGATCCGGCTGCCAGTGAGATACAGGACAGCAGCAAAATCAGGACATGGATGCCGTCAGGTATATACATATGCCGTGCGTCTATAAACGCGGCTGTAATGAGAATACCGGAAAACATGCACATAATGGCTGAACCCATACCTGGCCCTTTTGACAGGAGGCACAGGATGAAGGCAGATGCGGTGAGAAGCTCCACAGCCGGATATTGTATGGAAACAGGGGCCCTGCAATACCGGCACCGGCCCTTTAGGAATAACCAGGACAGAACGGGAACCATATCGTAAAAAGCCAGCACATGGCCGCAGGCAGAACAGTGGGAACGCCCGGTTACGAAATTTTGGTTTTCAGGTATGCGCAGGATACAGACATTCAGAAAGCTGCCTGTGACTGCGCCTAACAGTCCGTATAATACAAAATAGATAAAAACCATGGTATTACCTCGCTTCCGTCATAAACTGCTGTCTGGCGAAAGTATACCATATGGAAGGGAGAGGAGACAACAGTGCCAGATAAAATACCCATAGAAAACATGCTGATTGACAGGGGATATCTGACCCAGGGACAACTGGACCGCGCCATGCGTCTTAAGGAGGGAAGGCCGGACAGCTCCATTGAGGAAATACTGACAGAGTTCGGTTATGTTACAGAGAAAGCTCTTCTGTCCTGCGCGGCTGCCAGGGACCATATGGAGGTGGCGCCTTTCTCAGGGCTGACCGCAAGGCAGCCGCCGTGATTGAGCCGTCCTTTGCCGTGAGGAACCGGATTCTTCCCATGAGATTTGAAGAGGAATGTCTTATGGTGGCAGCAGCCTATCCGGTGTCTCCCGATGTGCTGGCAGAGGTGGAAACCCTGTCCGGCATGGAGGTCAGGGCAGTGCTGGCGCAGGAGAAGGAGCTGAAGCAGGCGCTTAGAAAAGCCTATGGCAATGCGTCGGAGCATGTATACGGGGAGAATGCATATTTTTCAATGACGGAACCTGGCGCGGCGCCGGGAGGCTCTGTTTCTGAACTGTCCTTCATGGAGCGGGTGGAAAGCGCTCCCGTGGTGCGCATGGTCAATGCGGTTATCGAGGAAGCCTTCCATAAAAATGCCAGCGACATTCATGTGGAGCCGGGAAAGAACGATCTGGTCATCCGCATCAGAATCAACGGAGACCTGATGGTCCATACTACACTTAAAATGGAATTCCACCGTCCCATGATAACCAGGCTTAAGCTGATGGCCGGCATGGACATTGCGGAAAAACGTCTTCCGCAGGATGGAAAATACCACTATGAGCGGGGTGAGGTGTCCACGGACCTGAGAATCTCCACTCTGCCCTCTATCTATGGTGAAAAGGCGGTTCTCAGGCTTTTGGGAAATGACAGGGACAACTCACTGATGGATATAAGGCGCCTGGGTATGGAGGAAGAACAGAGAACCGCATTTGAACATATCCTTAAGGCGCCTCACGGTATGGTCCTGGTGACAGGTCCCACGGGAAGCGGAAAAACAACAACCCTGTACGCTGCCTTAAACCGGATGGTGAAAAAGAAAATCAACATAGTCACGGTGGAGGACCCGGCAGAGAAGGTCATGGAGGGAATTACCCAGGTCCAGGTAAATTCCAAAGCCGGCCTTACATTTGCGTCTGCCCTGCGCTCCATCCTAAGGCAGGACCCGGACGTGATCATGGTAGGTGAAATGAGGGATGAGGAGACAGTGGACATCGGAGTAAGGGCAGCTATTACAGGGCATCTGGTTCTGTCCACCCTTCACACCAATGACTGCGCTTCCACAATCCACAGACTCCGCAATATGGGAGTTCCTCCTTATATGGCAGCGGCTTCCCTGTCCGGCATTGTGGCCCAGAGACTGGTAAAGCTGCTCTGTCCCAACTGCCGCCAGTCCTACGAGCCGGATGAGCGGGAGCAAAGGATATTTGCGGAGCGCAGGAAACATATTCCAGACAGGCTGTGGAGGTCTGCGGGCTGTCCTCTTTGCGGCGGTACAGGGTATACCAGAAGGACAGCGGTCTATGAGATAATGGATGTGGATGAACAGATTAAGGCCATGATTCTTAATAATGAGCCCCTTTCATCCATCCGCGAATACCAGGAAAAGAAAGGCTCCATGCCTCTAAGGGACCATGTCCTGAGAATGGCTGCCGACGGGGAAACCGATATGGAGGAGGCTGAGAAAATACTGTATTCCGTCCAGTAGGGAGCTGCAAACGTACAAAAGAAAAGAGGAGTCATGATAATGAGCATACATATGAAAAAGGGAAAAAAGAGAACGGAAGGATTTACGCTGGTGGAACTAATCTGTGTCATTGCCATACTGGGAATACTGGTGGCAATAGCAGTGCCCTCCTACCGGGGAATCCAGGACAAATCAGCGGAGCAGGTAGCCATATCCAATGCCAGATCCAATTATACACTGGGAAAGGCACAGCAGGACATGCTGGACGCGGGTGTCATAAAGGAATCTGAGAAAGAGGAGTACCATTTTGACAAGAATGATAACAGCGCCTACTGGGAAGGCCAGATAAACGGAAGGACGTATAAGGCTTATTATTACGGCGATACCGGTGAGGGCAAGATTGAGTCTGGAAATTAAGCCCCGCATGTGGTACAATGAGCCATTATCGGCGGCTTACGGCGGGAAATGGAAAATGAGGAAAAAGGACATGAAGAAAAAGGGAAATCGTGCGTTTACTCTGGTGGAACTGATTGCGGTGGTTGCAATCCTGTCCATACTTTTGTGTATCGCGGTGCCTAATATGATGAACTATATTAACGCTGCCCATGAGGCAGCGGCAAAAACAGAGGCCCAGATTTGTGTGGATGCGGTCCAGCGTTACCTGAATGACGAGAGGGAAAAGGGGACGCTGGCAGCTCCAAAGCTACTCAGGCTTATGAGTCTGGATCTCAGCAATTCCGACGGGCCGTTAAAGGACTATATATCCGGTGGGCAGAAGGGAGCCAGAATCGTCTCTGTGGAGGCGGATCTGGCCACAGGACGCCTGCAGGTCCTGAAATATGAAAACCGGTACTGCACCGTGAAACTGAATATTGACGAGGATGGGAATATAACGGAAGCATCAGATTAGGAGAGAGGCTGTAAAATGGAATTAATCTGGAGTACGGCACTGACGGTATGGGGATGGCTGCTGGACCATCTGCTGTATATCAACCTGGCATTTTCTATTATTATCATATTTTTTCAGCGCAGGGACCCAAGAAGTGTATGGACCTGGCTTCTGGCCCTGTATTTCATCCCGGTGTTCGGAATCGTCTTTTACCTGCTCTTTGGCCAGGATATGAAGAAGAGCAGGATGTTCCGCGTGAAGGAAGTCAGCGACAGGCTGAACCTGCCGGTCAAAAGCCAGGAAGACATCATACGCTCCGACGACATGCCGGAGGAAATGATGGACCCCATGTCCAGGGATTTTAAGAGCCTGATTATCTATAATCTGGAAACATCGGGCTCCGTGCTCACCGTAAACAACCAGGTACAGATATACACAGACGGACAGGCAAAATTTGAAGCCCTGAGAAACGCCCTGCGCCAGGCCCGCCGGTTTATCCACATCCAGTACTATATCATCAAGAATGACGAACTGTTTGACTCCATTGTCCCCATTCTTCTGGATAAGGTGAGAGAAGGCGTGGAAGTGAGAATCCTGTGCGACGGCATGGGCGGCCGCTTCATGCCGAAGAAGCGCTGGGACCAGATGCGCAGTGCGGGGATCAAGGTGGGGGTATTCTTTCCTCCCTTTCTGGGATGGCTTAATCTGAGGGTGAATTACCGAAACCACCGGAAAATCGTGGTGGTGGACGGCGCCGCGGGTTTTGTGGGAGGCTTCAATATAGGCCGGGAATATATATCCCGTGATCCTAAGTTTGGCTACTGGCGTGATACCCATCTGGAAATAAAAGGGGAGGCAGCCATCAGTCTGCAGATCCGTTTTGCGCTGGACTGGAACTACGTGACAGGGGAGAACCTGTTTAAGGAAATCCGGTACTTCGGGGAGGAGGCAGAGTATGCCAGACGCCGGCTGAAGGGCCAGATTCATGCTGTGTGGCCGGACCCGGACCATGTAAACGAGATGGTCTGCATGCAGATAATTACCAGCGGACCGGATACAAGGGAGCCCCATATACGGAATAATTACCTGGAGCTGTTCCACAAGGCCAAGCACCATATCTATATCCAGACCCCTTACTTCATCCCGGACGACGCAATTCTTTCAGCGCTAAAGATTGCGGCGCTCTCAGGCGTGGATGTACGTCTCATGATACCGTGCAAGCCGGACCACCCCTTTGTGTACTGGGCCACCTGTTCCTATGCGGGAGAGCTTCTGGACTATGGGGCCAGGGTGTATATATATGAAAATGGGTTCCTTCACTCCAAGGGAATCATGGTGGACGGCAGGGTCAGCTGTTATGGAACGGCCAACATGGATATACGGAGCTTTGAACTGAACTTTGAGGTCAATGCCACGATTTACGATGAGGAAGTCACAGGCGAACTGGAGGAGGCGTTCATGGGCGACCTTCCCCATTGCCGGGAGATTACAAGGGAGGATTACAGGGAAAGAGGCATGTGGATGCGCATCAAGGAACAGTCCAGCCGCCTGCTCTCGCCGCTTCTGTGACAAAAGCCGCCAGGAATGGGAAGCCAGGCATTGGGAAAGTTCTGGAAAAATGGTTCCGGGCGAATAAAAGCACAGACCGGTTTTCATACTAATGGCTATGAGAGTGCAGACAGAAGGAACCAATCACACAAAAAGCCGGAAGGAAAACCGGGACAACAGAATGACGGAACTGCTGATGAATTTCTGCCGGTGCGGCATTGCAGGGTGGTGTCTGGAGGTAATGTTCACATCCGTGGACTCCATCATGGCAGGGGACTGGACCCTGATGGGCCAGACTTCCCTGCTCATGTTCCCCATCTATGGGATGGGCGCCCTGCTGTTTCCAATCAGCCGCTTCATAGACAGCTGGCTTACGGGCCTGCCGGGCTTTGAGGACAGGGATGGGGACAGGATGTCCCGCATAGGGCGGATGATACGGCACGGGCTTATCTACATGGTGCTGATATTCATTGCGGAATATGTGGCAGGAACCTGGCTTACAAGCCTTGGGATCTGCCCGTGGGATTACTCGGCATGGCCGGACAATGTGGGCGGCGTCATCCGCCTTAAGTTCGCGCCCCTGTGGTTTGGGACCGGGCTGTTATTTGAATATTTGACCAGTACAGGGCACCGGGGTGCCGGACAGACGAGCGGTTATTAAATATCAAACCTGGATGGAAGGTATTGTATTTAATCCGCTCTTTTTATATAATAAAATGAAATAGTCCGGGTTTTGCACCCGGACGCCAAAATATATACAGGGATTAAAGGAGACAGGGAATGATACGGATAATTATGGTGGCACTGACCGTGGTGCTGTTCCTGATTTTCAGCATGCCGCTATTGGGCATCCTGGGAGCGCGGGATAAGAAAGACCCGGAAGGCGCACAGATTAAGAGCCTGCATATTGTACAGGGAGTATTCAGGTTCATACTCAGGCTGGCGGGGGTTACATATGAGGTGCAGGGCCTGGAGAACATACCGGCGGACCGGGCGGTCCTGTATGTGGGAAATCACAGAAGTTATTTTGATATCCTTGTGGGATATGTGACCGTACCCGGACTGACCGGGTTTGTTGCCAAAAAGGAGATGCTTAAGATACCCCTTCTCAGGGACTGGATGCACAGGGTGAACTGCCTGTTCCTTGACAGGGTGAATATCAAAGAAGGCTTAAAGACCATACTGGAAGGCATTGAGAAGGTAAAATCCGGCATATCCATCTGGATATTCCCGGAAGGCACGCGCAATGAGAATAAGGATATGACAGAACTTCTCCCGTTCCATGAGGGCAGCCTTAAGATTGCCCAGAAAAGCGGCTGTCCGGTAATCCCGGTGGCCATAACCGGGACTGCCCGGATATTCGAGGACCATCTTCCGTTCATAAAGCCCAGCCATGTGGTCATCCGGTACGGGGAACCCATTGATATAAAGGAGCTTCCTCCGGAGGCAATGAAATTTCCGGGAGCATATACAAGGGATGTGATATCAGGCATGCTTAAGGATATGTCTGAAGGACAGGAATAAGGAACATTAGGGCGCAGGAAGCGCGCTTTGGAACAGGAGTGTATTAGATACCAT
>OMGQ01001421.1_pt1 | contig 13871 bp, 11 predicted proteins | sample 1646071 | NCBI WGS metagenome assembly OMGQ01 (sample SAMN05578585, study PRJEB25193) | human gut metagenome | biome: Human Microbiome; feature: human-associated habitat; material: feces | host: Homo sapiens | place: USA:Birmingham | reverse complement strand
CAGGGGTCCTGCCCGCCGCTGCGGGGGTCCTGGCTTCCATCATAACCGCCGACGCAGGATACCTGTTTCTGACAGTGTTTTTTTTCTGCTGCTCTATACCGGTATTCTCAGGAATAAGGAAGAAATATGAGAATGACCTGATACAAATCTCTGATATTCTGGAGCAGCTGATCCGAGGAGACGGCAGCCCGGTCATAACGGAAAACGCTGACAGCCTGGTATCAAAGCTTCAGGCGCAGACTGTCAGGCTTCACGCCATGGTGACAAAATACAACGAAAAACTTTTGGAAGAGCAGGAGGAAGTTCGCCGATTTCTTTCAGAAATCGCCCACCAGATCAGAACGCCGCTTACAAATATGGAGACTTATCTTGATCTTCTGCGGGAGCAGGACTTGACAAAAGAGGAGCAGAACACCTGTATTTGTGCGGTGGAGCAGTCAGAACGGAAGATAAAATTTCTGACAGAGAGCTTCATTTCCGCATCCCGTATGGAACACCGCATTATCCAGATTAGAAAAGAGAAGCAGGATCTCAGGGAGACCATAGCAAAGGCCATTTTCCAGGTAAGGAAAAAAGCACGGGAAAAGCATATGGAAATAACCCTGGACTGTCCGGCAGCGCTGTCACTTTCTCATGACAGAAACTGGATTTCCGAGGCAGTGGCAAACCTGCTGGACAACAGCATAAAATATTCCCCTGCGTCTTCCGAAATCATTGTCCGGGCAGTGAAAAATGAGATGTTCACACAGATTGAGGTCCGCGATTTCGGTATGGGCATCCCCGATGATGAGAACCAGATATTCCGCCGCTTTTACAGGGGAAGTAATGTGAAAAACCAGGAGGGATTTGGCATAGGCCTGTATATTACAAGAGAGATCGTTAAGAGGCATGAAGGTTTTTTAAAAGTAAAAAAGGAGTCGGACGGTACTTCCATTTCTATTTATCTTCCCTGTTAGAAGATTGTTAGATTTACATGTTATCCTCAGAATGTGACAGCAGGCGTAACTGTGAATATATAAAACAGTTAGCGGCAGGCAAATAAACAGGCGCCGGCCTTGAAGTATGCGCGGATCCTCCCCTATAAATGGGAATCATAAGACTGCCGGGGGGAAATTCACAAAAGCATAGCAAAGCGGGCAGGCAAGGAGGAAAGTATGGAAGTTTTAAGGACAAGGGGCCTTGAAAAGATTTACAAAACAGGGGAGTTTGTGGTCCGGGCACTGGACGGTGTGGATATGGACATCAGGGAAGGAGAATTTATTTCCATTATAGGCTCATCGGGAAGTGGGAAGACAACCCTTCTAAACATGCTGGGCGGGCTGGATTATCCCACAACAGGCAGTGTGATCGTCAGAGGATACGAGCTGGCAGCCATGGACCATGATGAGCTGACCGTATTCAGACGCAGGAATATCGGATTTGTGTTCCAGAATTATAATCTGGTTTCCGTGCTGGATGTATACGAAAATATTGTCCTTCCGCTGAAACTGGACGGAGTAAAGATCAACCGGGAATTTGTAGACAGGATCATCCACTCCCTGGGTCTGGATGAGAAGATCCGCCAGATGCCAGGCACCCTTTCCGGCGGACAGCAGCAGCGTGTGGCCATAGCCAGGGCGCTGGTGACAAAACCCGCTATTATCCTGGCAGATGAACCTACCGGAAACCTGGATCCCAAGAACTTCTGGGAAATCATGAAGCTTCTGGAGAAAATCAACGAAGGGGGAACCACAATACTGGTAGTAACCCACAACCGTGAAATCGTAAATGAAATGCGTAAGCGGGTTGTTACGATGAAGAAAGGCGTCATCGTGAGCGACGAAGAAAAAGGTGGTTATATCGATGAGAATTAGTACATTTTTTTATACGCTGAAACAGGGTATTATCAATATTTTCCGTAATAAATGGTTTTCTCTCGCTTCAGTGGCGACTATCAGCGCCTGCCTGTTTCTTTTCGGATTGTTTTATGCGGTGATTGCCAACTTCCAGAGTATTGTGAAAACGGCGGAGGAAGGCGTGTCGGTTACGATTTTCTTCCAGCCGGGTACCACGGAAGAGCAGATGAAGGAAATCGGGGATAAGATAGAGGCGCGGGAAGAGGTGTCCAAGGTGGAATTTACCTCTGCGGATGAAGCCTGGGATTATTACAGGGCGAACTGGATTCCTGAGGAATTTTCTGACGGCTTCCCGGATAACCCCCTTGAGAATTCAGCCAGCTACGCGATCTATATGAAGGATATCGCGGAGCAGGCGGCGCTGGTGGATTATCTGAACACCATACCGGAGATCAAGACGGTTAACCAGTCGGAGCTTGCGGCAACCACCCTGACGGGTGTGAATGCACTTGTGGCATATGTGTCGGCGGGCATTATCCTGATCCTGCTGCTTGTTTCTGTTTTCCTGATCAGCAATACTGTTACCATTGGTATTTCTGTCAGAAAGGAAGAAATCAGCATTATGAAATATATCGGAGCGACGGATTTCTTTGTAAGGGCGCCCTTCGTAATTGAGGGTATCCTGATCGGCATCCTCGGATCCGCATTCCCTCTGGGAACGATTTATGTGTTATACAATAAGGTTGTGGATTATATAGGGACCAAATTTTCCGTACTGTCTAATCTGCTGCATTTCCTGCCTGTAAATACAATTTTTACAACATTGGCCCCGGTCATAGTAATCGTTGGTGTGGGCATCGGTTTCATGGGAAGTTTCATTACGGTCCGCAAGCATCTGCGTGTCTGATAAGACGAAGCGGTTTGTCTGTGCGGTGCGGTGGAGAATATGATAAAGAACAGAAGAGATATCAGTCTTTTGCTCTGCCTTGTGCTTCTTTTTTCCTGGTTTTTTCCGGAAATTGGAAGCGAAGCGGCAACCTCCAGTGAACTGGAGCAGAGCATTAAGGAAAAGGAATCTGCGATAACGGAGGCACAGGAGCAGAAAAAACAGCTTCAGTCCACAATGTCGGATATACAGGCCATGGTAGACAGCCTGGAGAGCTCCAAAAATGACCTGGAGGCATATGTAAAGCAGCTGGACGGCAATCTTGCACAGATTCAGTCTAAAATCAATGAGCTGAAGTCCATGATTTCTGAAAAGGAAGAGGAAATCAGGGAGACCCAGAAGCAGCTGGAGGAAGCCATTGAGCGGGAGGAGCAGCAGTATGCGGCCATGAAGGTGCGCATCCAGTATTCTTATGAACGGGGAAGCAGTAACTATATTGAGATGCTGCTGGCTTCAAAGAGCTTCGGGGAATTTCTCAACAATGCCAATTACATGGAGCAGATGAATGAATATGACCAGCGGCAGCTGGAAGAGTACCAGAAGAACCGTGAACTGGTGGAAACGTGTAAAAAGGCGCTGGAGGAAGAGCAGGAGGTGCTGGAGCAGGCCAAGGCTGAGGTGGAAAAGGAAGAAGCCGGCCTGGAAACGCTGATCAGCCAGAAGGAAGAGCAGATTACTGCTTTTCAGGGCGATATCAGCAATAAAGAGGCTGCCATCAAGGAATATGAAGCGGATATTGCGGCGCAGAATTCCACAATCGCCGCTTTGGAAGCGGCGGCAGCGGCGGAAAGAAAGCAGTTGGAGGAATTAAATAAGCCGAAGGTGACCTATGACGGAGGCATGTTCCAATTCCCGCTTACTTCTTATAAGAGGATTTCAGATGAATACGGCTACAGAATCCATCCGACGCTTGGTGTGAAGAAGTTCCATAACGGTGTGGATTTTGCAGCGGCCAGCGGTACGCCGATACTGGCGGCCTATGACGGAACCGTGGTGGGCGCCGCATATAACAGCTCTATGGGAAATTACGTCATGCTGAACCATGGGGACGGGCTTTATACAATTTACATGCATGCTTCCTCACTGAATGTCTCCCAGGGGCAGACGGTGACCAAAGGTCAGCAGATCGCAGCGGTAGGCTCCACGGGACGTTCCACCGGACCTCATCTGCATTTCAGTGTGAGATTGAACGGGGAATATGTAAACCCCTGGAATTATTTAAAATAGTTTACTATATACTAGAACAGGACGTAAACTTTGGAACCGGGCGGGGGCAGCGGATAAAGCTTGCAGCCCGGTTTTTATTTTCCGGAGCCACTGACGGATAAACATTTAGTAAAACGGCCTGACAGCCGCAGGAATCGAGGTTAACGATGAGTAATAAGAAAAGCTTCTTGGGAGGGATAGTTACAGGAGTACTGGCGGCAGCGCTGATTTTAAGCGGTGTTTTCATGGGGCGTTCCGCCTGGAATCTGTTTCAGGCGTCAAGAGCGCAGGAGGCAGCGTCACAGAGCGCGGCGGAAAACACAGGCAGCGATACTGTCGCCAATCAGCGGACTATGGATAAGCTGAAGCTGCTGGAGGATACCATAGGGAAGTATTATCTGGAAAGCGTGGACGAACAGACACTGGAAAAAGGCGTGTACGATGGGCTGGTTAAAGCTCTGGGAGATCCCTACTCCGTTTATTATTCAGCTGAGGAACTGAAAGAGCTGCAGGACAAAACTGAGGGTATCTATTATGGCATCGGCGCTTATATCGGCATTGATGCGGACACCAGCCTGCCCCGCCTGACGGGGATTATCGAAGGTACGCCCGCCCAGGAAAGCGGGCTGCGGGCAGGAGATCTTCTCTATAAGGTGGATGGGGAAGAGGTCCAGGGACTGGAGCTGACGCAGGTAGTCAGCAAGGTAAAGGGCGAGGAAGGCACTACGGTGCATCTGACCATTATCAGAGAGGGTGAGTCGGATTATCTGGAAATTGACGTTGTGCGCAGAAAGGTGGAAAGCCCTACTGTTAACCAGAAGATGCTGGACAACAACATCGGATATATCCAGATTACCGAGTTTGACACGGTAACCCTGGATCAGTTTACGGAAGCCCTGGCAGTATGCCGCGGTTCGGGAATGAAGGGGCTGATTCTTGACCTGAGAGGAAACCCGGGCGGAAATCTGAACACGGTCTGCGATATCGCTCGCGAGATCCTTCCCAAAGGCCTGATTGTATATACGGAAGACAAGAACGGGAAAAGGACGGAATATACCTGCGATGGAACAAACCAGATAAAGGAGCCGCTGGTAGTCCTTGTGGACAGCGGCAGCGCCAGTGCTTCGGAGATCCTGGCCGGGGCGATTAAGGATTATGGAATCGGAACGCTGGTGGGTACAACGACCTTTGGAAAGGGTATTGTGCAGCGGATTATTTCCCTTTCTGACGGATCGGCTGTAAAGCTTACCGTGAGCAATTATTATACCCCGAATGGGAACAATATCCATAAAATCGGTATTGCACCGGATATTGAGGAGAAGTTTGACGGGGAAGCTTATTATAATGACGGTGTGGATAACCAGCTGAATAAGGCGATTGAAGTAATGAACGGGAAGCTGGGGGATGGGCAGTAAACTGTTGGCCGCACGTGTTGGCCGTGCAGGGCTGTGATACAATGGGTACGGTATCATGGCTCTGTTTTTATATAAATATTGAGTAGAAGAATTGAAGTTGAGGACGAAGCGGTCATTCGAAGGCTTCGAAAGAACAGGATTGATAAAATCAAGCGATTCAGCGAGGTGGATTATGGATATAAAAGAAATAATTGACAGTAATTTCAGAGGTAATATATACGTTGTCCAAGATGGTAAGGTGATAATAGAAAATGTATCAGGCTTTGCTGATTTGGCCAATGAAATTCCAAATACGATGGAAACAAAATTTGCAAGCGCATCAGCAGGAAAAGTCTTTGTTGCGGTAGCTATCTTACAGTTAATTGAACAAGGGAAACTGAATTTTGATGATACATTAGGAAAACTGCTGGATATTGATTTGCACGATATAGATGCAGATGTGACAGTAGAACAATTATTAAATCATACTTCGGGAGTCCCGGATTATTTTGATGAAAGCATTATGGACGAATACGAGGATTTATGGGTTGATTTTCCTAATTACAAAATCAGACATAACAATGACCTGCTCCCGTTGTTTATAGAGAAGCCTATGATGTATCCGAAGGGTGAAAAATTCCAATATAATAATTCAGGGTTTGTGCTGCTTGCGTCAATAATCGAAAAAGTAACGGGAATGTATTTTGACAAATATCTGCAGACAAATATCTTTGATGTATGCGGTATGAGCGGAACGGGTTACTATGCACTGGACAGATTACCGGCAAAATGTGCAAATAATTATATTTATTGTGCTGACACAGATGATTACCGTACCAATATTTTTTCTGTTGATGTAAATGGAACAGGCGCAGGGGGAGCGTTTATCACGGTAAAAGATATCCTTAGCTTTTGGACGAATTTATTGAGTGGAAAACTTATTTCAAAGGAGCTTCTCTCAAAAATGTTTACTAAGCAAAGCGGGGACGGTATTGATGCCGAAGAAGGCTATTATGGCTATGGGATATGGATTATTGACAATCCATGTGGCAAAGACTTTGTTTACTTTCAGGGCTGTGACCCTGGTGTGAGTTTTCTTTCTGAATATAATCCTAATAATAGCATGATTTCTGTTTTGGTAAGTAATTATGGGGATAATGTCTGGAAAGAAATGAGAAAGATCAGAAAGAAATTTTATAAGTAGTATTGTAAGGGTTTCAGGATGGTGCAAAAACGGTCTGATAGGCCGGCTTAATGATTGGTTTTGCACCAATATTCCCGGCGTACTGAACTGTTGTCAGAGAAGAAAAAAGTCTCGATTGGTATTGCTCTTGTGCCATTGCTTTCTGGGCTGTCTTGTTAATGAAAGCTATATGAGGGGGACTCTTGCATAACTGAGCCTGTCCATTTATTTTTTCATCTACCTATTGAATATTTCGTCCATATTAAACTATAATATGGACGAAAGGGTAAAAGGCTGGACGAAAAGATTCTGTCAAAGCCGGGTACGGATATGAGAACATTTGATTATATGAAACTGGCAGACCGGATGTGGGATAGCGAAATTCTTATTTATGTTGCAAAAATACATGAATATAAAGGAAAACAGGAACTATATGTGCGGCAGAAGCCTGTGGAGCTGGGACGCCCATCGTGATTTATTAAAACATGCCGGCTTGTCATATGGCGGTCAATTTAAGAACACACAGAACCATATTAATGAGACAAAACCAGACGGAACTGTAGTGACACGCTTTATTCCGCTGGCCCCTTATGAAACAGAACCAGCGATTGAGGCCATCTGTGAAAGCTATCGTCAGACATTGGCCATGGAGGTCATAAACCCTCTGATTCTGATTCCGACTTTTATCTGCGACTTTCTGTGCATCCATCCATTTAATGATGGAAATGGAAGAATGAGCCGACTGCTCACCTTGTTACTTCTCTATCAAAATGGCTATGAAGTGGGTAAGTATATCAGTGTTGAAAAGAAGATAGAGGAAACCAAAGATGTCTATTACGGTGTACTGGAATGCATTGATGCAGGATGGCATGAGGAACAGAATGATCCCACGCCATTCATTAAGTATATGCTTCAGATGATTCTTGCCTGCTATACTGAGTTTGAAGCCAGAGTAGGTTGGGTATCCGACAGTAATCGAAGCACGGTCTATGATGTGGTAAAAGCCTATGTGACCGGAAAAATTGGTAAGTTTACCGGCGCAGAATCTTTTATGTGCGGAAGGACGCTATGGAATGATAGGGTTTCGTCCAGCTATGGAAGCTTTCGTCCAAATGGAACAAAGAAATAGATGATAATTGAATTAGTATTATCTTGGATATGATAAAATTACACCTATTACTATCAGTAGACCTTCTGTTTATGAAGAGTATGAACTATATCACTTTACTGATACAGAGGCAGAATTAAAAAAGCTGTTGTAAATATGTTGATGAAATAAAAACAAAGTATAGAACAAACATTCGATGTTTCTCTGTACTTTGTTTTTATATTCTGATATAATGAGGTTTACGTAAGAAGAATATTACTGATTATGAAGAAGAGAATAACTAATGTATTTATAAAAGAGGACTTTTATGGATCATTTTGAAATAGTTTCAGAATATAAACCAACCGGAGACCAGTCTCAGGCTATCGCCGAACCGGTACAAGGTTTCCGAGAAGGAAACCAGTTCCAGACGTTAATTTGTTACCGGTTTGGGTAAGACATTTACTATGACCAATGTCCTCCAGGCCCTGAACAAACCAACCTTGCTCATAGCCAATAACAAAACATTGGCAGGCTAGCTATATGGAGAATTCAAAGAGTTTTTCCAAATAACGCGGTGGAGTATTTTGTCTCTTGCGTGAAGTTATATTATTTACCTTTAATATCTCGTATGGATTTAGATTTGGAAAAATTGAAGAACCAGAAAAATTGGGATAAAACATCCGGAGATAGTAAAATGTATGCCTTGTGAAGTAATATTAAAAGAAATTAATAATAGCAAACTGTAAAGGTTAGGAGAAGAACCTTTATTTATCAGCATAATGATTAGGAGAATGGGTTGGCAAATTAAGTATGAAAAAATTTTGATAAAAGGGCATAAATGGGATATACATGGGTAATTTGTTAAAAAAGTGATAAAAGTTTAGGAATTCGCTACACGCGTGTAGTGAATTCATTTAAGCTCTTAAAAGTTTGTGAGACATATTTTTTATTATTGGAGGTCTTATGGGCAAAAAAAGGAATTGATGGAAAAGGATTTTCTTTTATAAGAAGACAGATGTGAATCTGTATGGAAACAACAGATACTTGCCTCTAAATTCATGACAGTATTGCCGACAGTAGAAGAATTGGAAAGAGAACTGGAAAGAAATCAATTGATTTATAATCGAGATTAAATGGTTGGAAAGGAGTTGTTTCATGGATCATTTTGAATTAGTATCAGAATATAAACCAACCGGTGATCAGCCCCACGCCATCGCCGAACTGGTGAAAGGTTTTCAGGAAGGCAATCAGTTTCAGACATTACTTGGTGTTACCGGCTCCGGTAAGACCTTTACCATGGCCAATGTTATCCAGGCCCTGAATAAGCCAACTTTGATTATTGTCCATAACAAGACATTAGCAGGCCAGTTATATGGAGTAGTGGGCTCTTCGGCAGCAGAGTATTTGACATTTACTACTGCTACAGGAGAAAGTGATGTTAATGCTATTTATTTTGATGAAAATGTTTGGCTGACCCAGAAAATGATGGGACTCCTTTACAATGTGGAAACTCATACGACTAATTATCACTTGAAGAAGATATTTGCTGATAGAGAATTAGATAAGAATTCAGATATTCGAAAATTTCGAATAACTGCTTCAGATGGGAAAACTATACCACAAATCATTATAATTTAAAAGCAATTATTGCTGTGGGAAATAAGGTTGACTCTCCGAGAGCGGTTTAGTTTCGAAAATGGGCGAATGAAATTATAGAAGAATTCACGATAAAAGGCTATACTATGGATGATGAACGACTAAAAACTTTGGAACTGTACTGACAAAGGACTATTTCGAAGAACAGCTGCAAAGAATCCGCAAGATTCGATTATCTGAAAGGAGATTTTATCAGAAGATCACAGATATTTATGCAACAAGTATAGATTATGATCCCAAGGCAAAAACAACGAGACTGTTTTTTGCAAAGATCCAAAACCAATTACACTGGGCGATTCATGGGGAAACAGCAGCAGAGGTAATCTATCATAGAGCGGATAGCGAAAAAGAATATATGGGTTTACAGACATGGAAGGATGCCCCTAATGGTAAAATACAAAGATTTGATGTTATAGTTGCAAAAACTACTTGACTGAACAGGAACTTTCGGCTATGGCTCGAATTGTTAATGCTTATTTAGATTTGGCGGAAATGTGTGCAGAAGAGCATATTCCTATGACGATGGAAGATTGGGTAGAACAATTTGAAGGCATTTTAAGATTATCGAAGAAAGAAATTTTAACACATGCAGGAAAAATATCAGCTCGAATAGCGGAAGAATATGCGTTAAGTGAGTTTGAAAAGTATCGTGTGACGCAGGGTAGATTATATCAGAGCGATTTTGATCGAGTATTACTGGGAGAGAAAAGTGATCTGAAAGAATAGTATCATGATTTAAAAACTGATTGGAGAAGAGTGTCGGAATTTGGCCTGAAAATACAAGTGTACAAAGTAATTGATGTTATGCAAAAGAGGAGGAGAACAATGGAGTGGTATATATATGCATTATTATTTGTTATAGCGATGGTTACAGTTCATTTAGTCTCCTGGGTAGGAAATGTATTACACAGTGTGCCAAATGGAGGCGCAAGTGGATATGCAGTTTTTACATTTCGTGGTGATCAAGATAGATCAATGTCAACTAATATTCTAATGAATATTTTATTTCCGAATATTGTATTGATTTTTATGTACATGTTCTGTTATAAAGAAAAAATTGCAGTTTCACCAGATCAATTGTTCTACTATGTTTGTTTTTATTATACGTATAGAATAATTTTGATTTGTTTTATATTAAGGAGGAAGGAATTATTATCGATTCATTATGAATTTATTAATTTTATATTGGGAATATTGGTTGCACATTTTTTGGTAAAAAAATTTTTGACAGTTCCAGAGCAAGTTTTTATTCCAGTATCTGAATTGGTTAATGAATTTTGGTTAGTAATTATAGTTCTTGTATTTAAATTTGTATTATTAATTTTTGATAAAATTTTTCGGCAGAACACAGTTGTAAATGAAAATATGTTAGACGAATATATTCGAAATAAGTTCAAAAAATTTTATTGGAAATATAAAGATAATATATACATTACCAAAGATGATAATAAATTGTGGATTTTAGTTTTCTCCATTATGATTTTTGAAAATTATAATAGAGGTAGTATTATTAGAATAATTGAAAGAATCAAAATTCATTTTGGCTTTACAGCGACAATTGGAATTATGCAAATAAGATCTAATAAAAATATATCAGATGAAGAAAGTATTTCTTTAGCGTTTGATAAATTGAAAAATGAAATTGTAAAAGGGAATGTTGAGTCAGATGATGAAATGCAAATTGAATATTATGCTGAACAGTATAATCCTGATAAGGATTATTCGAAGTCTGTATCGTTTATATACCAACACTTATATAAATATATAGAAGATAATCGACAACTTAAACATGAATTTTATTTAGACAATAATAATCAAGGCGAAAAGGAAAAAACTGAACAACAAGATACATCTATTTGTCCTTTTGAAGAAAAGAATTATGTTACGTTAGATGATATTGTAATTATGAGTGGCTTAAAGAAAAAACAGGTATGGAAAAAAATGAAGAAGAAAAAAATTGTAGCTTTTTTTGATGAAGATATAGCGAAGGAAGTATTTAAAGTAGAATTTCCTAAAGGCTAAGAATAGAAAAATGCTTTCAACAGGAGAGAGTTTATCATGGATCATTTTGAATTAGTATCAGAATACGCACCAACCGGCGACCAGCCTCAGGCCATCGCCGAACTGGTCAAAGGTTTCCAGGAAGGCAATCAGTTCCAGACCCTACTAGGAGTTACCGGTTCCGGTAAAACCTTCACAATGGCTAATGTCATCCAGGCCCTGAATAAGCCAACCTTGATCATTGCCCATAACAAGACATTAGCAGGCCAATTATACGGAGAATTCAAAGAATTTTTCCCAAACAACGCGGTGGAGTATTTTGTCTCCTACTACGACTACTACCAGCCGGAAGCCTACGTCCCTTCCTCAGATACCTACATTGCTAAGGATTCCTCCATCAACGATGAAATAGACAAGCTGCGCCTGTCAGCTACCGCATCGCTGGCGGAGCGCAAGGATGTCATTGTGGTGGCCAGCGTGTCCTGTATTTACGGTCTGGGAAGCCCGGATGAATACAAGGACATGATTGTATCATTGCGCCCCGGCATGGTGAAGGACAGGGATGCGGTTCTGCGGGAACTGATAGACATACAATATGACAGAAATGATATGGATTTAAGCCGCGGCTGCTTCCGTGTCCGCGGGGACAGCGTGGAGATTTATCCGGCGCAGGGCGGCGATTACCTGATAAGGGTGGAATTTTTCGGGGACGAGATTGATCGGATTGCCCAGGTGGATCCGCTGAGCGGGAAGCTGCATGCTACACTGGAGCATATCGCTATTTTCCCCGCCTCCCATTATGTGGTTTCACAGGGAAAGATAAATATAGCCTGTGATAATATTGAACAGGAGCTGGAAGAACGTATCCGGTATTTTAAGGGAGAAGACAAGCTCCTGGAGGCACAGCGTATTTCTGAAAGGACTAACTTTGATATTGAGATGCTGCGTGAGACCGGGTTCTGTTCCGGTATTGAGAACTATTCCAGGCATCTGACCGGGGGTAAACCAGGGGAACCGCCGAGTACGCTGATCGATTTCTTTGGGGATGATTTTCTGGTGATCGTGGACGAGTCCCATATTACCATTCCCCAGATCAGAGGAATGTTCGCGGGCGACCGTTCCAGGAAGATGACGCTTGTTGATTACGGCTTCCGACTGCCCTCCGCGCTGGATAACCGGCCGCTGAATTTTGAAGAGTTTGAATCACATATTGATCAGCTGCTTTTTGTGTCCGCAACGCCTTCCGCTTATGAAGAGGCGCATGAGCTGCTGCGTACGGAGCAGATTATCCGTCCTACCGGACTGCTTGATCCGGAGGTTATTGTGCGCCCTGTGGAAGGACAGATCGATGACCTGATCGGTGAAATCAGAAAGGAAACGGATAAACACAACAAGGTGCTGGTGACTACGCTGACAAAGCGTATGGCAGAGGATTTAACCGATTATATGCGTGAGGTGGGAATCCGGGTAAAGTACCTGCATTCCGATATTGATACGCTGGAACGGGCGGAAATCATCCGGGATATGCGGCTGGATGTATTCGATGTCCTTGTGGGTATCAACCTGCTCAGAGAAGGCCTGGATATCCCAGAGATTTCCCTTGTGGCCATCCTGGATGCCGATAAAGAGGGCTTCCTGCGTTCAGAGACTTCATTGATACAGACGATTGGCCGTGCGGCCAGAAATGCGGAAGGGCATGTTATCATGTATGCGGATAACATGACGGATTCCATGAATGCCGCCATCAGCGAAACTAACAGGCGTAGGGAAATCCAGCAGAAATATAACGAAGAACACGGAATTACGCCGCAGACCATTAAAAAGAGCGTGCGTGATTTGATCAGTATATCGAAGGTAATCGCCAAGGAAGAGGTACGCTTTGAAAAGGATCCTGAGTCCATGGACGAGAAGGAGCTGGAGAAGCTGATTGGAGATATCCAGAAGAAGATGAAGCAGGCCGCTGCGGATCTGAATTTCGAAGCTGCCGCAGAACTGCGTGACAAGATGGTAGAGCTTAAGAAAACATTGGCAAAAATGAAGGAATAAGGATAACTGTCCGGAAACAGGATGGTTAGGAAAGAATACGGCGCGGGCCGGCGGGTCCGGCCTGCTTTGAAAGGAGCACAGACCAGAGCATGGAACAGGAAAGCATAAAGATGAGACCCCGTGAATTTATAAAAATCCGTGGGGCGAATGAGCATAATCTGAAGAATATAGACGTGGATATACCCAGAAATGAACTGGTAGTCCTGACCGGATTGTCCGGTTCGGGAAAATCTTCACTTGCATTTGACACAATTTATGCGGAGGGACAGAGAAGGTATATGGAGTCCTTGTCTTCCTATGCAAGACAGTTCCTGGGACAGATGGAAAAGCCCAACGTGGAAAAAATCGAAGGGCTTTCTCCGGCGATATCCATCGACCAGAAATCCACCAATAGAAACCCCAGATCTACAGTGGGAACAGTAACCGAGATTTATGACTATTTCCGTCTTTTATATGCCCGGATCGGTATCCCCCACTGCCCCAAGTGCGGAAAGGAAATTAAAAAGCAGACGGT
>OMGQ01001420.1_pt1 | contig 13883 bp, 9 predicted proteins | sample 1646071 | NCBI WGS metagenome assembly OMGQ01 (sample SAMN05578585, study PRJEB25193) | human gut metagenome | biome: Human Microbiome; feature: human-associated habitat; material: feces | host: Homo sapiens | place: USA:Birmingham | reverse complement strand
GAAGTCGTGCTGCTCGGTGTGGATCTCCACCCGCTCCAGATATTTGTACTGCTCCGCGGCGGGGATGTCGGTACCCAGCAGGGCATTCACCCGCTTCGGATCCATGCGGATGGTGCGGGGCTGGGGTACGTGGTTGAGGATGTCGATGACGCCGTCCACCACCTCGCCGGCTCCCAGCAGCTCCACCAGCTCACAGGCCCGCTGGACGGCGGGGAGGGTGTTCATGGGATCCAGGCCCTTCTCGAACTTGGCGCTGGCCTCGGTGCGCATGCCCAGCTTTTTGGCCGTGGTGCGCACGGAGGGGCCGTTGAACATGGCGCTTTCGAACACGATGGTGGTGGTGTCGTCATACACGCCGGAAAACTCGCCGCCCATGACACCCGCCACGGCGATTGGGCCTTTTTCGTCGGCGATGACGAGCATTTCCTCGCCCAGCGTGCGGTTTGCGCCGTCCAGCGTTTCAATTTCCTCGCCGGGCTTCGCGTTGCGCACGGTAATGTGCCCGCCGTTTACATATTTATAGTCGAAGCAGTGCATGGGCTGGCCGTATTCCAGCATGACATAGTTGGTGATGTCCACCAGGTTGTTGATGGGGCGCACGCCGCACAGGCGCAGGCGCTCGCGCATCCAGCGCAGGCTGGGCTTCACGCGCACGTTTTCCACCACTGCGCCCACATAACGGTAGCACAGTCCGGGGTTTTCAATGTCTACCTTCAAAAAGCGGTTCACATCGCCGTGGCCGGGTTTTACCTGCGGCTCGTGGTCCAGAAAGGGCACGCCGAAGGTAGCGGCGGCCTCCCGCGCCAGACCGCGCACGGCCAGACAGTCGGGCCGGTTGGGCGTGATCTCAAAATCCACGCACACGTCGTCCATACCAAGCGCCTTCACAGCGTCTGTGCCCACGGGCCATTCCTCGTCCAGCACCAGAATGCCGTCCTCGACGGCGTTTGGAAAATCGTGTGTAGTAAGGCCCAGCTCGGACAGGCTGCACAGCATGCCGCCCGATTCCACACCGCGCAGCTTACCCCTGCGGATCTCCTTGCCGCCGGGCAGCTTTGCCACGTTCAGGTTGTTTGCGCCTGTGACGATTTGTACCGGCGCATCGCGGCCCACGTCCACCTGGCACACTACCATATGGTCGGAATCCGGATGGGGGACGATCTCCAAAATTTTGCCCACGACGACGTTTTTTATGCCGTCGGCCTCGCACTCGTAGGTTTCCACCTTGCTGCCGCTCATGGTCATGCGGTCGGCAAATTCCTGGGGAGTGCATTCAAATTCGGCGAACTCTTTCGCCCAGTTCATCGGCATTTTCATGGTCTATACACTCCTTTGTTCAGAATTGTTTGAGAAAACGCAGGTCGTTTTCGTACAGCAGGCGCATATCGTCGATGCCGTAGCGCATCATGGCGATGCGCTCCAGCCCCACGCCGAAGGCGAAGCCGGAATACACCTCGGGGTCGATGCCGCAGTTTTCCAGCACCTGCGGGTGCACCATGCCGCAGCCGAGGATCTCGATCCAGCCCTCGCCCTTGCACATGCTGCAGCCCTTGCCGCCGCACTTAAAGCAGCTCATGTCCATTTCGGCGGACGGCTCGGTGTAGGGGAAGTGGTGCGGGCGGAAGCGCACGCGCGTTTCTTCGCCGTACAGCTTTTTGATGAAAAGCTCCAGCGTGCCTTTCAAATCGCTGAACGTCACGCCCTTATCCACCACAAGGCCTTCGCACTGGTGGAAAATGGGGCTGTGTGTGGCGTCCACCGCGTCGGAGCGGTAAACGCGGCCCGGGCAGATGATGCGGATGGGCGGCTTCTGCTTTTCCATCGTGCGAATCTGCATGGGGCTGGTCTGCGTGCGCAGCAGCACGTTTTCGGTGAAATAGAACGTATCCTGGGTGTCCCGGGCCGGGTGGCTCTTGGGCATATTGAGCATTTCAAAATTGTAGTGGTCCAGCTCCACCTCGGGGCCGGAAACGATGTCGAAGCCCATGCCCAGAAAAATTTCCTTCAGCTCGCCCAGCACCTGCTCGAAAGGGTGGCGCTTGCCCTGCGCGGGCGCTTTGCCCGGCAGCGTTACGTCGATTTCCTCCGCGGCCAGGCGCGCGGCGAGCGCCGCGCTTTCCAGCTCTTTGGTGCGGCGCGCGATATCGGCTGTGATGGCCTCGCGCACCTCGTTGGCCAGCGCGCCGACGACGGGCCGTTCCTCGGCGGAAAGCCGGCCCATCTGCTTTAAAATGGCCGTCAGCTCGCCCTTCTTGCCCAGAAAGCGCACGCGCAGTTCGTCCACGGCGGCGGCGTCGGCCGCCTGGGCAATCAGCGCGTCCGCGCTTTGCCGGATGTTTTGCAATGCTTCCTTCATACCGTTCTCTCCTTTGTATGTTTTGCGGGACGAAGCGGAAAAAGAAAAAGCCCCGCCCCTGCGCTTTGACAGGGACGAAGCTTACCTGTTCGTAAACTCCGCGGTACCACCCACGTTTTTGCTTCCAAGAGCAAACACTCTTTGCTTCTGTAACGGGAAGGGCCCGTCCCGGTCGTCCCGGGCGGCTCAGGAGCGGTACAGCCGCCGCGGGCGGAGGGCGCTCACAGCAACCGCGCCCCTCTCTGACCGCCGCTTTTGCGGGTTCTTCTCCGTCAAAGCCGATTTAACGGGAACACTATATCACCAGGGCGGCAAAATGTCAAGGGCGGAGGCCGTGTGTGATGCGCCATCTGAGAAAACAGGGATGGGATCGCAGGATCTGTTCTTGCGAAGGGGAAACGGATGGGATATAATGAAGAAAAGTAGCTGAAGTGACAGCTGGGGTGTATCCCGATATGTTGATCAGGAGGTGGATGTTATGCAGGAGCGCGAGGTACAGTTTCATATCCAGTGCGGGCCAGGCCAGGTGGGGAGGTACTGCATCCTGCCCGGGGATCCGGGCCGGTGCCAGGCGATTGCCCAATATTTTGACGACCCGCTCCATGTGCAGACCAATCGGGAGTATGTGACCTATACGGGAACGCTGCTTGGGGAACCGGTCAGTGTGGTGTCCACCGGGATCGGCGGGCCCTCCGCCTCCATTGCGATGGAGGAACTGTGCAATTTGGGGGTCCATACCTTTGTTCGGGTGGGGACCTGCGGCGGGATCAAGCTGGAGGTCCAGAGCGGAGATGTGGTGGTGGCCACCGGTGCGGTGCGGATGGAGGGCACCAGCCGGGAGTATGCGCCCATCGAGTACCCGGCGGTGCCTGACTATCAGGTGCTCACCGCGCTGACTGCGGCCGCGGAGCAGCTGGGGAAGCCCTGGAAGGCTGGGGTGGTCCAGTGCAAGGACTCCTTCTATGGACAGCACTCCCCCGACCGGATGCCGGTGTCCTATGAACTGGAACAGAAGTGGGAGGCGTGGAAGCGGCTGGGGGTGCTGGCCAGTGAGATGGAGTCGGCGGCCCTGTTTACTGTGGCTGCTGCCCGGGGCGTCCGGTGTGGATCGGTGTTTCATGTGATCTGGAACCAGGAGCGGGAGAAGGCGGGACTGGATCAGAAGGAGTCCCATGACGCCTCTGCCGCGATCCAGGTGGGGGTGGAGGCGCTGAAGCTGTTGATCCGGCGGGATCGGGAGCGCAGCTGAGAAGCATGACCGGCAGGGCTGAGAAATCTGTTTGTATTTCCTTTGACAAGTAGAATAGAGATGAAACATGGGACCGTCCGCTGTCTGCTTACTGCAGACAGCGGACGGTTTTTTCATCAAGGACATATAAGCGAAGATTTATTTTGACGTGGAATGGTGTGCCCGCAGAGCAGATGAGGAGAGAGCGGGGGAAATAGAGAAAAATTGGATGAGATTGAACATAATGCTCTATCATTTTGAGATTATCAAGTTGATATTGGTGAAATGGTACAATTTTGACGGTGAAAATTGGCCGAAGCTACCAAAATTAAAAAACGAGATTGAAATTTGAACGCGTTCAATCTATAATTGCGATTATAAAAATGGAGACGATATAGATAAAAATTCTGAAATTAAATCGCGTATTTTAGATGAAACATAAAATATGGGCACACAAAAAGGCGAAGCTGACTTGCAGTGAGCCATGAATTGTCCAATGCGATCAATGTTTAAAAATGAAGTGCTGCGCTTGGACGGATGGTATGCTTTTGATTGTCAATCAGAGATTCAAAAAATAGAACGGAGAAAGGATGTCACAAAAATGAGAGATATGGAGTACCGCTTGATTAAGAATGGGACGATCGTTACATCTTCTAAGAGGTATCGCGCAAATCTATACATCAGAGAGGGAAAAATTGCCGCAATCGGTGAGAATGAATTGGATCTCCCTGTTTGTGATGTTGTGGATGCGGAGGGTAAACTCGTTTTACCGGGGCTGATCGATACGCATGTCCATTCCCGGGATGGAAAGAATGGAGCACATTACAAGGAGGACTTTTTACATTCCTCCATGTCTGGAGCGGTCAGCGGCATTACTACGATCTATGAGATGCCAAACAGTAACCCAGCAGTTTACAATGTTGGAAACTTGAACAGCCTGGTCGAATGTATTACACCCAAGGCCTACACAGATTTTGGAGTATGGGGGCTGTGCTTGGGAGATTTGAACCGGGCGGAACTCAGATCTCTGGCAGATGCTGGTGTTGTTGGTTTTAAATTTTTCTGGGGTTACGCCATTGATTCTAAAACTTATCAGTTGATCTATAACTACAAAGAAGGAGAGGAGGGTGTGATTCCTCCTCTGGATCTGGGACAGATCTATGATATGTTTGATACGGTGGCCTCCACAGGTAAGATGGTAGCGATCCATGCAGAGGACTTTGATATTATCAAGCGGCTGACAGAGCGGGTCCAAAAGCGTGGGGATACAAACTATGCGGCTATGCTAGAATCCCGTCCGGTCATCAGTGAGACGATTGTGATTCAAGAGGCACTTGAACTGGCGAAAGCACTGGGGGTCCACGTCCACATTTTGCATTTGGCCGCTGGAGCTGGGGTTGACCTGATTCGGGATGCTCAGGCGAAGGGGATTCCTTTAACAGGAGAAACCTGCCCACACTATCTTGCGTTGACTGACCAGGATGCAGAAAAGCTGGGCGCCATGATCAAGGGGTATCCTCCGGTCAGAACACAGGCCGACCAGGACAAGCTGTGGGAAGGCCTGCGGGATGGAACTCTGTCTTTTGTTTGTTCTGATCATGCGCCCCATTCCAAGGAGGAGAAGCAGAAAAGCCTTTGGGAGGCGCCTGCAGGTATGGCGACGATCGAGACGATGCCCATGGTCATGCTGGATGCGGTGAGCAAAGGAAAAATCACCATGGAGGATTTGGTGCGGGTCCTGTCCGAAGAACCGGCTAAAATGTTCGGTACCTATCCACAGAAGGGGTGCATCGAAGTGGGTGCGGATGCAGATTTGGTGTTGGTGGATCCGGAAGAGGAGTATGTATTCCATCAGGAGAATTTGCATTCCCGGACCAAACTGTCTCCGTTTGATGGCCGGCACTTCAAGGGCAGAGTGAAGGAAACGATTCTGAGAGGACAGACGATTGCCAAAAACGGAGAGATCGTTGGAGAGCCCGGCGGTCGTTTTGTAAAGGCACATCAGGCTACGTGAGAGGACGGAAAACAGCAGTTCAATGGCTGAAAAGAAGATTAAACTATGAGATGAGGGGCAAAAAATGACACACAGTTTTGAGGATATTTCATACGCAGAGCAGCTGTTTGATCAATTTTATGACATTGGAAGCTGTCCCGGTGGAGGTGTTACCCGCCTTGGATATACAGAGGTGGAGGACCAGATGCATACACTGTTTGTCAAGCTGGGGGAAGAAGAGGGGTATCGGAACTTCAGCGATGAGGTGGGCAATACCTATGTCTGCAATTCAGATTGCTCCAGGGGTTACCACCTGATCGGCTCGCATTTGGACAGTGTGATCGAGGGCGGCCGATATGATGGTGTGGCAGGCATTCTGGCCGGACTGATGGTGATGAAGTGGATCAAGGAAGATAATCTGAATATCCCGGTCCGTGTTGGCGCATTTCGATGTGAGGAGAGCAGTAACTTTGGGCGTGCAACCATTGGAAGCGGACTGATCACGCGGGAGGCTACCAAACATGACATTGCCGATGCAACAGGGAAGGATGGTCGGCAGCTGCTGGATATTTTCCAGGAGAGAGGATACAATTTTGCGCCAAGCCGAATCGATGGGATGCGGGATTATTTGGAAGTCCATATTGAACAGGGAAAGGTCCTTGAGGAATTTGGAGAGGACGTGGGCATTGTACAGACGATTGCCGGTCCAAGAAGATTTTCTATCCACATTCTGGGGACGGCGGAGCACTCGGGCGCAACTCCCATGACCATGCGAAATGATGCGCTCTGCGCAGCGGCTGAGATCATCCTTGAGGTGGAGCAGATTGCCAGAGATGAGAGTATCTACCAAAGTGTTGCTACGGTGGGCGTGATCCGGAATACACCCAATGCCATGAATGTTGTGCCTGGCGAGGTGGAGATGGGACTGGATATTCGTGGAGTGGATATTTCCAGCTTGGACCGGATCGAAAGCCGGGTGCGGACAGCGTGCCGGAGGATCTGTGAGAAGAGAAAGGTGACCTACTACCGCCAGAAAACATCGGATATTCCGCCGATCAATATGGACAGCGCCCTGCAAAAGAAGCTGCTGGATGCGGCAAGACGTCTGAAAATCTCGGCACGCTCCATGATAAGCGGCGCTGGACATGACGCAATGAGTTTTGCGCCGATCTGTCCTACGGCCATGGTGTTTATTCCGTGTGACCGTGGTATCAGCCACAATAAAAATGAGTTTACTACAATAGATTCCATTTGTGATGGGGCCAGGGTGATTTATGAGTATTTAAAACAGGAGGCGACCCGGAAATGATCCTTATTAAAAATGGGCGGATTATTGACCCTAAAACGAAGCGGGATGACGTCCTGGACATCGTAATTGATGGAGGAAAAATTCTGGACATTGGAAAGTATGGCCGGAATGATGATTATGAATATATTATTGAAGCGAAAGGCTATGTGGTAGCCCCCGGCTTCGTGGATGTTCATACTCATTTTCGGGATCCAGGTTTTCCGGAGAAGGAGGATATTTGCACGGGCGCAAAAGCGGCCGCCCATGGAGGCTTTACATCGGTTGTAATGATGGCAAATACCAATCCTCCAATCGATTGTCCAGAGGTATTGGATGCTGTTCTGGAAAAAGGAAGGCAGACGGGGATCCATGTGTATTCTGTGGCCTGTATTTCCAAAGGAATGGCTGGAAAAGAACTGACGGATATGAAGACGCTGAAGGAGCATGGAGCGGTTGGATTCTCTGATGATGGTAAGCCTATTCAAGATATGCAGCTCATGCTGGATGCCATGAAGCAGGCAAAAGAACTGAATGCGCCGTTAAGCCTCCATGAAGAAGCGGGGGAATTGATCGGGGTAGCAGGGATTCATGACGGTCCGGTTGCTGAAAAAATGGGGATCGAAAAAGGCGCGCCCTCTCTTTCTGAGGATATTATGGTGGCACGGGACTGTATGCTGGCAGTCAGCACCAAGGCGCCTGTTCATTTCCAACATATCAGTTCCATGAATGCAGTTAAGCAGATCGAGTTGGCCAAGCGTATGGGGGCTCAGGTCACTGCGGAGGTGACGCCCCATCACTTTACTTTGACGGAGGAGGCTGTGGAAACCTATGGCACCATGGCGAAAATGAACCCTCCTGTCCGGAGTAAGAGAGACCGGTTTGAACTGCTGAATGGTCTGAAGCACGGAGTGATCGACCTGATCGCGACAGATCATGCCCCTCATACGACGGCGGAGAAGGAAAAGCCGTTTGCGCAGGCACCGTCTGGCATTGTGGGATTGGAGACTGCTCTGGGTCTGGCTGAATGCTACTTGATTCGAAAGGGACACATCACGTTGAGTAAGCTGATTGAGCTGCTGTCCTGGGCACCTGCAAAGCTGTATGGGCTGGATGCGGGCTATCTGGCGCCAGGCGGACCGGCTGATCTCGTAATCTTTAGTGAGCAGGAACCCTGGAAGGTAGAAAATTTGATGTCAAGGTCCCAGAATACTCCTTTCCTGGGGCAGACATTGTATGCCAAGGTGAAGTACACCATCTGTGCAGGAAAGATTGTCTACTCAGATTCAGAGCTTCATTCAACGAGAGAATCAGAACTTAAAATTTGAAGGGGAGGATCTGATATGAAGATCTGCATTATCAACCCGAACAGCAGCGAAGATATGACCCAGGTGATTGAGCGAAATGCAAAACGCTTTGCAGGGGACATTGAAATTGAATGTGTGCGGAATGAAAGTGCGCCGCCGTTCATCGGAAGTTATGAGGATATTCAGGAGAGCATTCCAGGCATGGTGAAGATCGTGAAGGAGAGGCAGAAGGATTGTGATGCCTTCATTGTGGCCTGCCACAGTGATCCGGGTCTGGATGTTTTGAAAGAGATCAGCGACAGGCCTGTCGTTGGGATCTGTGAGGCATCGGTCAAGCTGGCGACTATGCTGGGACATAGTTTTTCTGTGATTTCTACCGGACAAAGGCCGATTCCAAACAAAAAGGCATTGTGCAAAAAATATGGAGTGGAAAGTTCACTGGCTTCTGTGGTTGGCCCCAGCTCTCTTCGGGCGGATTGGCATAGTGAGGAGTCGTTCATTGAAAGTGGGCGGCGCGCGATTGAAGAGGATGGAGCGGAAGTTTTAGTTCTTGGCTGTGCTGGAATGGGTCATATAACCGAGAAAATGGAGCAGGCTTTGCAGGTGCCGGTTTTGGATGGTGTGGTTTGTGCATTGATTGTTGCATCAGGCTTTGCGCGTGCGGGTCTGTCCATCAGCAAGCAGTGCCGTTACCGCAACCGGGAAATGGGATAAAGGATAAGGCACCTGCTTGATCCAGCGCGATGCTTCTTCTGTAAAAGGAGCAAAGGGCTTTCGGACCAAGGCGGGTGCCTTTCTGATGATTGATTGATATTATGGGCTGCAATTCAAAATGAAGTGGAGAAGATCCATGAAGAGTTTGAGTGCATTTTGAGGATTTATCTCCTTTTGATCCCGGATGTCGATGAGAAAGCTTTGCTGCATCCGGATCACTAAATTCAAAATTTTTTCTTCATGCTCTGCGGACAGGTAGCCATCATGAATCATTTTTCATAGAGATTACCCTCCCGCACCATGGCATTCAACTCAACAGGAAGATCGGGAAGATCCTCGGGAAACAGACTGTAATATTCCTGGATGATGGAGCACAGGCTGTCCCGGTGTGGCCCAAAAAACATATTGTAATAGATTTCAGGATCTTCAAACATACTGCTGGTAAACAGCTGAGTTACTTGGATGTAGTACTCTCTGGAATTGAGGCCATCCAGTTCAACTTCGGATAGCTTGCGTACATATTCCCGCAAATACCCAACGGAAGCAAATAAAATGAGTTCGTTAATATCTTCAAAATAGCTGTAAATGGTAGAACTGGAATAACCGGCGATCGTACCGATCATTCGGCTCGAAACGTGCTGCAGTCCCTTGGTGCGAATCAGTTCTTCGGTGGCTCGAATCAAGTAGGAAAGTGTACGTTTACGCTGAAGATTTTTGCGTGCAGCTACTTCTTCTGAAATGGTATCGCTTGGAATGACAGGCATACGTTTTAAGGACATAAAACACCTCGTTATATTTTATGCGGAATCTATCAGATGGACTGTTCTTAATAGTAGAACATTTCTTGGTAACAATCAAGGGAAAAAGAAGAATTTGTGGAGGAATCGACTATGCTTTCAAGGAGAATTGTGGAAATGACTCCATCTGCAACCAGTATGCTGATGGGAAAAATTGCAGAACTCAGAGAAGCTGGAGCTGCGATCATTGGATTCAATGCAGGAGAACCGGACTTCCCAACCCCGGAGCCTGTCGTATCCGCCTGTTGTAAGGCCCTGCATGATGGTCACACGAAGTATGTGGGAGTTGGCGGGATACAGAGCCTTCGGGAGGCGGTATGCAGAAAGCTGCAGCAGGACAATGGGGTGAGCTATGAGCCGGCTCAAATCTGCATCTCTACGGGAGCAAAGCAGGCACTGTACAATGCAGTAATGGCCCTGTGTGACCCGGGCGATGAGATCATTGTACCCAAGCCATGCTGGGTCAGCTATGTGGAAATGATCAAGCTGGCCGGCGGTATTCCTGTACTGGTGGAGACACAAGAGGATTTTTCGTTGAGCGTTTCCAATATTTCAGCTGCGATTACCGAAAAAACGAAGGCGATTCTGATCAATTCTCCCAATAATCCTACGGGCACCGTCTATGATGAAGAAGCGCTGAAGGCTTTGGGCGATGTGGTGGTAAAAAACAACCTCTATGTGATTTCCGATGAAATTTATGAGAAGCTGATTTACGGAGATGCCGAACATATCAGCATTGCCTCTCTTTCTGATGAGCTTTACCAGCGCACAGTTGTCATCAACGGCTTCTCGAAAGCATACTCCATGACTGGGTGGCGGATCGGATACAGCGCTTCTTCTTTGGCGTTGGCAAAGGCCATCACTGGCTTGCAGAGCCATATCACATCCAACAGTACAAGCTTTGTCCAATATGCCGCTGCTGCCGCCTTACAGGCCTGTGAGCAGGATGTCAAGGAGATGGCTCAGGCTTTCCGGGAGAGGCGTGATTATATGTATCAACGCCTGAACCAGATCGAGGGGATCCGCTGTAGGTGTCCCCAGGGCGCTTTTTATCTCATGCCTCAGGTGGAACACTATATTGGAAAATATGACGGGCAAAAGAAAATCGCAAGCTCTGTTGATTTATGCGACTATCTTCTGGAGAAGGCCTACATTGCCACGGTGCCTGGTGAAGCGTTTTATATGCCGAACACCATTCGCTTTTCCTACTCGACCTCAATGGAGGAGATCCGGCGGGGCATGGATCAGATGGAAAGAGCGCTGGCAGATCTGCAATGACCTCTGTACCCGGCAGTTGTGAGAGGCATTTTGCAGGTAAAATATGACATGAAAAATGATAGAAGATACAACCATATAATGGGGAACTTGCGATGAAGAAAATTGATATGCTCATTCTGACGAAACATATGTATACCATGGCCGGAGAAGGCGTTGGCTATCTATGGGATCATGGCGTGGCGGTAGATCGGGGAAAGATCATTGCTGTGGCACCGCGCTGCGAACTTTTAGGGGCCTATACTGCGGAGAAGGTGATCGATCAGCCGGATCAGGTGTTAATGCCGGGATTTATTGATGGTCATATGCATACAGGGCATGGGATCCTGCGTGGTGTTGCTCAGGATATTAACAACTGGATGATGGAAGGCATGGCTCCTTTCGAGGCTCAGCGAAGCAGTGAGGCAAAGACCTGTGGAAGCAAGCTGGCGATTGCAGAAGCGGTGATGAACGGGACTACGACCATCGGGGACGACGGCTCAGATATGGACGGTGCCTGCCGGTTCATTCAGGAGATCGGCGTGCGTGGAAATGTGTCAGTCCGCATCCGGGAGGCTCTGCCGCGTTCCTATCGGAAGGGGGAACTGTACGAATTCAGTGATGAGATGGGGAGACAGACCCTAAACGAGTGTCTGGATCTCTTTGATCTATACCATGGTGTGGATGATGGTCGAATTCAGATCCGTTTTGGTCCCCAAGGACCCGATTTTGTCAGTGAGAAGATGCTGCGGCAGGTCAAAACGCTTGCGAAGGAGCGTCATACTAAAATCCATATGCACCTGGAACAGGGAAGCCGGGAAGCTGCCCAGATGCAGATGCGTTATGGAAGACGCAGTATCCCTTGGCTGGAGTCAATCGGATACTTTGATCAGGATTTTATTGGGATCCATCTGACGGATGCCACAAAGGAAGAGACTGCGATCCCGGTGAAATACGGAGCCAGCATGATTTTGTGTTCTTCCTCCATCGGAGTGATCGACGGTATCGTTCCGCCTGCGAAGCATTTCCAGGATGCGGGCGGATGCGTCGGCTTGGGGAGTGATCAGGCGCCAGGCAACAACTGTCATAATATGCTGAATGAAATGAAGCTGACGGCGATTTTAAATAAGGTGAGGTTTGAGGATCCTGAGGTGATGCCGGCATGGAAGGTGGTACGGATGGCTACCATCGAAAATGCCAGGGCGCTGGGAATTGAAGAGCGGGTTGGCTCCATCGAAGTGGGCAAGGATGCAGATTTGATCCTGATTGACACAAAGCAGGCATCGCTGGTTCCGCTGCTTACAACGCCGATGAGAAACTTTATCCCCAATCTGGTATACAGTGCGCGCGGCCATGAGGTGGATACTGTGATCGTTATGGGCAGAGTGTTGATGGAGCACCGAAAGCCCCTGACCTTCGATTTGGAATCGATTCTTGATCAAACACAGAGCATGGCCCAGGAGATCGGGGAAAAGGCCGCCGGGCAGTTCTATGAGATCAACGGGAAAAACGCACAGTATATGCGTGAGGATAAGCTGTGATCACTTGCTGAATGGACGGTATACCTGCTGTCGTGTACAGAGGTTATGCCAGGATGTTTCAGCGGCCTCTGACCTTGGGAAGATGGAGTAATTTGGAGGTTACAAGGATTGCAGTGGAGCTCCAAAATATATATGGTGTGCCGCATGAAGATCTCATGGAGCGTTAAATAGTATAGGAAAGACAGCTGTTGTTCCGATTTGGTGCGATAAAGTATCTGATTTGCCGAAAGTGAGCGGGTAATTTTGACGCCGCCTACAAATTTGGCGAAATAGACATAAAAATGACGAAAAGAGATTGCGATTATCATCTAACTGTGATATAATCACAGCAATTAGTTCACAATAATGAATTTACGTTCCACTATTGTGAACGAACTGAGGAGGTAGAAAAAATGGAAGCAAACTATGGGATACTGTCGGTTATCCCAGCATTCATCGTCATCGGCTTGGCTCTGTACAGCAAGAAGACGATCATATCCCTGCTGGTCGGCACATTCGTTGGCGTAACGATTTTGAACGGCTGGAACCCCCTCGTTGCGGTGGTCTCTTTCTTTAGAGATTATCTTTACCCCAATATTACAAGCGTAGGCAACATGAAGACTATTCTCATCATTTTCATTATTCAGGGCTTTGTCCGTATGTTGAAGGTGACGGGTGCTGGCGTATCCATAGCGCGCTGGACCAGAAAGTACATCAAGAGCAAGCGTGGTGCTGAGGTCACTACCTGTGCCTCCGGCTTTGCCTTTATCTATACAGAGCCCAACTTTGTCCTAGGCGCTGTCATGCGTCCCGTGACTGAGGCGTTCAAGGTTGCCCGTGTCAAGCTGGCCTACATCACCGACTCCCTTGGCTGTAATATGGCGGCTCTGTCCCCAGTTTGTTCCTATGGCCCCTACTACACCGGCCTGATTGCTGCAGAATTGGCCGCGCTGGGGATCGCTGGAGATGCATGGGGCTACTATTGGAAGTATATCCCCAACAATTTGTATGCGATTCTAGCCATTCTGGTTGCCTATTATGTAGCTGCCTCCGGCAAGGATATTGGCCCGATGTACCTGGCTGAGCGCCGTGCGGACAAGACCGGCCGCCTCCTGGGTCCCAAGGACGATCCCATGGTCAAGGATCTGCCTGGTGAGAAGTTTGAGGAGAGCGAGCATCTGCCTCTGCGCAACTTCGTGATTCCCATGGTCACAATGTTTATCGCGCTGTTTGCCAGCATTTTCTATACTGGCAACATCGTCGAAAACGGTTTCCAGGTTTTCACGAAGTGCGACGTTACCACCAGCATCATTATTGGCTTCACTGCCGCCAGCTTTGCCGCAATCATTGTCGGTATGGTTCAGAAGCGATTCAGCTTTATGAAGGGCTTTGAAATGTGGACCGGAGCTTTTGTCAGCGGTCTTGAGGC
>OMGQ01001418.1_pt1 | contig 13896 bp, 17 predicted proteins | sample 1646071 | NCBI WGS metagenome assembly OMGQ01 (sample SAMN05578585, study PRJEB25193) | human gut metagenome | biome: Human Microbiome; feature: human-associated habitat; material: feces | host: Homo sapiens | place: USA:Birmingham | reverse complement strand
TAAGTAAAAAATCACATGATGCATAGTGATCCAATATAACATTCCCCATACCTTTTTCATCTCCCATAAGATCAAATGGCATATCGAAAGGAAAATCCAAATATTCTCCAACTTCTTTCCCAGTATTTATCCTGAACTCGTGTTTTTTTTCTGCAATCCACAATGGATAATCTGTTATAATTCCATATTCGCACTGAATAATTTGGTCTGTCTCCCAATTATCTTTTTCCGATGACTTTATATAGCAGACCATGTACTGATCATCAATATACAGCTTTCCTGGAATGCCTGATGAAACATCTTTCTCAAATATGTCTGTTAAAGCGTTCATATTTTCCCTTGCGCCTTTTTCTTTGCCTCTATGTACATCAATATTCAGTTTCTTTTCTCTTACTTTATACCCAAATCCCGTAATTTTATTGGAAGAGGTAATTACCTCCCATTCATAATCAAGGATGTCAGATACAAGCATTTTATATGGCATTTCGTTCAGATTCACTTCTTGCCCTGTACTATTCACATATTTTATTATCATGCCGGCTGATAACCTCCATCCTTTTTCGCTCTGTTAATCTGCCTATTATTTAATATAATTGGTCTTTCGTTTGATTCATTCATTGCCTCCAACTGTGCCTTCTTTATCTTTTTATAGTCCATCTGCAGGTCCGTATAATTGTTTGTAACTGCCTTTGTCGCAACATTCGTAGTCATTGGTGTAGTAGATGTCACTTGCAATGCTGTTGCCTGCATATCCCCTACTGCTTTTTTCATGCTCTTAGTCATTTGTTTCACTGGGATATTCTTTTCAAATCCCACGCCAATCCCCTGTGCCATGTATTTACCAACCTCATCACGCATCAATCGAGACGGAGATTTGATACCAAAGAAATCTTTAATTCCACCAAGAACAGATTCGCCAAATCCTTGAATCTTACTGATTACCCAGCCGGTCATGTCAGAAATACCGTTCCACAAACCCTGAACAATATTTTTTCCAATAGAGAGCATTTTCCCCGGAAGAGTTAATATTGCAGATTCAATTCCGCTTGCAATTTTTAACGCAGCAGTTTTTACATACGAAACCAATCCACTTATCGCATTCCCTAAGCCATGCATTGCAGACTTTCCAATATTGGCAAGTGTGGATGGCAGATTTAATAATGCCTGTTTCATTGAATTTAGAATTGACATTCCCTTTTCAACGACAAATCCTTTCATCGCATCAATTCCATCACCAAAGAATTTAATAATGTTCCTGCCAAGATTAACCCATTGAAATGCCATAAGTGTATCTACAATAGCACTTATAATCTGTGGTATATTCGCAATCAGTGTAGGAATCGCCTGAATCAATCCCATTACGAGCTGACCAAGCAACTGAACACCCTTCATCAAAATTGTTGGGAAGTTATCATTTATGATGTTCGCAAACGTGGAAATTATTTCCGGCACCCGTTCAATCAGGATTGGAACGGCTGTAATAATTCCCTCTACCAACTTCTGCAGCAACTCAAATCCTTTTTGAATCATCACAGGAGCTGCCTCTGCAAGCTTGTCTCCGATTCCTTGTATAAAATCAAGAATCTTTGGCAGCGCCTCGGGAATTGCTTTCACAAACCCATCTACCAGATTACTAAGCAGTTCATACCCTTTTTGGAGCAGTATCGGAACATTTGTTGTAATGGCATTTGCTATAAACTGTATCAAATTTAAGGCAACTGGAATAATCGTCGGAATAGATTCAAGCATCCCATTTATTAGGGATATCATCACATTTTTTCCAGTTTCCACCATCTTCTGCACATTATCGCCAGATAAAGAATCAGACAGATTTTCTCGAATCGACTTTTTCACTTCTGGCAACGTCTGCAGTAACCTCGGAACGATTTCGCCTAATCCTTTTAAAATGTTTTTTCCGGCTGTTACAAAAGACTCTGCAAGAGCTTCTGGAGAGCCGGTTCCGTTTAGGAAATTATCAAAAGCTCCTTTTGCAGATGCGATAGATCCGGATATCGTCTCAGATGCTTCCTTTGCCGTAGTTCCGGTAATACCCATTTCTGTCTGGACGATGTGAATTGCCTCTGTAATATCTGCAAAATTAGCTTCCAAATGTCCCTTTGAATCCATCGAAAATTTTGCTGTATTTGCAAATTCTTCATTCAACTTTGCGGCATCTTGCATCAACCTATACATCTCAGAAGCAGTACCACCGTATCCCAGTTTTAGATTGTCCAGCATGGTATAATTCTGCTTTGCAAATCCTTGATAAGCGTACTGAATCATTTCCATGCTCGTGCCCATTTTATTGGCATTATCGGACATATCCGTAATGGCTCTGTCTGCATAATCTGCAGCTTTTTCAGTATCATTTTCCAATGACTGCAAGAGCGATGCTGAGAAACTGGTTACGGTTTCCATATAAGCATTCGCAGATAGCCCGGCTGTCTTATAGGCATTCTTCGCACTATCGATTACTTTTTGTGAGCTGTCTTTGAACAGCGTTTCAATTCCGCCAATATTCTGCTCAAGGCTTGCATAGGAATCCAAAGCATTTTTGGTCATAACTCCAAATGCTGTGGCCACACCGGCAACAGATCCACCGATGACTGCTAATCCACCTTTTGCAATGCTCCCTATTTTTTTAATACTTGCACTAAAACCTTTTTCGTTAATTTCTGTATCAAATTTCAATGAACCATCATAGCCCATACTATCCCTTCCTTTCTTGGATAGCACAGGCTCATAGGCTCAATTTAAAGTGCTTATTTTCTTATCTCAACTTCTTTCTTACAGACACGACATTTTACATATACTCCCTTGCATCTTGCCGTATTATCCGCAAGGGCTAGCTTGCAGCCGCAATGCGGACAACGCACCCATTCTCTCCTGAGCAATGGTTCTTTCATTAACATCTTACGCAAACACATCCCCTATTTCATAATCAGTTAACACATCATCCGGCAGACGGATGCAGTTCTGAATCTTGCTTATACGCTTTCGTTCATCCTTGTCATTAATTGTTTTCAAATCGATTCCACGGTACATCATGCGCTTTTTAATCTCGTTTTCCTCCGCCAGTCCATCAAATAACATCCGAAATTCCCACCAGTGCATATACTTCACTGTTCGTAAATTAATTCCGTAATCATGCAGAAATGCGGAGAAAATGAACGGGAAATCGTATTCGAACGAGAAAAGCGATTTTGAACCCCCTTGATCAGAGCTTTCTCTCTGTCTTGGACGTGCGTCACTCATCTTCACAAATTCATTCAGAGCATATATCGCACTCTCTAAATCCGGAATCTCTGCCAAAAAATACTGAGATATATAACATATCTTTTCATATCCCTTCAAAGATTCATCTTTTAACATCGCGAAAAGTTTAATATATTCTCGAAAATCAGTTACGACCGGCACTTCTACGCCACACACATTCACCGTTTTCGGATAATCCTCAAAGAAAAAGTTCACAACAATCACTTCCTCTTTACACTGTACTTGGATAACATCTGTGTCCTTTTCTTATTAATCTTTGCAACTTCACTGTTACAAAAACTAATAAAAGAATCATAACAAGACTCGCACAGTTCAGAATTAACCCTTCCGTTAAACAATTTTTCTGATGTTCCACTTCCGAAGATATCATCAAACAAATTGATGTAGAGACTGCAGTATGCACGAGTAATCTCAGAAATCTTTCCATCCTTTTTAATGGTCTTCTCCGACTCTTCCATTTTCTCAAATGCATTTTCATACTTCTCTTGAAACTCTGCATCCGCCATATCAACATCAAGTTCCACATCGTTATATTTCCATAGGCTCATAGGCTCATCTCCTTTTCTATTCCCCGTCGTAAGCGCCTTCTGCAAAGGTCGCTTTCTTAAAATCTCCACCAACAAATGTAACGTTTCCAACTGTAAGCCCTGTTACTGCTTTCAAGGATCCACTGTAGACCAGCGCATCGGTTCCATCTCCATCTGAATCTGGAATTACTGCATAAGTACGTTTTGTTGCGTAATACTTCTCACCTGAGGAAGACTTTTTAAATAAATCAACCGTCACAATATCTACATGTGTATCATTTCCAAGTAATTCTTCATCATGGATTTTTGCGATTTTTTCATGTACCGGATTTCCTTCGTACCTATCAAACGTATAGTCAATTGCCGGAGCATACCCAACCACATCTGATATCTCTGAATCCATGTCCACATATTGTCTGGAATACTCTTTTGAATTTTTTGCATTTGTCAATGCTGTAAACCCGGTCATTCGCTCAAAACTTGCCGGTCCTTCTGCAGATGCAGTATTCATATACGCCACTTTTTGCGAACGCTTAATTAATTTTTCTTTTGCTGCTGCCATAAATTTAAACCTCCTGCCTATAAATTAAGCGGCACTCAATACGATATCTGGCTTTTTCTCCATCCACATCGTACAAGTAACCGCTGTTTAATGTTTCTACTTTAATCGGAATTTTATTTTTTCCCAAAACTGGCAGTATTCCTGCCATATCCTGCGTTTCTAACCATTCTTCAAATTCTTGGTAAAATCCGCTGTTCTCAATGTTAATTCTGGCATCCTGATCATATTCTTCCCGACTGGTGAAAGCAAATTGAAACTGTTTCTTTGCCCCGCCATCCGTATATCTTTGAATCACCGGGTCGCAGGGCAAAGGATCAATGGAATACTCCATGCCAGTCCCCAAATAATCCACATTCACCCGCCAATCTGATAGAAAAGGACAGGTAAGGATATAATCTCGGATGCTATTAATGAGATTTGACATACTGTGCAGCTCCTTTCAGGATAGAATCTTTATGTCTGTTTTTCATACGTTCAAACCAATGCGAATGCTCCTTATGCTCATAATATTGACGCCTTGCATAAGGGGCAATCTGATTGATTTCTCCAGAACCGATTACGGTGCCGAGCGTAGCTGACTTAATCAGTACACCGGTCCGTCTTGGAGTCTCCGGATTCATGCGCCGTATACACTCGGAATCTACAAATTCCTGTGCTTTCCCAAATCCTTTTTCCATATTCGGAGCAAAATTTGGATTCCACGTAAGCCTTGCACTTACCTTTCCACCATTAGATGCTTGGGTATATATCGCACCGCGCGGTGTTTTAATTGAAAATTTCTTCTTACCTTTTGCCACTACACGCCCACCACCTTTATGTGTGCATTATCCCCGAACGTATTATAATTGACGGATGTAATCCTTGTTTTTTTCATACCTTCCAAATCTTTTACAGTCTGCATCTCCGCAGGACAGTTGCCTTTCACAATGTAATCGTCCTTTTTCAATTCAATACTTGTATCCGGAATGCGAACGGTATAAACATCCGCACTTTTCAGCCCATCTGTGGTGATAGATGCCTTCTCGTTCTTGTACCACCACGCTGCTGAAACATAAATTTTCTTCCATTTATCAAGCCGGGTCAACGGGTCACATACCCGGCTATAAATGGTGATGTCTGTATTAGTTGTCAAAGTTCAAAAGACAGCAATCCGGTGTTCATTAGATAACACTCTGCAATGCCATATAACTTCTTACGCATTGCATCCTGTCTATCCTGTCCATCTGCCAGTTCCGTAACGTAAGAAACGGAATACCCGTCTGTATTTTCGGACTTCTTTACCTGTTCGCTGCCTTGCTTTTCAAATCTGTATATTACCTCGGACATATCACAGATGCAATTCTTGACAATATCGTCAATCACTGCATCTTTCAATCTTCCAAATGTGAAATTCTCAAGATAAATGACCGCTTTCTGTTCCGCCCATTTAAACCGATCCTCTGGAATCTCTATGCCACCGTAATTATTGGTATAATACATGTATGCTACCATACTGGATCATTCCTTTCCTATTCTACTGCGGTATGCACATAGATAGCCACTTTCTTGTTATCTTTCGCCTCTGCGATACCTACGGTACGATATCCGAACTTCCAAGCATCTGCATCCTGGTTTGCATCCGGTGTGATAATCTTAGATACAGTGTGCTTCTGATTCTGGATTACTGCATTCTTGTCAACAATCAAGAAATCAATCTTCTTACCGCCTGTTGTTGTAAAGCCGCCGTCTCCAGATGCTGTCAACGTGACTTTGTCGAAAAATCTTCCCTCAGGAACTTCAATCACTCCAGCCCAGCCTTCCAGAACTTTCTTGGATGCCGTTGTATCAAGGTCCTCAATATCCCCTTTGAGTGCGGCAGAGATATACAGATAACAGGTTTCCGGCTTTGCCTCCGCATTTTTAATAGCAGTCTTGCCTTTTCTAATTGCTGCAATTCCGGCTTTCGCATCTGCAATCGCTGCTGCCACTTTATTAGTAGATGGTGCGTATCCTGCATAAGATGCAAGTCTCCAAGCGTCAAGCTCCGGAACAACCTGTGTTCTCAAAAATTCTCCAGAAAGACGTCCGAAGGCAACACCTGCAGACTCGATATTGTCCATAGCGTCCACAGTGAACATGCGGCCTCGATCATAAGTACATTTCTTAGTCTCGTATTCAAGTGTAACGTCACCTGCAACATATCCTGTCTGCTTATTGTAATTTGCAAGACCGGACATCGTCATTTTCGGAATCAAAATTTCATTTGCGTTTGCACCCTCTTTTACAAGTTCGTTTGGACCGTCTAATACGGCTGTAAGGGATGCCAGTTTATAAACCTCATCAAGCATAGTAGAATATGCTTTTCTTAATGCAATTGTATTTGCCATATCTTTTTACCTCTTTCTTTCTAAAAATTATTTTTCTGCCGGAAGTCCCATAGCCGCTCTGATTGCTGACAGATTATCTCCACCAACATCGGCACCGCCTCCTGTTGCTCCGACTGCGTTCATGAATGGTTCATTAGAACCAAATAAATAAGCATCAGATTCCTTTACGGTTTCCAATGCCTTCTTAATGTCCTCAGACTGATTTTTAGATGCTTTCAATGCGTCCACATCAAGCATAGCCATGACTGCTTTTTCATTTCTTCCACCGGCTGACTTGATAGCCTCTTTGATAGTGTCGGAGAAAATGCGGTCTGCTTCTTTTGCAGCGTATTCCGCATCTTTGTCCTTTAACTGTTGATTGAGCTTGTCAATCTCACTCTGCATGGCTGTCGGGTCTACGTCCTTGAACTTTTCCAAAGATTCTGTTGCAGTTGCAAGCTGGTCTTTGTAATTGTCACGCTCTCCCTCGGCTTTTGTGGTCTTTGCCTTCTCTGCTGCTACATCTTTTCCGTTCTCTGCCATAATCTTGTCAATGGCATCCTGTTCCAATCCGAGCCCTTTTAAAAAATCTGTTTTCATGTTACGTTCTCCTTTCGTTTTAGGTTATTTTAGGCGTGTAACCATCCGCCACGAATCGACTGTTTAAGGTCTAATCAACTGACCAAATTTTTGCATAAAAATAAGACGCTTCACCCTGCGCCTCAATGGGAGATAATTGGATCACCGCCTTTCTACAGATAACCGCTTACCATCAAAGCAAATCGTATCTCCGATTTTCGCTGTCTGGTCATTTATCTTCACTCCTTTCAATACTTCTGCTCCGTCATGGATGCCGTACAGAAATTTTACTGTTTTATAGTTTATACGGTCTGTCAACCAGTTTGGTGCCAGCATATCCGCATCTTTGGTTATTTTATATCTTTTCATTCTTCATAAATCACATCCAGCCCATAGGCAACTGCTGCATCATGTTCAATCTTGCATCCTCTTGCATTCTCCCATCCCTTGCAGAAATATGCCGCATGACATAAGCTCATATTTTCCAAAGATTTCGCAAGAAAACACAACGGAATCTTAACCACTCCATGCTCTTCCATACTTTCTTTGCTGTACCATTCATCTGTAAATAAGGTATTTACAATCTCATATCCTTTTTCTTGTAATACCTTAATTGCTTTTTCTCTTGTTGCGATAATCTCCTCGTCTGATTTGCCGTTCATAGGCTGTGATAACATTGCTTTCATCATAGCTTTTCACCTTTCCTTTCTTAAAAATGGGTATAAAAAAATCAGGCTCTTTTCTTGTGATATCTGCCTGGTCTTCCTTGAATAGTTAAAGCCTCTTCAATTGTCCATCCCGCTTTTAATCTACGATAAATAATTCGATAAGATAATCCGTAAATTTCTGCCCACTGAGAAATAGTTTTCAGTTGTCCTTTGTATTTTAATAAATGATTATTTCTCCTATTATTTTCTTGCTCTTTCATAGATACCCATCTGCAATTATCAGGTGAATAATCTCCATTAACATCGATTCTGTCAATCGTCAGTGTATCATCGTACCCATTCTGTATAGACCACGAATAAAAACTCATGAAATCGTCCCACTCACTGCATATTCTTATCCCACGTCCCCCATAAGCACTATAATGTGCTCCTGTTTTGCAATTACAACGCCTACGCATTTCTTTCCAGATATTATAAATTCTTGTCCCACAAATCCATGTTTCATATAATCCTCCATAAAAAATACCACCGGCCTTTATTCCGATGGGAATTATCATTTTCTCTTGAAAAATCATGTATATTGCTGTAAAATATTTATAAGATATCTTAATAAGAGTCGTTTTGTTCCCCCTTTTGCCTCATCTTTTGAGTTGCCGGGAGCGAAAACGGCTCTTACTTTTTCCTTGCATATACTTTCATAATTTTTTCATCTCTCACCAAAACAATTATATCAACGAAGCTTGTGTGGGTTGACGAGTATATCCCTCGAATCTGTTCTTCTATGTCTTCCATGCTCAATATCGTCTGGTCTGCACATATTACAAAATTATTTGCCTGTCTCTTTTTTGATTTCACCATTCCATACAAAGTATTTTTCCCGTTTCCAGTTGGTGTTTTTAAATCAAATTTCATGCCATCAATCAAATAATCTGGTGTTTGAACGTTCTGCGGGAATGTTACTCTTGGGACCATCTCTACTTTCTTACCGCTTTCTTTTGCAATGATTTCTGCGATTTTTCTTTCATGTTCCGAATAGTCTAACAAAACTCTTTTTCCATCAACCTGAAACTTCTCGCCATTAAATACATATTCAAGTAAATCAGATACTGCACCTTCTTTCTTTGTTGGCATCTTCCAAGACGCACTCTCGTCTGCTGGTATTCCGAAAAATGTCTTATTTCTTTGTGAATCCAAGTAATCAGAAGTATCTTTATTTCCTGTTCGGAATCTGGCATGTTTCCATATCCTTTCTTTCTGAAGATATCTTTTCTGATTCTCCGGATCCAATGAATGCTCCGCCAGCCTTCCAAACCGTTTCTCCTGTCTTTCCGCATACTGCCGCCGGGCTTCTGCCTCGCTCTTCAGGCCAATGGCTTCCAGCTCCTTCTTCGTCCAGGTATCATCCGCTGTGGAGATTCTCGGAAAATATGTGGTATGACTGTCTTTACATCTGGGATGATAAAGGCCATGGGCTACTGCGGTACTCATAAGCGGATAAGAACCATCTTTCCGGCTCCCACCACTCCACACATCATCAATCAGTACCTTTCCACAGAATGGAAGGCATTTCGGGCAGGGGTTTCCGCGCTTATTCACAATAACCGTATGTATTCCCCATTCCTGGCGCTTTACGCCCTCTCCCTGCAGGTAAGCACGCTTACAGGCTGTCCGGATAGCCATATCAGCATAATCCGAAATGGTATGGCGGGCTCCATTGGCATATTCCACACAGTTCAATCCTGCTGATAAAAAGTCCTTTGAAGCCATGTCCACCGCTTTTTCGTAGGTTCCGGTTCCTGTATTGGCATACACCTGGGCGTTATAGATTATCTTCCGGTACTGATCGTTGGCCATACGTAGGACTGCTGTCTCAGCCTTTTTCATATCGTCTGTAGTGGCCTTTATGAGAGCTTCCAGCTTTCTTTCATTCAGCTTAAAAAACTCTGCTGCAGCCCCTTTGGAGATCCTTTTTGCCGGAAAGCCCTTTTTAATGGCTTCCAGGATCGCAATCTCCTGATCCATTTCTCCTTCTGATCTGGCAATGCTAATCAGGGTTTGAATCTTTTTATTGATATCCTTGAACTGCTGACCATACTTTTTCTGGTTAAACTTTTTATATTTTTCCAGAGCTTTCAGCTGTTCTGCCTGCCACATGGACCACTGCTTTTTCTCGTCAATCTCTTCCTGCTTGTGCCGGCGCAAATTCCGGATCATGGAAGCAATCAGTTCGTTCTCAATCGCTTCAAAAGCCTCTCCAATATCGTACTGATCGTTAATTTTAGGCAATGGGATCACCTCCCGTTTGCATGTACCTTAAACCCCTGGCTTTTAAACTGCCGTATCAGTGCTTTCAGCTGAGTAGTGCTTGCGCAATGATCATTTCTTAATTCTGCGTAATCACCTTTTTCCACCGCGTACACTCCCTTCGGAACCTGTTCCTTTGCTATCTGCAGAAGTCCCTGGAACTCCTTTCGGTTCATTCTGTATGTTCTGTTTGCCACCTTTACCTTCATCATTTCCTCCTGTATTCACCTGAAATCCGCTAGCATCCAGATTAACGCCCGGTTCTTCCACTTCTCCGATTCCCAGTTCTTCCTTCAGCCGTTTAATCTCTTCCTGCTTCCAGGAATCATCCTTATCATCACCATAGAGTTCATCCACTGCTGCATCCACCGACATGATCTGTCCCTGTCTGGCTTTGCTGATCGTCTCTATCTGGGATTCAAAGGACGGGTTTGCATAATCTCCAAACTCTACCGTCACATCGACCGGTTTTACCAGCTTCCCGAAAAACTCGTTATAAGCCTTCAGCACGGTTTCTACCAGAAGAGGGATATCCACCTGCAGCGCATTGATGATGGTATCTCTGGTATAGAGCGTAGCCTTTTCTTTTTCCCTCTGCGCCTCACTGTTATCCAGTTTTTTTACATCAATTCCAAGTGTTGACGGACTGATCAGCCCCTGCAGGCAGAGATCCAGCGCTGTACAGTAGGATGCCAGATAACTTTCATGAGGAATATTCGGCTGCTCCACATCAATCATATTCTTGGCGTTTTCTGACATATCGTTTCCCACTGCAATAAAACGGTTATCAAAATGATTCGGTCTCATCATTTCTCCGGTTTCCGGATTTCTGGGAATCAGGCAGTCCGGAATATATTCCTTTGCACGTCCCACTCGCACTGCATCCATCCACTGTGACCATACCTCATCAAAGGCATCGTAGGAATCAATCTTTTTGTCAAAGATACTCTGTCCCCGCTCGTCCCATTTTCCAGATTCGTAGAACTGGATCGGCACGGCCATCATATATTCCTCTTCCGGTTTGTCCGTTCCAAATGCCACATCCACCAGATTACTGGTTTGAGGAATACTTTGCATAGAAACCTGTGTGTCACCCTGATACAGTTCATACGTGATTGTTCCGTAACCATAGTGTTCATACAGGACATAATCCCGGCGGTCATACTTGTATGCTGTTTTAAAAACAATCTCTTTAATCCGTCCACGCTCTGTTACCAGTTCAATCCTGTCTCCTGGATAAAACTCAATAATCGGGTACTGGCTCAGCTGTGTATCAAAAGATACCTTAAAAGCCCCATCTCCTATGTAGAGAGTTTCTTTTACCGCTTTTTCCAGTTTTTTACGGAATTTATTGTCTTTATCAATCTGCTCCCACAACTCCTGAGCTTCCCGGTCTTTTTCAATCTGGATATCCATATCTGCCAGGGTAATTCCTGCCAGAGTATCTACAACCAGAGCTGGAAGTCCTGTATGGATCTTCCTGATTTCCTGCCCTGGCGTACTCTTACAAGCCCAGAATTTATATCTGTCTACCCCTGTGTCGATCTGGCTGTAGAGCTGCTGCAGCTCCTCACTGTCTCCGCGGTACCAGATCCGGTTTTTGATTGCATTTGCCTCGTAATCTAAAGGCTCGTTAATCAGTATGTTTGTAGGACTGGCCTCCTGGACATTTAGCCAGCTTCGGATCCCACGTTTTACATTTTCACTCAATCTTTTCGTCCACCTCATTTCTTATCCTCCTCAAAGCCGATCAGATGCCTGTAAGGAATCCAGGCGTACTGCTGACTGTTAATTGTATGGTCGTGTCCGTCCTCCGGTTCGTCTTTATCTTCTTTCCAGCTGTAGGAATCCAGCTCTGCCAGATGTTCTGTGCAGGTATCTACAACCAGATAGCATTCCTGCTGGATCCAACCGATCTGCAGATTGATACGATCCAGGATTGTCACTTTTTTATAGCTGTCATAAAAACTGTACAGACAACCTTTTAGCCGCTTATACTTATTTAATTCTGTGATTGTTGCCTGATCGGCATTATCTATAAATACATCCCTGGCAAATCCCCAGTCCTTCCGGCACTGTTCCAGAAATGCAATGAATTTTACTGCTGTATCTGACGGTGCAAGGGGAACGTCCAGTTTTGCGTTGTTATAAACCTTTTCTTCCAGTGTAATCAGTTTCCTGTCCTCTGTGATTCCCTGGAATATCATGGCAATGGTATCTGGCGACTTACTGGAATACGAGGTGTCCAGCCCCGCTGTAAACTTCTTGAATTTCAACTTTCCAGATTTTACCTGCTGCCTTACCCATTCTGCTGAAACAACATGCTTCTTCCGGTCAAAATTCGGAAAAATCAGACCAGTTGCTTTTCCTCGAAGCCCTTCAATCTTATTCTTCCAGATTTTGGTTCCCTTTGGCGTGTTCTGGATGATCTTCTGCAATTTCTCTTCCGGAAGGCCTGCATTATCCTTAAAAGAAAAGAACCAATGGACCCAGCCGGGTTTTGGTTCTTCTTTCAGCTCATCTTTAATTTCCTTAGGCGTTTCTTCTTCCCATTCCGGAAGAGGTCTGGAACAGTTGATATATTCTTTGTATACATCCAGGTTCGGATCATCCGGGTTTAATGTTGCCATCAGGTAATCACATCTCATAGCAGATTCCCGGACGAAATCTATGTCTGCTGTGTTGATCTCATCAATATACAGGCATCCGTACTGACCGCCAAGAGCGTCCTTCCATTTTCTTTTGTTTCCATAGCCGATCACAAATATGATCTTGTCTCCGGCGGATGTGTGGAACAGGATATGGGGCATCTTGTATTCGCCGGATCCATTACCTTTGTACTCTGCAAGAACTCCAAAATCATCCAGAATCCCCAGGTCTTTATTGATGATATTCTTCTCTGCCGCTCCGGTATCATCTGCCGCAAGGATATGGAGTTTCTTTGGACTTTCAGCTACCTTCAGCATAAACTTAAAAAGGCCCACTGTAGTTTTTCCTGCTGCAGTGGTCAGGTCCCTTCAAGATATTCTACAGGAGCTTCACATCTCAGGAAGGCTTTGTACTTCTCTGATAGTATCAGTCTCTCAGAACTCATGAAGCTTAACCACCTCCCCGCATCTGCTGAAGCAGATCATCAAGTTTATTCTTTTCTTCATTAATACCAGACACCTCTACTTTGTCTTTAAACATACCAAGATGTTTGCCCAGTAATTCCAGAGCCTTTAATTTATCAGCCATTTTGATTTCACGTTCCAGTCCATCCTCACCGAAAGTTTTTACCTTCACCGACTGAATTGCAGCGGTGTCCTCAGGAGCTGCATCCGGCCTTAACGTAGCCGTATCGGCATCTATCACGTCGCTGGCATTTACAAAAGCAATCTTTGCCAGCTCTGTTACCACCCGGTCAGCATTGACACCGGTGCGCTTGCTGCGTTCTGCCATGGCTTTTGCAATACGCGCCTGAATGTCAGGTTTTGTCAGGTTTTCACTCCCAATAGATTTTGCTGTGTCCGGGCTGTATCCAGCTCTGATGGCAGCCTGAGTGGCATTCAGGTCGATCAGGTATTCTTCTATAAATCGTTTCTGTTTCTTTGTCACTCAGGTTCACCTCCTTTTGACTGAGTAGGGGGTTCCGG
>OMGQ01001416.1_pt1 | contig 13907 bp, 22 predicted proteins | sample 1646071 | NCBI WGS metagenome assembly OMGQ01 (sample SAMN05578585, study PRJEB25193) | human gut metagenome | biome: Human Microbiome; feature: human-associated habitat; material: feces | host: Homo sapiens | place: USA:Birmingham | reverse complement strand
GATGGGATACTCCAGCGCGGCGGCCAGCCCGGCCCCGCTGGGATCCTGGCCGGAGGCCAGCATCATGCTGGTGGCGTTGCCCTGGCTGTCGGCGTCGATAAACAGGACGCGCTGCTTGCAGCTGGTGGCCAGGATGAAGGCCAGTTCCACGGCGGTGGTGGTCTTGCCCACCCCGCCCTTGCGGTTGACGATCGCAAATGTTCTCACGGTGATTCCTCCGTTTTTTCTTCAAATGGCACCGGCTCGTCCGGCAGGTCGAAAAAGTCCAGCTGGCCCTTCGGTAGCCGCTTGCAGGTCTGCCGCTTTGCCGCCGGGGCGGGCTCCTCCAGCGCGCTCTCCCGGAAGCGCTGGTACTGGCCGTCAAAGACCAGATAGATCCTCCCCCGGGTGCCCTCCTTGTTCTTGGCCACCTTCAGCACCCGGCGGCTCTTGTCCGGCCTGCCGGGCTCCTCCAGGTAGAGCAGCAGGATGGCATCCGCGTCCTGCTCGATCTGCCCGGACTCTCTCAGGTCGGACATGGTGGGCTCCACCAGCTTATCCTCCCCGGCCTTGTCCGCCCGGGAGAGCTGGGACAGGGCCACCACCAGCATCCCATGTCCGTGGGCCAGCTGCTGAAGGCCCCGGCTGATGCCGGACACCTGCTCCGTGCGGTTGGTTTTCCGGGTCTCCGGCTCCACCAGCTGGAGATAGTCGATGTACACGATCTCGTACCGCCGGGCCAGGGCGTCCGCCTGGATGTCCTGGACGCTCATGCCGCTGGCCTCGATCAGCTCCAGCTGGTGGGTCCGGATCCGGTCGGAGCAGGCGGCAAAGCGGCCCCACTCCTCCTCCGAGATCCCGTTGCGCTTGATGGTGGGCATCTCGATCCCCGCCAGGTTAGCGACCAGGCGGTCGGCCAGCTTGTACTGGTTGGTCTCCAGGCTGTAAAACCCCACCCGGTGCGTCCTGGCCTGGTGGTAGGCCATGGACACCGCCAGGGCGGTCTTGCCCGCGGAGGGGTAGCCCCCCAGCACCACCATGTCCCCCATCTCGGTGTATGTACCCGCGTCCAGCTTGGGCAGGCCCCAGGTCATGTAAGCCACCGGCTCGCCGCTGTGCCGCTCGGCAAAGGCCAGGAGCATCTGGGACATATCCATCCGCCGGATGCCCCGGCGGTCCACCAGCAGTTCGTTGAGTTGGGCAATGTAGCCCCGGGCCTTGTCCATATCTTGGGTCACCTGGAGCAGACCGCCCAGCTCAGCCACTTTGGCCATCCGCGCCTGCTCCCGCATGAGAGAGGCGTACTCCCATACGTTGGCGGTCGTGGGGGTGAGCTCCATGAGTTCCAGCAGGTACTGGGTCCAACCATCGCCCTCCCGGCCCCCCAGCCTGCTCCGGACGGTCACCGCGTCGGTGGGCTTGCCCTCGGCAAACAGCGTCTGAATGGCCTGGAACACCATGCGGCACTTGGGGGTAAGGAAGTCCTCGGGGCGGATCCGTTCCAGGGCCTGCCCCACCAGCCTGGGCTCAATGAGCAGGGAGCCCAGCACCGCCACCTGCGCGGAGAGCCTGTCCTCCTCCTGGGCTACCATGTGGCCACCTCCTCCCGGGCCACCAGGGTGGGATCTTTCTCAGGTTTCTCCGGCAATTCATCGGGGCGCATGGGGTAAACTGTTTTCCACCCACTGGAAATTGCCCGTCGAAGTAAGGCAAGCTTATTCGCCCGCGAACCGCCTGAAAGTCTGTCTAATTCGGATAGCATTGCCCGAATCGCCCGTTTGGAATTGACTGCCTTTAGTTCTGTTCGGCTGGCAATCATATCCTGTATGACGACCGCCAGTTCCCGGTCTTTCCCAACATATTGGGTCAAAAGTGGTTTGGCATCCTCCGCCAGATCGTACTTGCTTGGCTTCATTTTGGAACCAGATTGTGCCCCTTCGGAAGTAAGTTCTTTTTGTTTTTCTTCTTTTAAAGTTCTACCTATATATGCAAACGTATTTTTCGCATGGGGGTCGTGCGAATTTTCGCATGGGGGTACGCAATCCTCCGCATCCACCCCGTGCGATTCCTCGCACTGCTTCTCTTCGTCATCAGGATCAATGTCAGCCCGCTCAGGAAACATACCGCAATAGATATAACGACGCTCTCCTTTCCCATAGGGCTTAAATAAAATTTTGATGTATCCAGCATCTCTCAGCATCGCCAGAAGTTCAACCGCCCTGCGCTTTGATAAGCCAAGTTCTCCTGCAATATCTTCATTAGATGGCCAGCAGAAGCCTTTCTTGCCCGCCATGGAGGAAAGAATTACATAGAGATACCGTGCCGCGATTGTCAAGGCAGGATCGTGTACAATTTCTCCAGGAAGGACACCCCAATATCCTCTCTGGACCTTCTCACTCATTTCCGATCCCTACTTTCCTCTGCATCTTTGGACGCATCCGCTAACGTACGCTTTACGCACTCAAGTGAAAGTTCAAATCCATCAAGAGCCAAGAGCAAATGGTTGATACCTTGTCGGTGTGCGAGCAGATCAAAGGCATCATTGTTTTCATGGATTTCTGCAAACTGATATACACGATCTTTGATGATCCCAAGCAACGAAATCGTTGCTTCCAGATCTTGGGCTGCACTGTCAGTTATATCAATCAAATCAATAAAACTAAGCATTTTTATCCTTCTTTCTATTTTTGTACTCATCATCCTCTGTCCGCTCAAAGTGCTCGCACACATCGCTCACCTTACGGTATTTGAACCGGGGGTAGCAGCAGTGTCCGCTATATACTGGTACGCAGTATCTGCCGCCGGACATCGGATCCAGAATATAGTGCTGGTAAAAGTGCCTGCAATTCGCGCAGGCCTGAGTGTCGAGGCTGATCCCCAAGTATCTCGCTGTGTTAGTGTTCATGTTGCGCCCTCCTATTACGTACTATTTGCGCTGCGTACTATCTGTACGCTGTCTTTGAGCGCATTATACCGTACAATCAGCACGTAGTCAAGCCCGTAAGGAGGGATTTCATGTTTGGAAAAATACTTCGAGAAACTCGCATGGCCAGAGGCCTTACACAGCAACGACTTGCTGATACAGTCGGATTAGCCCTAAGAAGCTACCAGTGCTACGAACAAGGCACACGCGAGCCGCCTCTGGATATGCTGATAAAATTGGCAGATGTCCTGCAAGTACCTACCGACTACCTTTTGGGGCGGGATCTATCTCTCTTAAAGTCCTTTGATGGATTCCAGTAATATCCTCCAAAGTGTCCCAGACAGAAAAATCTCCCGTCCGATCTCCTGCCTCAATCTGTTGATAGTACCGCAAAGAAATTCCAAGTTTGTCCGCCATGGCCTGCTGGGTCATCCCAGCAGTCTTTCGGGCCTTTCTCAAATTCTCACGCATACACTCGCCTCTTTCGCTATACAATGTAAAGCATATATATTGACATTATTTGTTCTGCTTGCTAAAATAGGATCAGAAAGGAAGTGATCCATATGGCACAATCCATGGTAAACATTCGTATGGATGAGGACCTGAAAAAGAGCATGGAGCTTGTCTGTAAGGATTTGGGCATGAGTATGACCACCGCTTTCACCATCTTTGCCAAGAAGGTTAGCCGGGAGAAGCGAATCCCCTTTGAGGTCTCCGTAGACCCCTTCTACTCCGAAAGCAACATGGAACACCTCCGCCGCTCCGTCGCCGAACTGGATGCTGGATATGTGGTCGTAAAAACTATGGAGGAGCTGGAGGCAATGGAGAATGAGTAACATTCTGTTCTCCGACCGGGGCTGGGCCGACTACCTCTACTGGCAGGCGGAGGACCGGAAAATAATCAAGCGCATCAATGCTCTTCTGAAGGACGTCCAGCGTGGAAGTTTCGAGGGCATTGGCAAACCAGAGCCTCTGAAAGGCGACCTTTCCGGCTTCTGGAGCCGCCGGATCGATGACACCCACCGATTGGTGTACCGGGTCCGGGGGGATGTCATTGAGATTGCCTCCTGCAAAGGGCACTACGACTAAATTCCCCCTTGTCAAACACACGTTCCCATGGTATAATACATTTGTTCTCATGGTAGACGAGCCCTCTTGTCTGCCGTCCCCGGGAGCCGAAAGGCCCCGGGGATTTTTTATACCCACGGCTCGGCCTCCCGGACGGCGATCCGTCCGTCCTCCCGGACCACCGCCAGGGCCTGGGCCCCGCCGGCCAGCATCCCCCTAAAAATCCCGGGGGCCAGCTCCTCCACCCGGAGCAGCCGCGCCGGGCCGTACTGGTCCAGCAGCCGCCGGGTCACCCGGGCCGCCTCCGTCAAATTGGGTGGGCGCATGACGTCAACCTCCCTTCACCGTCAGATAGACCCCCAGGGCCAGCAGGAACGCCCCCGCCGCCAGGGCGAAGGTCACCCACTCCAGGGCCTCGTACAGCTGCGGCCACTGCCGCCTCAGCTTGTCCCACATAGATATGCCTCCTCTCTTACCAGACCCCAGCCCGGATCATCAGTTGGGTGGCCAACTCAATGACCCGCTTCCGCCCTGCTGCCCGCTCTTCTTCACTAAAGGGGATCTCCCGGTGGAGCTCATACCCCACCGAAACCCCAAGCTTGGGGCCGCAGTCCGTGACCAGGGACTCATCTACATCCATCGTCTGATCCCCAAGGATTAGCAGGTGGCGGCCCTTCCACCGCACAGGACGCCGTGTGTACTCCAGCTTGCCCAGAGTGGCCTGATAGCTCTGCTCCGTGACCACCACCGATGGACAGCCCTCCAGTTCCTTGCGGTAACAGGTCTGATTTTGGTGCTCAAATTCCTCTACTCGCAGCATGACGCCACCTCCCTCCTTGGATATATTCGACACTGGTTGTCCCCTATGCCCCGGCCCGGCCGGGGCTTCTGCTTGTTCTCATCCACTTCCTGTGATAAACTGTGGAATGAACCTTAACACGTGTGAAGCCATATAAATGATGCCTGCTGCCGCCGCTGCCGATGCCAAAATAATGGCAATGCTTTTCGCCCTGAACTGTCGGTCAACGGTTCTCTTCCCCTCTTCAGCCGCTTTCATTGCCTCAAGAAAGGCCTCAGAGGTTCTTAATGACGACTCATATATGGCATCCAATTCTGCCCGATCTCGTTTCTCCTTTGCTTCTTTTTCCAGCTTCCCTTGGATCTGGTACACCGCTGTGCAGGATGGAATGACCAGGCATTCCACTCCAGTTCGCTCTGACAGTCGTTTCTCCAACCGCTCGATTGCCCCGTGATCCGGATCCAGAATCGTATCTAATGCAAATACTAGCATCCCTCTCACCCCCTCTCCTCCCCCGGCCCGGCCGGGGGCTTTTTCCACTCGAACATTTGTCTTGTCCTCCTCCCCCGCCCGTGGTAAAATGTGGGCAGAAGGGAGGCAAACTTATGCAAAAATACATAACAGGCTTCTGTCCGGAAGCTGAATCACAACAGACTATCACAGTTCAGGTAACCCGGATCCAGCTAGGCGGTGGACTTCCACCAAGTGACAAAGTTCTTGGATATAGCTGCCACTACGCCCAAGAGCATGGTTGCCATCATAACGGGTCTGATGGCCGCAAATGTCCCCTGCTTTCTGTATCCAACGGTTGATCTGTCCACAGCAAATTGGGGGAAACTCCGGCGGCCTCGAAGATCGGGGCCGCTGTTTTTAACCAATCTGCCCTGCATTCTGTCAGGAGTCTGCATTCTTCGCAAACCTTTCCAAAATCCACAGGTTCCTGCGCTTTTGCGCTTTCCAATGCTGCGGCAAAATGCTGTGCGGCACAAACCAGAGCCTCCTTCGGGATCTCCACCTCTCTCACCCCCTTCCCTCCCCCGGTCCGACCGGGGGTCTTTTGTTGCTTACGACTCATCCCGGCCGCAGAACACCTCTAACTCCAAACCGCCCTTTACGATCTCCCGGAGGTCCGCCATGATGGCATCAAACTCCGCCCGCTCGGTCTGGTCGATCTGGCCGTCCTCTGCAATATCCAACAGGCGCTCCACGCTGCCCTCTTTGGCAAACCGCCGCAGCCGGTTGTAAATCCGCAGGGCCAGCTCCATAAGGCTCCGCTCCTCAATGGCCGGAATGATTTTGTCCGCCAATGCGTTGGTGGCTTTGAGATGCTGATAGGCCAGCCTTTGATAATCGTAACAATCTGCCATATCTTCCACCAAGTCGTTGGGCGGGATCCTTTGCCCGGTTTCATAGGCCCGTACACTTTCCACGCTGATTCCCAGCCGCTCGGCAGCCGCTTCCTGGGTCAACCCGGCGGCTCGCCGGGCTTTTTTGTAAATATTCCGGTACTCCTCCGGCATGGTGATCTCCTCCTCTTCGGGGTAAAATTAAGCTAGGCCGGGGTCTGTCTGCTTGCCAGGCCCAGCAGGGCATCCATAGAGCATCCCAGCAGGGATGCCAGCGACAGCAGGTTTCCGAGAGTCGGCTGAGTGTACCCCAGCTCCCACTTGGCCACCGCCCCCGGCGTCACTCCCAGAGACTGGGCGACCGCCCGCTGGGAAAGCCCCTGGGCCTCCCGGATTTCCCGGAGCTTCAGGTTATTTTCCAATGCGTCCACCTCCTTCGTGCTTGCTTACCAGCGGGAAATATGGTAGGATGTAGGTATCTATAAATATTGTCTGCGGTCTTTATTTGTGGGACTTGCTTTCTCGTTTCCCGTGAGTAAATCATAAATCCTTAATCAAGGATTGTCAATCATATATTTTCTTATTTAAGTATTTTTTACATACTGCATAATTCTTAATTAAGGAGTGGTGCAGCTTGGATGCCCAAATTTTTGTGCAAAACATCAAATACTACTGCAACATAAAAGGAGTTAAGCCCACCGTTGCTTGTCGAGAAAGTGGTGTTGGTAGTAGCTTTATCAACAACCTTGAACGAGGTCAGACTCCCTCTGTCGCTAAGGTCCAGATGCTGGCTGACTATCTCGGCGTCACCACCAGCGAGCTTTTGGGCGAAAAAATAGAGCCCACCGTACAAGACGATGGGCTCTCAGACGCGGAACAAGCTCTTATGGATTTGTTTCGTCAGCTGACGCCGGATCAGCAGGACATGGTGATTCGGATCGTTCAGGCAGCCGCAGACAAGATGTAATCGCCTGGGCGGCCACCAGCATAAGCGCGGCGGGATCTTTGCTCCCCCGGATGATGGTAAGTAGCTGCATTTCCTGCTCTGTCATAGGGCTGCCCTCCTTGCTCGGTGTTCTGGTATAGAACATTATAGAACAACCGTTCTATTGTTGCAAGAAGATTTTAGAAAAATATTTGTGCCTAAATTCGGCACACCACGAAGGTGTATAGTATGGGACTGTTTGATTTCTTTAAGAAGAAACAGGTTAAAGAATCACCTATCAGTAAACAAGCTGTTTTTAAAGAACCTCCCATCTCTCCTGCCGCTGCCCCAGTTACTCCACCGCATACAGTTCCCTGCGGAATAGCATTAGCGTACCATGTTTGCGTTGATGAATCTAATGTCGATTCTTTTAAAAAAAAGGAATACATCGCATTCGACGTTGAAACAACCGGTCTGGATTCAATACACGATAGAATAATTGAAATTGGTGCAGTACAATTTGTAGATGGACAGCCAATCAAGAGATTTTCCTCGCTGGTAAATCCTGAAAAGAGCATCCCCGCATCCGCAACTTCTATCAACCATATCACAAATAAAATGGTTGCAACTGCTCCAACAGAACAAGAAATCAGCGCAGATCTGATTGAGTTTCTGGGCGATGCAATTAACGGTGAAACCGTAATGTGTGCTCATAATGCAAGTTTTGATTTCAAATTTTTGTGCGCTATGTTATCGAGACTAGGATATAATGCAAGTTTCCAATACATCGACACCCTAACCCTATCCAGAACACATATTAAAGGCCTTGCCAATTACAAGCAAAGCACTCTCGAACAGTATTTTGGCCTAGTCAATGAAAATGCACATAGAGCCGTGTCCGATGCTGAAAATTGCGGAAAGATTTTATATCAAATTCTCTGTCATGCTGTCTTCTTGCCGGAATCTAGCCGCCCCGCCTATCTTGATATAAGCGATGAAGCTTTCAATAAAGGTTACCAGTGTTGGTCCCGCGGTGAAGATGCACGCAAGAATGGTGATGTTGAGAAGGCGTTGCAGTTATACGCTAAGGCAAAAGCCATCGGATACAAATATCCCGTTCTCTATAGGTCATATGCAATGGCATTTCGTAAAATCAAAGATTATGAAAAGGAAATTCTCATTCTTACCGAAGCAATCGAATATCTAGGTGAAGCCAATTCTATCTCTATCGAGTTCATAGAGCGGAAAGAACGAGCGGAAGAGTTACTTTCTACCCAACAAAAAAAAGAAGCTGAGGCTCAGTTGAAGGCCGAAGAAAAGGCTAAGAAAGCCGAAGAGCGCCAAAGAAAAAAAGAGCTTCAAGCCGCGAAGCCTAAAAAGCCTACCGGGAAGCCAATAATCCAGTGTACTGATGATGGTACTGAGATTCATGAATTCAAATCGGTTGCTGCCGCAGCAGAGTCTGTCGGTGTAAGTACCAGATGTATCAGAGATGCTGCAACCGGAAAACAAAAACACGCTGGTGGATACTGCTGGAAATATGCAAATTCTGGCACAGACTAATATTGTGCCCAAAATGAAGCTGTATCAACATATACTGTATCGGATATTGAGGTCGGAAATGGCTCCCGACACTCCCGTAAGGGAACCTGAGATGTGGGATACGCCGCCCCACCAATATCCAAGCAGAAGGCAGACAGCTTCGGCTGTCTGCCTTTCCCTTTTTCCCTGCCAAATCCGTCAGCGCTGACGGATTTGAAAAAAGCCGCCCCGGCTCGGGACGGACTTGACAATCGAACATCAGGCGGTTATACTGAACATGAAAAGGGCGCTGCCAAACACGGTCAGCCCTGAATTATGACTTTGAAGTGATCGCCGTACTTGTCAGGGTGCCGGCGGTCACTTCTTTTTATGGCTCATAAAGAGACCGATAATACCAACAATGAGAATACCAATCTGAATCAAGTCAGAGTATGTAACCATTGGGCAGCCCCCCTTTCACAAGATCAGAGGGCAAAGAAGCTGCCCTCCAGAGGAAGGGCTGACCGCTGCTGTCTGGCAGCGCCAAGGTCAGAATACCACACTTTTCGCCGCAGCGCAACCGCGCCAAGTCTCAAATCGGTCAACATTGGCCGATTTTGCCGCAAGGAGGCCCACCATGAATGATAAGGTCGTACCGGGAACCGAAGGCCTGGAGGCAGCAGCATACCTCCGAAAATCCCGGATGGAGGAGGGCATGGCCACCGACGAGGTGCTGTCCAAGCACCAAAAAACTCTGCATGACTATGCAGCTTCTCATGGCATCCACATCTTGGAGGAGTACCCGGAGGTGGTCAGCGGCGAATCTCTCTACGCACGGCCCCAGATGCTCCGGCTGCTCCAGGACGTGGAGGACGGCAAATACGACGCCGTGCTGTGCATGGACCTGGACCGGCTCTCCCGCGGCCGGATGAAGGACCAGGGCATCGTCCTGGACGCCTTCCGGGAGTCTGGGACCCTCATCATTACCCCGGAAAAGATCTATAACCTGGCCGATGAGATCGACGAGGAGTACGCCGAGCTGAAGACCTTCATTTCCCGCCGGGAGTACAAAATCATCACCAAGCGCCTGCGCCGCGGCCTCCAGATGTCTATCCAGGACGGGTGTTATGTGGCCAACGCCCCATACGGCTACCACAAAACTGTGGTGGACCGAAAGCCCACCCTGGAGATCTATGAGCCGGAGGCTCGGTTTGTCCGAATGATGTTTGAGCTCTACGCCAAGGGCTACGGCTGTGTCGCCGTAGCCCGCCATGTCAATGCCCTGGGGGCCCACCCCCACCGTTCCCCGGAGTTCTCCCGCAACAGTGTGGCCAAGATCCTGCGCAATCCCACCTATATCGGGAAGATCGTCTGGAACCAGAAAAAGCATATCCGCAAGGGAGCCCAGGGGAACCCGAAGCACATCACGATCTACCAGCCCCGGGACCAATGGACCATCACCGACGGGATCCACCCGGCCATCGTGGACCGTGCGCTCTTCGACCAGGTCCAGGCGATCATGGACGGCCGGTATCAGCCGGCGCGGAACGACGGCACCGTACGCAGTCCCCTGGCCGGTCTGGTCAAGTGCGCCAACTGCGGCCAGAATATGCAGCGCATGGTGATGAAGGGGAGCGCCTATCTGCTCTGTACCCGGCCCGGTTGCTGTGCGTCCACCAAAATCGATTTGGTGGAGGGACAGATCCTGAATTTCCTCAGTGATACACTGGCTCAGCTGACCATAGAACAGCCTGATCACATCCCCGGCCGGGACACCGACGTGCTGGAGACCTCGCTGGCCCAGGTCCGGGATGCACTGGTCGGCACAGACCGGCAGAAAAACCGCCTGTACGAACTGCTGGAACTAGGAGAGTATGATCTGGAGCTTTTCCGGGCGCGCATGGCCGCCGTGAAGGAAAAGCGGGCCGCCTTGGAAAAGAAAGAGGCGGAGCTGGAGCGCTCCCTCCAGGAGATCCAATGCTCCAACCCCGCCCTGCTGGCCGAAAAGATCCGCGCCGTCCTGGACGCCTACGGTACCGCCGATGCCGCCGGGAAAAATGCGTTGCTGAAATCTGTCCTGGAGGCAGTTTGGTATGAAAAAAAGAAGAAAACCAAGCCCGCCGACTTCCAGCTGACCTTCCAGCTCCGTGCCATGTAATCCCGGCTTTTCTTTTGGAGATAAGTATTAAAGACGCTATATCCTTCTCCTTACAGGAATCAAAAATCTTCTTCGTGTGTATGCACACGGCCTCCCGGATGCAGCGCTCCTCGCTCACGGGGCCGGGTACGACCTTTTCCGGCATCATGGAATCCCTCCTAAACTTGTTGGCCGGGGGCGGGAGCCTCCGGCCCGCTGAACTGGGTACACACCATACTATGAACCGGCAAAAATTTGGTGCTCCACCCCGGGGAAAGAGCCTTGTCCTTTTCCGCCTTTTCCGATATAATAGGGAGCGAACAATTTGTGCGTCCACCCTATCCACCCCATTTGGAAAGAGGAGGTTCCCATGTCCCGGACTGGATTCATTCAAAACGAACTGGACCTGAAGCTCCTGGTCCTCTATATCATGGCCCGTGCTGCCGCCCCCATCACCTTTTTACAGCTGCTGGACCTGGCCCTATGCGACGCGGGAGTGGACTACTTCTCTCTCACCGAGGCGGTAAACCACCTGGTGGAGACCGAGCACCTCACCCAGGAGGGGGACCTCTACTCCATCACGGATAAGGGCCGCCGCAACAGCGAGATCTGTGAGAGCAGCCTCCCCTACTCCATCCGGATGCGCTGCGACGAGAACCTGGTGCGGCTCAATGATGTACTCAAGCGGGCCGCCCTGGTACAGACCGACCTCAAGCCCAACGAGGACGGGACGTGCACCGTCCGCCTGTTCTTCTCCGACGACAGCGGTCCCCTGATGGATCTGAAGCTTCTCTCCCCCTCCCTGCGTCAGGGGCAGCTTCTGTCCGCCCGCTTCCACGACACACCAGAAACCATCTACCACGACATCATGGCCCTGCTGGGTCGGGCTATTGAGAAGGGAGGCGATCCGCAATGAGACGAACAGACCGCCAGCGGGACGACAGCTTCGCTCTTGAGGTCATCGACCGGTGCACCTATGGCGTGGCCGCCATGACTGCCGGGGACGGCGCTCCCTACTGCATCCCCCTCTCCCTGGTGCGGCTGGGAGACTTCCTCTATTTCCACTGCGCTATGGAGGGCACCAAGGTGGACCTCCTGCGCCGGGATCCCCGGGTCTGCATCTCCTTTGTGGGGGCAAATCAGGCCGCCCAGGACGACTTCACCACCTACTTCCAGTCGGCCTGCGTGGAGGGCGAGGCCTCTGAGGTGCTGGACCAAGAGGAAAAGATCCGGGCCCTTCGTGCCCTGTGCGAGAAGCTGACCCCAGCCCACATGACGGGAAATAACTTTGAACGGGCCATGGAGCGCAGCCTGGCCCGTACTGGTGTGTGGAAGATCCGGATCCGCTCCCTCACCGGCAAGGAGAAGTCCCGTCCCTGAACATCGCAGAGACTCAGTTGGAACGGCCCCGCTGCGGGGCCGTTTTTCATTCCTCTCCCACTGCCTTCCTGTGGGAAACGCCCAACCCGCAGGCCATTCCGGGCCCAATTTTCGGATTGACAAACAGGGGTAAATATGTTATGATTCCGTTTGTAAAGTTTTTCAGCTTTACATTCAGCCGAGAGGAGGGCACAAACATGAAGAGTCAGGCATACCGCATGGCCATGCTGTTCGACTTCTATGGCGATGTGCTCACTCCCAGGCAGAAGGAATTTTATGACCTCTATTACAACGAGGACCTCTCCCTGGCTGAGATCGCCGAAAACAACGGCATCACCCGACAGGGTGTCCGGGACGTGATCGTCCGGGCGGAGGCCATCCTCACCGATCTGGAGGACAAGACCGGCCTCATCAAGCGTTTCCACGCCATGCGGAAACAGCTTCAGGAGGTGGAAGCGGCCGCAGAGGACATCCTGGCCCGCAACACCCGGTACGAGGATCCCAATATCGACGCGTCGGCGCGGAAGATCCTGGACATCTCCCGTCAGATGGAGAAGGAGTGACCCATGGCATTTGAAGGACTGACCGAAAAGCTCTCCGCCGCCTTCAAAAAGCTGCGGGGCAAGGGCCGTCTGTCTGAGGCCGATGTAAAGGAGGCCATGCGGGAGATCCGCCTGGCCCTGCTGGAGGCCGACGTCAGCTACAAGGTCGTCAAGCAGTTCATCGCCCAGGTCACAGAAAAGGCCGTGGGGGCCGACGTGCTGGAGGCCCTGTCACCCGCCCAGATGATCGTCAAGATCGTCAATCAGGAGCTCACCGATCTCATGGGAGGCACCAGCACCAAGCTGACCATCGCCCCCAAGCCCCCCACCGTGGTGATGATGGTGGGCCTTCAGGGTGCGGGTAAGACCACCAACTGCGCCAAGCTGGCCGGCCTGATGAAACGCAAGGAGGGCAAGCGCCCCTTGCTGGCTGCCTGTGACATCTACCGCCCCGCTGCCATCCATCAGCTGGAGGTGGTGGGACAGCAGCTGGACATTCCTGTGTTCCAGATGGGGCAGACCGACCCGGTAGACATCGCCAAGGCCGCTGTGGCCCACGCCAGAGAGCACGGTAACGACCTGGTCTTTCTGGATACCGCCGGCCGGCTCCATGTGGACGAGGAGCTGATGGACGAGCTGCGGAACATCAAGGCCGCGGTGGAGCCCACCGAGATCCTGCTGGTGGTGGACGCCATGATCGGCCAGGACGCGGTGAACGCGGCCAAGGCCTTTGACGACGCGCTGGACATCGACGGCGTGGTCCTCACCAAGCTGGACGGTGACGCCCGGGGCGGTGCGGCCCTGTCCATCAAGGCGGTCACTGGAAAGCCCATCAAGTTTGCCGGCGTGGGCGAGAAGCTGGATCAGATCGAGGTGTTCCACCCCGACCGGATGGCCAGCCGGATCCTGGGCATGGGCGACGTGCTCTCCCTCATTGAGAAGGCAGAGCAGAATTTCGACCGTCAGAAGGCCCTGGAGCTCCAGGAGAAGCTGCGGAAGAACAAATTTACTCTCACTGATTTCTATGAGCAGATGGCTCAGATCAAAAATATGGGCTCCCTGTCCGAGCTGGCGGGGATGCTCCCCGGCGTGAAGGCCTCCGACCTGGAGGGCGCCTCTATGGACAACGGGATGCTTCAGCAGATGGAGGCCATCATCCTGTCCATGACCCCCTACGAGCGGGAGAACCCCTCCGTCCTCAATTCCAGCCGGAAAAAGCGCATCGCCGCCGGCTCCGGCACCCAGGTGGTGGACGTCAACCGCCTGCTCAAGCAGTTCGAGATGCTC